>Ga0210391_10002361_pt1 | contig 16432 bp, 11 predicted proteins | sample IncBWC12OmetaG_FD_160573 | JGI IMG/M metagenome (GOLD analysis project Ga0210391, IMG submission 160573) | Forest soil microbial communities from Barre Woods Harvard Forest LTER site, Petersham, Massachusetts, United States - Inc-BW-C-12-O ... | reverse complement strand
TGTAGGTTCTTGGTGCCGGCTGCTCCTTCTTTCATAGCGACAGCCTGCGTGCAGCTCGCGAAGCCGGTGCAATACCCCGTCCCCGCGAGAGCAGTTTCGAAGAAGGGTTGTGCCGTCACGGCCGCTACGTTACCAGTGCAACCGCCGCCGGAAAGACCCGCAATGCCGCCACAGTATTGCAGTTCCAGGTTTGCGTAGGCCTTCGCGAATGTCTGCCCGCCAAGGGTCATCATGGTGGGTACTGCGTTAATGTTGACCGGCTGATATTCGTGGCTGATCTTGCGTCCGATATAGCCGAATTCGATCATCGTCTTGCTGTTGATTTGGCGCTGAATGGTCAGGTCGAACTGATCCGATTCGTCCGGCCGAAAATTCTTGTCCAAGGCTTCTCCTGCCCCTGCCGCGATGGCGTTTATGCCCGGAAAGTCGGGCTGTGGAAGAGTCAAACTAGGAGCGGGTATCGGGGCAGTCATGCCGTCGGTGCCGATGCGGAAAGCATTAGCAGGCGTAGCAAGGCCGGAGCCGGCGCAGGGTGTATTAGCAATGCCAACGGTGGGGCTCTGTGCGCCAACGCACTGCACAGGCTGGATGAGACCAGTGCCAAGCAGCGGAACCAGCACGAGGTCCACGCCGTTGAGACGGCCGAAGATTCGGCTATAACCGCCGCGAATGACCGTTTTGCCCTGGCCGAGCAACTTACCTAGGATTCCCTCGTTATAGCTCGGATTCCAAGCCGCGGCGATGCGAGGGCTGAACGCGCCGTAAAAAGGATCATAGGGGTATTTTTGCCCGCCGCCGGTGTTGCCCACGAGAGCGAAACCAACTTCCGGATTGTAGACATTACCCTGCAACGCCGCGGATTGCCGCGCGTTCAGGTAACCCTGCAGGTTGATTTGCTGGCCTGCTTGGTCTACGAGCTCCACTTGGCGGCCCTGCTGCTCGACCGGAGGCATTTCGAGTGTCCATCCCAGACCGTACGTAACGGTGAGACTGGGCTTAATCCGCCACGAATCGCTGAAGTACACGTTGTAGTAGGGAATTGTGCTGATGTCTTGCGCGGGCGTCAGTGGGGGGTTCAGCGTCAGTTGCGGACCAGAACGCGTGAAAGCCGTTTGCGCGATCGATACGATCCCAAGCGCAGCCGTGTAGTCTCGTCCAAAGTTGGTTTGGTCTGCCGATGCGACTGTCCCAGGAATAATGCCGGCTAGGTTGATTCCGGCGCCCGTGGAAGTGCCGAGCTGATAGACAGGTTGAAAGTTGATGCCGCCACCGTTGTCGCTGCGCTCGTGAAAGTCCCAGTTTCGCTGATAGGTGCCGCCAAACTGGAAGAGGTGATTGCCGTGGAGATTGCTCACGTCATCGCGAATCATGTTATCTTTGCCGTCCCAGAAGCGGGTACGCGTGTCTTGCGTGTTCACGTTATACGGCGTCAGCGCATATCCTGCTGCAGCTCCCGCCTCGCCAAAGGGTTCAAGCGCTCCCCCAAGTCCGGTAAGCTGCGGATTATCCCCACCTGAGCCCCACTGCCAGAAGTTTCTCAGAAAGCTATAGTGGAAATCGTTCGTGGTGTTCGTGGTGATATTCGTCGTCAGAGCCGCTACATAGAACCACGGCACCTGCGGCCGTTCGGACAGGGAAACTGGCGTCCCGCCAGTGATGTCGTATTGGCTGTCAGTTACACGGTCGAGCTTGTAGTAGCGATAACTCGTCATAAAGTGCCACTTGGCTCCAAAGTCGTGATCCAAGCGGGCTACGCCGAAGTTGCTGCTCTGCGGAACTGCCATGTTGCCGGTGAAGACGCCGACATTTCCCCCAGCGGGTGTATTGTCGCAAAGCGAAAGGCCGTTGCATCCCGCAGTATTCGGCATCGGCATAGTTGCCCACATCTGCTGAACCGTGGTATTGACTCCGATGCCTCTGGGGTCAAGATTTGTTCCGGCATAAGTGACGCCCTGGAAGGTCACCGGCGTTGGATTCAGGTTGTAATACTGTCCGCCGAAAAAGAGCAATCCTAGGCGCATCGAAGCTGTGGGTACGTTTCTGCTAATCGTCTCCGAATTGGGCCAGCTGAACCCTTCAAAGTTCGCGAAGAAGTAGGTCTTCCCGCCGAGAATTTCCTTGGGAATAATCGGCCCGCCGACGGCGCCGCCATAACGGCTGTAGTGGTAGCTAGGAACTGGAACTCCTGCCGCGTTATTGTCGAACGTGTTTGCAGACCAGTTGTTGTCTAAATAATATTCGTAACCCGTGCCGTGCCAAGCGTTGGCACCGCGCTTAGTTACCATAGACACTTGTGAACCAGCCGAACTGTTAAAGTCCGCGGTCTGGTTCGTCGTGCTCACCTTGAATTCTTCAATGCTGTCGATTGGAGTGGGCATCACACCGGTTGGACCCCCACCGGCGTTTCCCGTGACTTCTTTTGAAATCAGCCCGCCAGTTACGTCGCCGGCAAAGCTTGGCGTGTAAATGTTCATGCTGCCGTCCATGTCGTTGGTATTTTGACCACCATCGAGTTGGAAGGAGTTTTGATCCATGGCCACGCCTGCCACGCTGCCATCAGGAGAGACGCCGGGCTGCAGAGTAAAAAAAGTGCTGGCGTCGCGGCTAATGCTCGGGAGTGAGTCTAGTGCGGCTCCCGAGATGGTGTTTCCCACCGTGGCGTTCAGAGTCTGGAGTTCCGCATTCGTAGCTGTCACTTCGACGCTCTCCGCAACCGAACCTACCTCGAGAGTCACATTGAGAGTGAGAGCAGAGCCGACACTCACTGCCTGACCGGTAAGCCGGGAAATGCGAAATCCCTGTTTGCTTACCGTGAAGTCGTACGTACCGGCAGGCACATCGACGAGGATAAATCGGCCATTTTCATTGGTCGACGCCACTCGAGGATTGTTTGTCGCTTTGTCAGTCAATGTGACCGTCGCGTCAGCCACAGCAGCGCCCGAAGGGTCCGTGACGGTTCCCGCGACCGTACCCGTCGACGCGCTCTGCGAAAAGAGCGCCGACGGAACCAATGCCAACAGACAAAACAAAAAGCCGATCCCAAACAGCGATCGTTTACTTAACATTTAGCATCCTCCAGTTGAGTGCATCGCAAACAAATCAGAATTTAGTTACGGAATGTTGGAAATTATGCGGCACTCGCGCCGCAACTGAGTCGCACAGGGCAAGTGCAAGCGCCGTGCCAATCGGAAAATTCTTTGTATTAATTTGTTTTCAATGACTTCGAGGAAAACGACCAAATGTAAATATGAATTCGTGAAGATTGCTCAAATCGGTTCGGCGCGAGATGCCTGGACTTCGCACCACTTATTCGACTGCTTGTATCAATCGCAAGCTGGAACGTCCCCAATAAATAATAGGCTCGCTATATTCCAAATCTTGGAGACTTAGGCTACTTACTGCGGAAATCGGAAATAAGTTCCTGACCGTAAATTCTAAAATGATTCCAGGAAAACTAAATTTATTCTAAAAATATGCATTCAGCTAGGCATCTCCGCGAATTGTGAAAACTCGAAACCGCAAAAAGCGTGAAATGTCGAGGAGAACCTACTGGAGAGGCTGTTAGCTTTCAGCGCGCAGTGCCTGACGTTCATCGAGAATTCGCAGGACCATCACTCATCCAAGAAAGAATCCGTGCCGATCCAGGAGTTAGCGAGCGACTTCAGATTATTTTTATAAGTTCGGGAGACCATGTATTCCCTGCCACCAGCTATGCGCAACACGTATTCACCGCTGGTTCCGGGATGAATTTCTTCCACCGACGATGCATTTACCAGGACCGATCGGTGGATACGAACGAAGCCATAGGCCTGCAGTTTCTCCGCCATGGTTGAAATCGACTCTCGCAACAAATAGGAATCCTCGAGGCGTCGCAACAATACATAGTTTCCCTCTGCTTCGACGGCGAGAATATCTCCGGGATGGATCAGGAGAATTTTTCCCTTAGTTTTAATGGCGATTTTTATCGGTTTCACCATCGGCGGTTCAGGCGACGGACGGAATTCCGCGACTTTGAGATTGTTTTCAGCCGGCGCAGGGTGACCGGCGGGCATCGGGGGCGAAGTTTCGGTCTCCTCGTGCGTATCCTTCAGTCCGCTTGCGGCGAATTTGGCCCCAAACAAGTCGTTCATATTTGTCCCGAGCGGAAGACCAACTTCAACTCTCCGCTAAATGCGCGTTCATCTTTCCAACAAGCTGCAAATCGTTCCCAAAGAGATCTTGGTTCCCGAAAAAATCGCTGTCGCTCAAAATCGGACAATGACAAGCAAAATCGGGTGAATATGTCCGAGCCCGCATTCGATTCTCGAGCGCAGACACACGGAAAAGTGTTGTAAGTCACCGCCCAAAGGCATTCCGTGTTTCGTTCACGTGAGCCTTCCTCACATGTTTCTAAGCTCTTGCGGCGTCAGACCCAACACGCGGCGCGTGTGCAGCGCAAGATGGCTCTGGTGGCAAAAGCCATTCTCAAGAGCAACTTGCCCAATCGGCATCTTTCCTTTGCGCAATTGCATGGCCGCCCGCTCCACTCGCCGGCGAATCAAGTACTGATGTGGAGGCACACCCAGCGACTTGCGAAATAGCGTTTTAAAATGTGAAACACTTAAACCCGCAACCTCAGCGATTTCGTCTAGCCCAAGATCACGACCGATATTGTCTTCAATAAAGCCCAAAACATCTTTCAACTTGCGCCCCGGCATCGCAGCTTTAAAGCCGCGCGAAGCGCGTGCCAAGGAACTGTGATTCCGCACGATCCTCGCCGCGAGGCCTGTTGCCAGCGCGTCCATATACACTCGGCCGGTGGGATAGCCGCTTTCCATCTCGGCTTTCAAAGCCCATCCAATATGCTCGATCTGCGGATCGCGCGCCTGAAAACGATTGAAGACTCGCAGTCTGCTTGGATCACCGCCCGATTCTTTCACGATGGCTTCGAGGACTCGCAGTTTAAGCCCGATCACCAATGCTGTGTCCCGAGCTTTGAGCTCCCAGACCCCACTAAGATTTGGCGGGATGATTTCGAGATCTCCGTGAATCGTGGTTCCGCGATGTCTTTCTCCGCCACGGCGGCAGTCGACAGCCACGGAACTTCCAACATGGAGGGAAACCAGCACTCGCGGCGAACTAGGGTATTCAACAATTCCAGGTGGGTCTGAAAGCAGATTGAGACGAAGATTTTCTGTTGAGCCGATAACTTTTGGAGGGATGGGTTCTGACGTCTGTTCCTGCAGGTAGCTTCTGCCAACAGCACCCATACGCGGGGACCCCTAAACGGTAAAAAAAGCGAAACTCGACCGGAAATTCCGCGTCCCCCTCGCAGGTCGCCGCTGCTGTCCACACCTACGCATCGAAGCCGCAATGTAGACAGCCATTGCATTGAGCTTTATCTCATTCGACGTATGAGAAACCGAAAGGTTACCCTGAATTTGCAGCTGTAGTGAAAAATTGAGGTCAAAACGGGCGCGCCAACACATTAGGAATCAACGGATAAGCATCTAGCTAGGCATAATGCCCGGCAACCGCAAGGGCGACTTGTTCATCTATCAGACGGCATCCCTACTGCATCAATTAAAATGCCAGGACGAGTTGCGAAAGCTCCTGAGAAACCGCGAGAGGGAACTATTGCTGAAAAACAAGGACCCGTTTGCATGGAGATCTTTTCTTCGCGATGTGTGTTGTTTGATCTTTGGGTGGAGAGTCAGTTCGGTCAGTTTTCGTTGGAGAACGCTCGGCGGATCGGCCTTGGTTCTCGCGGTGGGTATGTCACCCATTGCTGTCCGCGCTCAGAATGTCACTTTCAAGATTCCCCCGGTGAAGATCCCGCTTAAGATCAAGGAGCAGTCGGTTACGATCACGGCCTCAGCGGTTGTTTCCATGCATTCCAAAGACCAGGAGACGAGTGTCTTCAAGCTGGAGCTGACTGCCGACCTAGGCGAACTGCAGCAAAACATCACAGCCCTGCTTGCTTCCCAATTGGATAAAGAGGATGCGTGCGGGGAGCGGATAGCCATCGAGCATGCAGACCTAACGCCCGTCCCACCTGCCAGCCTTGCCGTTGTGCAACTGCACTACGAACGATGGGCGTGTGCGAAAGTTTTGGGCAAGGAAAAAACGAAAAAGCTCGTCGGCGGAAATGCTTTGATTGAAGTGAAACTCACGCCGGCGGTCGAGGAAAACAATACGGAATTGCGGCTAGTGCCGGAGGTCGGGAAGATCGAAGCGGATGGGTCGCTGGGTGAACTGCTGCGCTCCGGAACACTGGGCGATGCGATTCGTGACAAGATACGGACATCGATCCTCTCGGCGATGGAAAAAGGGACGAACCTGAGCGCCACGCTTCCGCCTGCAATCCAAGGACACGCAACCATTCAGAATGCTGAGTTCAAGGATGGAGGAGACGGACGGCTAATCGTCCTTCTTAGAGGAGAGGGACAAATTACGAGGGAGCAGATTCAGGCGCTCTCGAAGCAAGTCAAAGAGCGCATGCCAGCGAAATAAAGAATGCGCTAGAGCGCGAGTACCATCACTTCCGTAGAGCGAAAAATCCGGAAAGAAATTTTGGCGGATGTCGATCCCTGCTCAAGAAAGCAGAAAAGCGCTGAGCTCGGTGTTAAAGCGATCGTGGTTCTCGATATTGGATAGATGCGCAGCGTTCAGTTCCACGTAACGCGCGCCCGCAATGTGGTCCGCCAAGTAACGGCCTTCGGACGAAGTAGTTGCGACGTCGTGTGCTCCGGCAATCACAAGAGTTGGAACTCTAATCCCAGCAATGGCATCACGCGCGTCGAAATCGCGAATGGCAGCGCAGTTGGCGACGTAACCTTCAGGATTCGCGCCCTCGAATGTAAGTTTAGTTGAGGCAACAACGTCTGGTGACTTAGCGCGATACTCCGCGGAAAACCAGCGTTCCATGACGCCGGCGGAGATCGACTTCATGCCGCCTTTGCGAACGGCTTCGATACGCGGGTTCCATATTTCCAGACTGCCGATTTTCGCGGCAGTGTTGCTGAGCACCAATTTCTGGAACCGATTTGCTGCGTTCAAGGCCAGCCACATTCCCGTTTGGCCGCCCATAGATAAACCGCAAAAATAAACTCGATCGATATGCAATTCGTCCAGCAGGGCGAGAACATCGCGCGCCAACTGCTCTATGGTGTAAGGGCCGGGCGTAACCGAGGATTGGCCGTGACCGCGCGTGTCGTAACACAAGACGCGGAATTGCTTCTGGAATACCTGAGTCTGGGGGTCCCACATCGAGAGCGGTTCGCCAAGCGAGTTAGAAAAAACAAGGACCGGCGCGTCAGAGGGCCCGGCAAGATCGTAGTGAATGCGGACATCTTTTAGTTGAGCGAAGGGCATGGGCTCACTTTTTCCGTGATTTTTTCTGGTCGCGATGCTCCGTGCTCGACGCCAGCACTCGATCAATGAACTGGTCGGCGACGCCTAAGTAGTTGGCCGGAGTGAAGAGGCGGTCAAGTTCGGCGTCGGACAGATTCGCTTTCATAATGGCATCTTGCGCGAGGACGGAGCGGAGGTCGCGGCGCGAGCTTTGGGCGCGTTTGCAAGCTGATTGAACAAGTTCGTGAGCCTCTGAGCGCGGCATTTTTTCGGCCAACGCCATGGTGACCGCCTCGGCAAATATCAAGCCGTGCGTAAGATCCAAATTCTGACGCATGCGTTCCTGATCGATTTCTAATTCCGAGATGGTGGTCGTCATGTGATGCAAAGCTCCCGCTGTTAAGCGGACAATTTCGGGCAAGGTCTCCCACTCGGCATGCCACCCTCCCAAACCGCGCTCTTGTTCCTGAACCATTGCGCCAAGCATGGTGCTGACAAGAGGAGGCACACGCGTGGCGGCAGACAAGACGACCGCACATGTTACTGGGTTGCGCTTATGAGGCATGGTCGAAGAGCCACCGCGGCCATCGGCGGACGGTTCAAAAACTTCGCCGACTTCCGTTTGCGTGTGAAGAGAAATGTCGCGCGCGATTTTGCCGAGTGTGCCGCAGCAGAGCCCAAGCGTGGTGGCGATTTCCGCCATGCGGTCGCGATGGCTGTGCCACGGAAGTTCCGGCAAGGGAAGCTGCAATTCTTTGGAGAGATTGGCAGCGACGTCCAGTCCGCGTGCTCCGAGAGCCGCCATGGTGCCGACGGCACCGCCAAATTGCAGCACGATGCAGCGTTCTTGCGTTTCCGCCAACCGCAGGCGATGGCGGTCGATCGCGTCAAGCCAGCCAGCCGCTTTCAGACCGAAAGTTGTGGGCAGGGCCTGCTGCATCCAGGTGCGGGCGACGACGAGAGTGGCACGATTTTTGTGGACCAATTCGCCGAGAACGGCGGCGAAGAGATCGAGTTCCGAAGAGATCAGAGCGAGCGCCTGGCGAAGTTGAAGGGCGCGGCCAGTGTCGATGGTGTCCTGACTGGTGGCGCCCCAGTGTACGTAGCGGGCGGCGTCTTTTTCTTTTTTAGCGACGAGTAGGGTGAGCTGTTTCACCAGAGGAATGGCGAGATTGCCGGCACTGGCTGCGGAGCGAGCCAGAACCGTCATGTCGTAAAGTTCGGCGCGGCATTTCGATTCGATGGCCGGAGCCGCGGAGGCCGGAATGAAACCGGCGCGGGCTTCGGCTCGTGCAAGCGCGGCCTCGAAATCGAGCATGGCCTGCAGCGTGGCGCGATTGGAGAAGACCTTCTCCACAGCTTGAGAGCGAAACAAGGGGTCAAGCAGGTTCATGGGCAGAGTTTAATCACTCCTGCGATGGAAACAAAACTGTATCGTAAGAAGTCACTGGTTTGCGTTGGATCGCGTTGGCTTGCGCCCTCTTGATAACGGATGCGCTGGAACTGTCAGCCGACCGTTCGATGGAGAGCTAGCAGGCACGTTCTCATCCTCTTCCAGCAACAATTAAAAAGGTGCTTGGGATTTGCGGAAAAAGAAATAGGAAGGCATTCGTTGGCTGAAGTAATCTTGGCTTGAAGTCTCGAGTCTTGCGCCCAGCCCGTCAGCCGAATGGGTGAGAAAAGGAAATTTGAATGTCCATGATCACACGTCGCACGCTAATCCGGAATGCCGGCATCGCGGCCTCGGTGGCAACGCTTATCCCTGCCAGCCTGCCCAATGTGGCTGCCGGAGAAGAAGCTGCAGGAAGCGTCTTTCACGTGTTCGCGTTTCAGTGGAAGCCGAGTACATCTGAATCTCAGAAGGATAAGGCAGCGAAAGAAATCGCTGCCTTCCAAGGGCAGATACCGGGACTTCTTCAGACTTATGTAGGACCGAACATTTCGCCCCGGGCAAAGGGTTACACCTTTGGCGGCATAATGCAGTTCAAAGACAAAGCGTCACTTGACGCATATGTTCAGCATCCTGCACACCAAGCGCTCCTCGCGTGGTTAGTACCCTTGATCGATGCAATAGAATTGGATCTGCGCGCCTGAGTAAGGTTGGAGGAAGCGTTCCGTAGAGTTTAGTGGCTGGAAGGGGGACTAAACGCGTTCGAGGAGGATGGCGATGCCTTGACCTACGCCGATGCACATGGTGCAGAGGGCGTATTTTCCGGCGGTGCGGAGGAGTTGGTACATGGCGGTGGTGATGAGGCGCGCGCCGCTGGCCCCGAGGGGATGGCCGAGAGCGATGGCGCCACCGTTGGGATTTACGTGGGGTGCGTCTTCGGGAACGCCGAGTTCACGGAGGACGGCCAGGGCTTGCGAGGCGAAGGCTTCGTTTAGCTCGATGACTTGCATTTGGCCGACTGACAGATTTGTCTTAGCAAAGAGTTTGCGCGAGGCGGGGGCGGGACCTATGCCCATGATGCGCGGGGCTACTCCTGCGGCGGCGGAGGCGATGATACGGGCTTTGGGGGTTAGGCCGTGGCGCTTTGCGGCAGATTCCGAGGCCAGCAAAAGGGCGCAGGCGCCGTCATTTACGCCGGAAGCGTTTCCGGCGGTTATGGTGCCGCCTGCTCGTACGATGCCGGGCAGCTTTGCGAGGGCGGCTAAGGATGTGTCGGCGCGAGGATGTTCATCGGTGGTGAATAGTACTGGGTCGCCTTTTTTTTGCGGGATGGGGACGGGAACGATTTCCTGTGCGAGGATTCCGCCGCGTATCGCGGCCGCGGCACGCTGCTGGCTTCTCAGTGCGAAGGCGTCTTGATCTTCGCGCGAAACATGAAATTCTTCGGCGACAATTTCGGCGGTCTCGGGCATGGAATCGACGCCATATTTCGCTTTCATTAGGGGATTGATGAAACGCCAGCCAATGGTTGTGTCTTCGACTTTCGCGGCACGAGAAAAAGCGGAGTCTGCTTTGGCCATCACGAAAGGGGCGCGGGACATACTCTCGACGCCGCCCGCAATAATCAACTCGGCTTCGCCGCTCTTGATGGCGCGCGCGGCGGTAGCTACAGCGTCCATGCTCGAGCCGCAGAGGCGATTTACAGTTACGCCGGGAACTTCCTTGGGGAGCCCGGCAAGCAGCAAAGCCATGCGACCGATGTTGCGATTGTCTTCTCCTGCTTGGTTCGCGCAGCCGTAGATGACGTCGTCCAATGCGTTCCAATCCACCTTGGCATTGCGCTCGATGAGGGCTTTGATGGGGATTGCCGCGAGATCATCCGTGCGAATCGAAGAGAGCGTGCCTGCATAGCGGCCGATGGGCGTTCGAATGGCGTCGCAAATGTAGGCGGTTTCCATTGATGTTCTTAAAGCTCTTGATTCGTTCTATCCTAACAGGAACAATCCGCCCGGCGAAAATCAGGAAGCGAGCGGAACGGGAGAGAGAATGAAATTCGCGAGAGTCGTGATGATCGTGGCAGTGTTTTGCGCGATGGCCGTGGCAGGAACCGGTGCACAGACGAAGGGGACAGCGACAGCGGAGGTCACTGCGCTACTGCGCGAGTTCATGGCGGGCGCAGGTAGTGGCGACCGCGCAATATTTGAGAAGTTTTTTGCCGACGATGTGATTTATACGAGGGCGACGGGCGCGGTCATCACGAAGGCCGACATCATGCAGAGCCTGGGAAAATCGGCGGCGGCATCAGAAGGGAAGAGCTCCTATTCGGCCGAAGACATTACGGTGCATGAGTACGCGGACACTGTGATTGTGGCGTTCCGACTGGAAGGACGCACGGAGCACGGCGACGGAAAGGTGGAGATGTCGCATTATCGAAACACCGGCACGTTTCTGCGGCGTAATGGCCGGTGGCAAGCTGTGGCGTGGCAAGCGACAAAGATCAGCGAACCCAACAAAGCGCAATCATGAACGAGACAATTTCTACTCGCTGCTGTATCGCGGGAGGCGGCCCTGCCGGCATGATGCTGGCGTTCCTTCTGGCCCGTATGGGCGTGGATGTTTTCGTACTCGAAAAGCATGCCGATTTCTTGCGTGATTTTCGGGGTGACACGATTCATCCTTCGACGCTCGAGCTTATGCATGAACTCGGTATTCTGGATGAGTTTCTAAAACGTTCGCACGACGAAGTGCGCGAGCTTTCCGGGCAGGTTGGCAATGACATCGTCACGATGGGAGATTTCACGCATCTGCCTACTCACTGCAAATTTCTCGCTTTGATGCCGCAATGGGATTTCCTCGACTTTATTAAAGAGCAGGCCAGCCGATATCCCACTTTTCATTTGAGGGTGAATGCTGAGGTGACAGATCTGCTGGAAGAGAAGGGTAGTGTTGTGGGCCTGCGCGCAAAAACTTCTGATGGCTCACTGGAAATTCGCGCCCCGCTGAGTATTGGCGCTGACGGACGGCACTCTGTTGTCCGTCAACGTGCGAACCTCGAGGTGATCGATCTCGGCGCTCCCATGGATGTGATGTGGATGCAGATAAGCCGGGGCACCACGGATCCTGGCCAAACTCTGGGCCACTTCGACAGGGGAAAGATTCTTGTGATGATCAATCGCGAGAGCTATTGGCAATGCGCTTTCGTCATTCCCAAAGGCGAGGCCGATCGAATCAGGCAGCGCGGGCTGCCAGCTTTCCGCGAAGATATCGCCGAGTTGGCGCCATTCTTGCGCGACAGGGTGGAAGAATTGGCGGACTGGAAGGACGTCAGTCTTCTTACGGTTACCATCGACCGGCTTTCGCAATGGTCCCGGCCTGGTCTTTTGTGTATCGGCGATGCGGCGCATGCGATGTCGCCGATCGGAGGCGTTGGAATCAATCTGGCAATTCAGGATGCGGTGGCAACTGCAAATTTACTTGGCGCAATACTTCTAAAAAGAGTTCCCTCCGAAAGCGATCTTCGGGCGGTCCAGCAGCGGAGAAATTTTCCAACTTGGGCTACGCAGCGGCTGCAGATTGCTATACAAAACAATGTGATTCGGAAAGTTCTTGGTAGCTCCAAAGCTCTGGCGCTTCCGTGGCCTCTCAAGTTAATGCGGCAGTGGCCCATTTTGCGGCGAATTCCTGCGCGGGTGGTCGGAGTTGGCTTTCGCCCCGAGCATGTGAAGACTCCTGACACACGCGCTGGCGCATAGTTTGATGACTGGAAATGGATACACCGCGAGCATTCTCTGTCGCATGGTACGCCGCTTGTTCTGGAATCTTGAACAGATCGAAAGCTGCGAAGATGTCGAGCTGAAGCCCGGCGCTACGTGCTCCGCGCTCTGGGGATATCGTTTGCGCCATCACGTCGCGATCGTTCGTTGACACACGCCCGCATGCCCCTCAGTATGTACTTACCCCTTCCAAATTTAATCGTCTGGTGTTTGCCGATGCGCATTCTTGTCGCTGAAGATGACGCGCCGCTGGCGGAGTTTCTCCATCAACGGTTGCAGCAGGAACAATTTTCCGTACATATGGTCGCGGACGGTGGGGAAGCCCAGCGTCTTGCTTCTGACCAGCAGTACGACTTTGTAATTCTGGATCTCAATCTCCCTGCGGAAGGCGGCCTGGACGTTCTGCGTCACATCCGCGCGAAGAAACCCGATCTACCCGTGCTGATGGTTACGGGAACAAGCCATGCGGAGGATCATGTCCGCTTGCTGGATGCCGGTGCTGACGATTCCTTGGCGAAGCCCTTCGAGTTTGCTGAGCTTGCGGCACGGATTCGCGCAGTGCTTCGCAGAGGGAGTCGCCCAGGTCGTGCGGTCCTGAAAGTCGGCGACTTGGAGATAGATCGCGTGGCTCACGCGGTACAACGGGGGGGCAACTCTATCGAACTGAGCCCAAAGGAGTTCGCTCTGCTGGAATTCCTCATGCGCCACGAAGGGCAGGCAGTCACACGTACAGCGATTGTGGAGCAAGTCTGGAAGCTCAATTTCGATACCATGACCAATGTCGTGGACGTCTATATCAACTACCTTCGCCGCAAAGTAGATTCCGGCTATGACCGGCCCTTGATCCGCACAATCCGAGGGGTCGGCTACCAAATCGGCGGCCAAGCCGCTCACAACTAGCCCGCTCCTGAGTTAGGCCCCGTCCGACTGGCATCTGGCCCCCTGGTCGTAGGGCCGAGGGGTACGGAACGGACAGGGAATCGACCTTCCAGATTGTCACTTCAACAGGCATCTATCTCTAAAATATAGAAAACAATGCACGTACAAGGATATCGATCTGGACTGCCAATAACAATTGGTTGAATCGTGTGCCTGCGGTCATGGAACGGTCCGCTTGCTGTGCTGCCTTGTCCGCCATGAGCAACTTCTTTTCCACTTTGGGGTTTCACTCAATGGGAGTTATATACTAAAGGAAGACTCCCATCGGCCGGAACCAAAGGTCCGGACCCGGGACAAGGTGAATAACCATGCTGAAGACCACTTTTAATGGCAAGCCAAAGCTTAGCCTGCTTCTCTGTTTAATAGGTCTTCTCTGCTTTTCAGCTCCAAAGGTTCGCGCGCAGCAGCCGGATCAAGCCCCTCCCGCTGATCAGCCGAATCAAGCCGATCCCGTCGACACGTCCGCGGCAAGTGACGCCAACGATCCCCCTACGCGCGTTGCTCGCATAAGCTATGTAGACGGTTCGGTTTCTTTTCAGCCTGGCGGCCAGGGCGACTGGGGTGCCGCGGCGCGCAATCGTCCTATGACCATCGGCGACAAAATCTGGACTGACAAAGATTCCCGCGCTGAGCTGCAGACGGGCGTCGTATCCATCCATCTGGGCAGTATGACTGCGCTCTCTTTTCTGAATCTCGATCAGGCCATTACGCAGATGCGCCTCGCCGAGGGCTCCATCAATTTCCGCGTGAAAGAAATTCGCGAAGGCGACACCTACGAAGTGGATACGCCCAATCTCGCTTTCACCATCACGCAAGCCGGGGCTTTCCGCATTGACGTTAACGAAAACGGCGACAACACCGGCATCTCAGTAATTCGCGGAGCAGGGCAAGTGACTGCTAGCGGAAAGACTTACGATCTCCAAGCAGGGCAACGCGGCATTTACAGCGGGACTGATAGTGTCGAGTCCACGGTCGTGCCACAAGCGCCTCCTGCGGATGGACTCGATCAATGGGCGAGCGAACGCGACCTCGGCGAGCAAAATTCCGTCTCGAAGCGCTACGTTCCAGAGGACATGCCCGGCACGCAGGACCTGGATAACAACGGCACCTGGAGCCAAGACGGCGCCAATGGCCCTGTTTGGTATCCCTCGGAAGTCGCACCCGGATGGGCGCCTTACAGCAACGGCTATTGGAATTATGTCGGCCCTTGGGGCTGGACTTGGATCGACTATGCGCCTTGGGGATTTGCTCCATTTCATTATGGCCGCTGGGGTTACATCGGAAGCAGGTGGGGTTGGTACCCCGGTCCAAGAGTGGGCTTCTCGATCTACGGTCCGGCGTTCGTCGGTTTCCTCGGCGGAGGCTTCGGCTTCGGATTTGGCGTCGGCTTCGGCGTAGGTTGGTTTCCGCTGGGCTTTGGCGAACCGTTCCATCCCTGGTATCACGGGGGATACGGGTATGTGAACCGGATAAACGTTCACAACACTTACATTCATAATGTCAACGCGGTTCACTCTAACGGTAATTTCAATTATGCGTATGCGCACAACACGCACGCTGTAACGGCCGCGTCGCGCACTGCATTTACTGGTGGCCAAGCCATTAATCGCGGCGCGGCTCATATCGATGAAGCCTCGCTCCGCGGCGCACAGGTATCCAACAAAGCGGGTTTTTCTCCGACGAGGCAAAGCGCGCTTGGCGCTGCAAACACCAGAGGCAACGTCAGCCGTCCGCCTAGTTCGGTCGAGAACCGCTCGGTAATGGCGCGTACAACTCCGGCGGCGGGCGCTTCGCACACTCCGGTCCACACGATTAACACGAGCGGCTTGAGCGCTGGGCATTCAGCGAATGCGGGAACGACGGCGCGGCAGAATCAGCTATCGCAGAGCCGTCCTCCATCAACGGGGGCAAACAACTCGCGTAGCTGGAGCGCTCAGGGCAACACGACGGATCGCGGCCAGGCTCCAAATGGTTTCGGCAGCTCCAACAACCGCAGCGCTTCTAACAACTCGACTATGACCGCGCGTGGTGCGAATAACCGTCCTCCGTGGGCTGGTTCCGGCACCCAGGCTAACGGCGCCAATGCTGGCGGTCGTTCCTACACGCCCCAAGGCAACGCTTCCCCGAACAATCGCAGCTATGCGCCGCAGGGTGCTCGCGGCGGGAACCCGGCACCTACGCGAACCTACTCTGCCCCGAGCCGCAGCTACGGCGGCGGCAGCGCTTCTCATGCTAGCGGTGGGGGAAGTGCACCCCACAGTGGTGGAGGCGGCGGAGGTTCGCATGGTGGAGGCGGCGGTTCCCACGGCCATCGTTAAACTCAGCGAAATCAGCATATTTCAAAAAGGCCCGTCGCTTTCAAACGCGGCGGGCCTTTTGTTTTCTTAATCCTTGCGATCCATATCCAATCCAACACGCGGTTCCGCAACTCTCTTTGTGTGCGCGGGTTAAATGAATAGTTCGCAACGCACGTTTCTAAGTTCGACAAAGCACTTCGCGTTGAAGCCCGGCTACTCGCACCAGGATGCTATCGTTAGAGTCAAGCAATGGGGCCGAATCCCTTGAGACCAGCGCTCGGAGATTCGGGGTTCAAGAACGCAAATCCGCACAACAAAGGGCCAATACCGGCCCTGGCAATTCAGGAGAGAGGGAATCGCAAATGAAAAAATACACCATGCATTTGGTGAGCTTGCTTAGTCTCGCGCTGGCGTTGGCCTGCATCATGCCGCAACGCGCTGCTGCCGACGATGACGATCCGCCGGGCCGCGTCGCGCGACTGGGGTTTGTACGGGGAAATGTTTCTTTCGAGCCTGCCGGAACCGAAGACTGGGTTTCAGCGGTTGTTAATCGCCCCCTGACTACCGGCGATAAACTCTGGAACGATGCCGATTCTTTTTCGGAGCTGCATCTTGGCTCCGCATCGATCCGCCTGAACAGCAATACGGGCATTTCTTTCTTGAATCTGAGCGACAACATGACCCAGGTTCAATTAAGCGAA
>Ga0210391_10002359_pt1 | contig 16434 bp, 18 predicted proteins | sample IncBWC12OmetaG_FD_160573 | JGI IMG/M metagenome (GOLD analysis project Ga0210391, IMG submission 160573) | Forest soil microbial communities from Barre Woods Harvard Forest LTER site, Petersham, Massachusetts, United States - Inc-BW-C-12-O ... | reverse complement strand
GAAGCGCCATTGGGCGACCGGTTCTTGAGAGACGTCCATCGCAGTCGCGACCGATAGCGCAGACAATAGGGTCTGCGGCGTGGGCGAATACACCAGGACCGCCTCATGAACCATGGCGGTGTGAGCCACGTTCAATGCTAGACACAATCGGCTCTTGACGCCCGCATCGAGGACGTCGGCTGCCCGCGACATTTCAATATCTCTCGAGATCGCATGGTCCGTCAGCACCCGCCCGCGCTGCAAAAGCGGTTGATCCTTGGCCCACGCCTCGGGCGGACAGGCCTTGTTGGCAGGTTCGAGCGGCACCAATGGATTGATTTCGGCCGGATAAATGCGGCAAACCAGCGGCCGATCCTCGTATATCGCGCAACGCATATCGGAGAGGAGGTTTGGGCACGCTCCAACTACATTCGCGACGAGCATGACGACGACGCGCGTTGGCATCGATCCGCTCATGACGGCGAAGGACCGCCCTTTGAAATGAGCGGCTCTTGGCTCGCCGTCCAACGCCTCCGGCCACGGGGACGCTTCGCACAGCAGTTGCACCTCATCACCACGATTGAGCCACTTTGTGGCTTCCGCAACGGTCAGAGGCACTTTGGTGTCGCGGCAGCATTTGCCGCACTGGGTGCAACCGAAATGTATCAGGTTCTCCATGCGCTGATTATTCGGCATCGCCCGCGATCCAGCAACGCGAGAACGCCCGAGACGGCTCATTTGCCAGTTCTTCAAGGCTTAAGCTACGCTCCTCTCATGAACCATGGAAAACAGCAATGCAACATCTCGCTCGGCTCGCCCCCGCAATTGCCTTGTGTCTGCTTTCGCTGATGTCTAGGCCTGTGAATGCGGCGCCGACCGCTTACTTCGAGTCCTCCGGCCGCGACGATGTGCTCTCCGGCGGCGTCAAGGTGATTACGATCCAGACACCCAAGGGCCCATTTCGCGTTTGGACCAAGCGGGTCGGCAATAATCCCAGCATCAAGGTCCTGCTGCTGCACGGCGGTCCTGGGGCCACCCATGAATACTTCGAGGCTTTCGACAGCTACTTCCCGAAGGCAGGGATCGAGTATTACTACTACGATCAATTGGGTTCAGCGTATAGCGACCAGCCTGATGAACCCAGCCTGTGGGAGTTGCCGCGTTTCGTGGATGAAGTGGAGCAGGTGCGTAAGGCTCTGAAGCTCGACAAGAATAATTTCTATCTCTACGGACAATCCTGGGGCGGCATTCTCGCGCTGGAGTACGCACTGAAGTATCAGCAGAATCTAAAAGCTCTCGTTATTTCCAACATGGTTCCGAGCATCCCCGCGTACAACCGCTATGCGGCCGGCGTGCTCATGCCCGCCATGGATCAGAAAGCGCTGGCAGAGATTAAGCAGCTCGAGGCGAAAGGCCGATATGACGACCCACGTTATGAAGAACTGCTGATCCCAAATTTTTACGTGGACCATATCCTGCGCATGCCGGCGGATCAGTGGCCCGATCCTGTTATGCGCGCCTTCGCCAAGATCAACAAGAAGATCTACATCCCCATGCAGGGGCCGAGTGAAATGGGGGCGAGCGGCAAGCTCGTGAACTGGGATCGCACGGCCGACCTGCCCAAGATCACGGTGCCCACGCTATCGATCGGCGCCCGCTATGACACGATGGAACCGGCGCAAATGGAGAAAATCGCCAAGGACGTCAAGAAGGGTCGCTATCTCTACTGCCCAAAAGGCAGTCATCTCGCGCTTTACGACGATCAGCAGGTGTACATGAGCGGGCTGACGCAATTCATTCTGGACGTCGATGCGGGCCGCTTCTAACGGAACGGCAGATACCCAGCCCGAACGCGGCCGTGATCGCCTGTGTTCGGGAATGAACGTCGAGCTTGCAGAGAATCGCGGACACATGGCGGTCGATGGTCTTCGTCGAGCGATGCAGCCGGCGCGCAATGTGTGCGTTGCTGCAACCTTCCACCAGCAAGGCAAGAACTTCGAATTCCTTTTCTGACAGCCCCTTCGGATTGCCGCGGGTCGCCTCGCGCGGGCCGCGCGGCACGCCGCGCACGCCGCGTTCTCGCAGCCGCTTGCGAACGATCGCCTCGAGTGGACGTGCGCCCAGTCGATCGAGAATGGCCAACGATTGCAGAAGGGCTTCATCGGAACCTTCCGCGAGACTTAACGCCTGCTCGTACGGCATACCGATTTTTTCCCACGCGTCCGCGGCCGCCTGCCACTCGCCCGAGAGCATGAGACGGTAATTCTCGGGGATGTGACTGCTATTCGAATCGACCGCCTGCACCTTGGACTGCCAGAAAAGCAGCTCGCCCTTGACCCACGGTATTTTGCGATCCGCGAGTTCTCTTAAGCCCACGGCGGTCTCCCTGGCAATCGTCTCAAGATCGCCGCGATACCAAGCCTGCTCCGCACGTGCCGCCGTGATTCGCCCCACCCGCTCTGGCTCATCCATGGACATGGCCAAATCGTAGACCTCATTAAGAAGATCATCAGCGCCGGGATCGCCCCGCCTAATTCGCAGCAGCGCGAGAGTCGCCCGGCTCGGCACCCGTTGCACGGGCACGCGTTCAACGGTTTGAGACAATTCAAACACGATTTGCGCCGCGCCTGCCCAATCGCCCCGATCCAGTGCCAAACGCGCGCCATAGGTGCGCAAATAGGCGATGATGGAGAACAGCCCGCGCTCCTCACAAAATGCGACACCGTCTCGAAACGCCTTCTCGGCGCGTGCGATGTCGTGATTTAAGGTCGCGCAGAACATCAGGTTGCTGTAGCCGCGGGCTACGCATTCGTCGAGTCTCTTGTCGAGTGCCATGGCAAGACTCGTCTCGAGCTGCAGATAGCCCGAGGGATCGCCCGCGATCACCGACGCGGTGCCCATGTTGCTCAATGCCAATGTTTCTGTAATTTTATCGCCGAACTTAAGCGCCAGCCCGAGTGCGCGAGTACCGAAATCCACCGCGTCATGCGCTATGCCTCGATTGGCCGCCAGCCGACAGCGCGCGCTGTAAGCCATCGCCAAGTGAATGCTGGGTGCCAGCGGCTCCAGCAATGCAATCGCGTCGACGCTGGACTTGTTCGCGCCGACTTTATCGCCCGACGTTCGATATTCGGGCGTTAGAAAATTCAAGACGCGAGCCTGCGCCTCGATGTTTCCCTCCAGGCGCCACAAGTCCAGCGCTTGCTCGCCAGAGACGATTGCGCTTGCCGGCTGATTTGTCAGGCTGCATTCCTTGGCATGCCGCTCGAAGTATTCCGCTTGAAGTGGGCTGGGAAGCGCGTCGCGGTAGTGCAACGCTGCGCTAAGATGCGCGGCGGCCTGCCGATGAGCGCCGAGCCGCGTCGCTTCCTTGGCTGCCAGGGGAGCATATTTGAGCACCGCGGCCGCATTCTCCGCCAGCGCCGCGTGATGCACGAGCTGCGTCGGATCGGCGTTGTGCTGTTCCAATGCTTGCAGCACGCGGCCGTGCATTTCGCGGCGCCGCTCCGGGGCCACCGTGCTATAGACGGCGAGGCGCGCAAGTTCATGTCGGAAACTCACGGCATCGCCGTGCGCCGACAGCAGGCCGCGCGTGACGCCCTCATCGATTGCCCCTCCGTGCGAACCGAGCATCGCAGCGATGAGCCAGCGTTCGGTTTTTCCAGGAGAGATGGACACCAGTTCGGCCAGATCCCGCGCCGCCGCTGAGCAGCGCATCAGTCGAGCAAGAACTGCGTCGCGCACGGTCTCCGGAACCCGCTCCCCGGGACACGCGAGGGCTTCGGACACGAAGAATGGATTTCCGCCGGTGATCTGGTGCAGCAGCGCGGAATTCCAGCCGCTATTCTTGGCCATCTCGCCGACGGCCGCGGCCGAAAGCGGCGCGAGCCGCATGCGGATGACGTGCCGCCCCGTAAGTTCGCCCAGCGCGAGTCGAAACGGATGAATGGGCGACAGTTCCTCATCGCGGTAGGTTGCGATGAGCAGTGCGCCAGTGCGTTGAATGCGCCGTCCGATAAAGCGGAAAAAGTCGAGCGTCGATTCGTCCGCCCAGTGCACATCCTCGAGCACCACGACCGTCGCGGGTTGCGGCGGCACGAGCTGTGCGAACAAGGCGCCGAAGAGCCAATCGCGCGATTCATCGGCAGGTGCGGTGCGGCCGTCGAGGACCGAGGTCTGCGCCGCGATTTCATGCACGGGTCCGAGCGCTCTCGGCGTATCAAGCGCATCGCACGCGCCCCATAAGATTCGGGCGTGCCGCCGGGTGTCGGCAACAAATTGTTCCACCAGAGCACTTTTTCCGAGCCCCGCCTCTCCGGCGATCAGAATCAACTTGCCCGCGCCGGCGCGCGCCTCGGAGAAGCCCTGGGCCAGGGTTGCCAATTGTTGCTCGCGTTCGAGGAGATGCATCGCGCCACCGCTTACCCGTGGGTGCAGGTTAGCGTATCGCCGACCTTCATCGTTCCGCCCCGTGCGACCGACCATTGCACCTGCATCGTGTCCGCCTTGAACTCATAGGCAAATTGCTCCGCGGGCGCGCCGTTCTCCATACGGACCCAAGTGAGAGTAGTCCCGGACCACCCCGCCGACTCCAACCATCGCATCCCGGAGAATTTGTCCGAGATCGCGGCTCTAAAGCCCGGCCCGGATTTGTCGGGAGTCCACACCTCGAGTGAGTGATACGCGCCGGGCGCCACGTCGTCGTGGTGTACGATCAGCGCACCGCTGGGCGCGTCCGCTTCAATCAACAATTCGCCTGCAATCGGCGCGCCGTTTGAAAAGTTGCCTTTGCAAGACCAATGGCCGACAAATTTGGCCAGATCCGCCCCGTGCGCAGAGGCCGCGGCCGCGAGGGCAGCCGTCGTCAGAAGCGTAGCGCGGACAATCATTCGAAACATAGGCACTCTCCTTTGGCTGCGCATGACTCCACCCAATGAGTTTACTCAGTACTTCGAATAGGCACGCACAAAAAATGCCAGGGTGATGCCGATCGACAACCACACGGTCACGACGCGAATCACGCCGGCCGGTGCGCGGCGGCCGATGATCGACCCGCAATAAGCGCCGAGGATGGCCGTCGCCAGCATGACCAACGCTTCTGGCCAATGCACCGCGCGAGCGCCGATGAAGATCAGCACCGCGACGGTGTTGGCGGCGGCGACTAGCAAGGTGCGCGGCGCATTGAAACTTTTCAAGGTACGGTCGCTGAGCAAACTCCACACGGCCATCATCATGATCCCCACGCCCCCGCCGAAATAGCCGCCATAGATTCCTAGGCAGAATTGTACGCCCAGCACCGCGGGCGGCCCGATCCGCCGGCGACGCCGCAGCATCTCACCGAGCCGGCTGCCCCATGCCAGCGCCCCAGTGGCAATGGCCATCAACCACGGCAGAACAATATCGAAGGTGCTGATCGGTGTGCGCAGGAGCAACGCTGCGCCGAGTGCGCCGCCGACAAAGGTTACGATCACGAGTGACCGCAGGGGTACGGATTCGATCGGGCCCAATCCGTCGCGATAGGCCCAGCTGCTGGTGAGTTGCCCGGGATACAGGGCCACAGTGCTGGTGGTGTTCGCGATCACCGAGGGCACGCCAACGGCAATCAGCGCGGGCAATGTAACGAACGACCCGCCGCCGGCGAGCGCGTTCATCATTCCAGCAATTAATCCAGCACCGCCAACGAGAAAAAGTGGACTCATGGCGTTGCGCGCCGCCTGCGGCGCTAGTCGGAAGTCAGCGACCCGAATGCATTGACTGGAGCGAGATATCCATACAGCACGGCAAGTTCGTGGGACTTGGTCTCGAGCTGCACCAACAGGACCGGTGCTTTTTGCGAGAAGCCTGCAAGCTCCGCGGCGGACATGCGCCTCGCCGGCAGCGTCACGAATAGCACGTTATCGCCGGTGTGCTGGAACGCCGAGTTGATCTGCGATTGAAAGGCCTGCACCACCGATTCGGCCAGCGGATCGTCTGCGTTCTTGATGCTGATACCGGTGCCGACCAAAACAACCTGATCGCCTTTGCCGACGATGAATCCATCGTGGATTTGCGCGCCGCCCACGCGGCTGGCAGCTGAAGCCTTAAAGAAGCACACCTCGTCGAAATCGCTCGCGTCCTTGACCGCTTGGCAATTCAATCGATGCAGAGAAGGATTCTGCTTGCTCCGTTGCCACGAGCCTCCGAGTTGGATTCCCAACATGCCGCCCGGCAGAAAGGCCGCGGGTGTCTGCGGCTCGAGATCGTCCGCTCGGGGTGCGCCCGATACAGGCGCGGCAGCCATCAACAGAAACGCAATGGCGGCGGCGGTCAAATTCAAGGGTAGCCGATAGGGGTGCACTGCTCCTCCGAAAGGTGTCCTACAAATGGCAGGTCTTGGAACTCAAGCCGATGTAGTCTAGCAATGTCTTTCAAGTGCGGGGTTCGTAAAACGTGAGCGGAGTCATACTGCAGTCAATCGTCACCTGCCCGAGCTGCGGCCAGCAGCGCGAGGAAACGATGCCGACGGATGCCTGTCAGTTTTTCTACGAGTGCACGGGCTGCAAAACCTTGCTTCGGCCCAAGGCCGGCGATTGCTGTGTGTTCTGTTCCTATGGCACGGTCGCGTGTCCACCCATCCAAGAGCAGCGCGGCTGCTGTCGCTAGTCAGTTCAACGAACGCAGCGATGCTTTTCACCAAAAAACTCCGTGCCCGCGTCAAGAGCGGCGAAGTGACTGCCAGCGTGCGCATCTGGAAAACTCCGCATGTGAAAGTCGGCGGAGAGTATCGGCTGGAGGAAGGTCATATCGAGGTGATCTCCATTCGCGAGATTACCTGGGAGGACCTGACAGACAAACTAGCCCGAGATACTGGATTTAAAAACTTGATCGATATGATGAAAACGGCGAAACATGGCAGCGGGTCGCATATCTACTATGTCCGATTCGAATATCGTGCCGGATCGCAGCGTCCGGTCAGCACCAAGCGGAAAGCACGATGACACAGCTGCAGCCATCGCCTACCAGACGCTTTCACCAAACTCGTCCATTGGCAAAAACAGCGGATTCTTTTCATTTCCTTGTCAACCCAAGGACCCGTCCTGCGTCTATAGTCTGTGGGACGAACCCTTGTGCTATTAACGAATGCTCGACCTCCGCGATACCCGCCCTTCTCATGAGCCAATCGCCAACGGTGCGTACCTCCTGCGCGGGTTCGCGCTCGGCCACGTCACGGCGCTGCTCGCCGAAGTCGAGCACATCGAAACGGCGGCCGCTTTCCGCCACCTAGAAACTCCGGGCGGCTTTCGCATGTCGGTGGCGATGACCAACTGCGGCACGCTTGGGTGGGTGAGCGATCGTCGCGGTTACCGCTACACCACCGAGGATCCTCTGAGCGGTCAAGCCTGGCCGCCGATGCCTGCGCTGTTTTCGAGGCTTGCCGAGCGCGCCGCACGAAGCGCTGGATTCGCAGGCTTTGAACCCGAGGCCTGTCTCATCAATCGTTACGAGCCCGGTGCTCGTCTCACCCTGCACCAGGACAAAGACGAGAGCGATTTTCGCGCGCCGATCGTTTCCGTATCCTTAGGACTGCCCGCAATTTTTCTGTTTGGCGGCAACGCTCGGAAAGACAAACAACGCCGCATACCCCTGCAGCATGGCGATGTCGTGGTGTGGGGCGGGCCTGCACGACTGTTTCACCATGGCGTACTACCACTGAAGGACGGGCATCACCCGGTGCTGGGACGCCAACGTGTGAATCTCACGTTTCGCCGCGCGCGCTGAGAATCGCACGGCTCAAGATCTCGGCGTTTCCGCCGCGCTGCGGTCGTGAAGGGATGCCCTACTGCGGTGCGGCCGTTGCTCATTTAAGTCACCGGACGCTCCACTCTAGTGCGGCAACGGCAGAAACGCTAACCCCGCTGCGCCACATTTTTTTCTTACCAAATCCTAACTTGGATTTCTTTGCATTTCTCTAGTGCCCAGAGCTGAGGTGCGGTTATAGTTTGTCCGTCCGAGTCCATGCCAAGGGAAATGACATGCCAGAACCTACCCTCAAATTTTCCGTCACCTGCCCTGACTGCGCGCTCGAGTCGGTGTCAGAAATGCCGATTGCCGTGATCGCCAGCGGGTTGCTCTCCGGGAAGAGTCTGCGCCTCTACAGTAACTGCCACGACCGCTACTGGACCGCGACCTTCACCGAGCGCGAGCAATTGCGAAAATCTCTGGCCGTGCTGAAGATCGATGCGCACGCCAAGCGGAACTTACAACATGCGGAAGAACTCGAAACCGCGCGCTGAGAAATTCTCAAGGCCGCACGGTACTCGCCGCGTCCTTGCCCACCACTGTAGTCCACTCGCGAATATGCCATCGCGTGACGAGACCACCGATCACATACGGATCCGATGCGACGAAGCGTTCAGGCACGGCGCTTGAGTCGCATCGAAACAGCAACGCCGCGCCATCTACCGGATTGTCATAAGCACCGGCGAGAATGAGTTCCCCCCTTTCCTGCGCTTTCCAGGCAGCCATTAAGTGCGCGGTTCGAAACGGTGCGCGTCGCGCAACGTAGTCAGGGACGAACTCGTAGAAAAGCAAATAGTGCATGTCCTTCTCCGTGTGGCAATCCTACGCGCAGGGTGATTAATAACATGTGACCACGTCCGCTCTTTGTTTTGGTGGCCGCCAAGCTCGAAGGACCTTGCTGCGGCGCAAGGTTGGCGCACTGCCGCTTGCCGCCAGCCGGTTTTGCGACTATGTTCTGTTAACTAAAACCATCAGCCCAGTGGGGAAACGTCATGAAAACGGAACTTCGTCTGACGCTAGCGGCGATTGTTGCGACACTCCCTCTAATCAGCGCCAACGCCGCGCAAACACTCAACTTCGGGCCAAGTCTTCCACCCGGAACGGTGCCCGACGGCTATGCGGGATTCGATTGGCACGGAGCACAGAACGACGTGTTCGCGGACACCACACCCAGTTTCTTTGGGAGCCTGTTCATCACGGAGCTAAGCCGGACCGCGCCTTTTGATCTCAACAGCATGGTGGTGCAAGAGTTGAATTCGGACGCACCCAGCATCGGTGAGACCAGCAACAACACGACGACGATCTCCGGGTATCTCAATGGCACACTCGTCGACACTCTCACCGAAAGCTACGCGTTTGGCGGCGGTACTCTCTTGACGCTCAACATGGACGATGTCAACGAGGTGAAGTTTACGACCACCAACATCCGTACGGTCTCTGGCCTGCCCGTCGTCATTCGCAGCCCAGACCTGACCTTGGTTAGTCAACTCACCGTCGATAATGTCGTGGCCAAGGCCCCCGAGATAGATCCCGCGACGGCCGCGAGCGGACTGACATTGCTGATCGGCGGCCTTTTGGCGATATCGGGACGCCGCCGACCGACGATCGCTGGAACCAATTGTTAGATCTCTGCGGCCTGAAGTGAGACTCTCTTGGTGCCATTCGCCACCCACTGAGTCCCTTGTTCCTTAAAGCCGAACTTGTCATGAAACAATCGGGATGGCTCGTTGGGCGGAACAAGATTGTATTCGCAAGTTACGAGCGGTATGGCGTTGGATCTGCCATGTTTAAATAAATCTTCGTACAGAAGCGACCCCAAGCCCATACCTCGACCGGCAACTGACACGACGACGCGGTCCACGTAAATAAATCGCGCATACTTTTTAGAGAACCATTCAAAGTTATCGTTCTCATAGGGGCATCCGCTGCACATCGCGAGAAGAAAGGCCGAGACGATGCCATCTAAACAGGCCACTTTGTGATAGCAGGAGATGGCATTTAGGTCGGTCAAACGCCTCATGTCCATTGCGCTCGTATGCTGGACTTCGGCTAGATTCAGTGCACAAATGGTCTCGAAGTCTGTTGTCACAGCGGGGCGAATCAGAACACTCGGCACAGCGGCTCCACGAATCTAGATTGTCGGCGAGCTAGCCGTCACCCTCATGTTTGAATTCCGTGCTAATACGTGGCGCACCGGAAGCTTGTTCGTCCAGGGATTGCCGATACCGGACACAGCCGCGCATGAACTGAGGCCATGCCGGAACAGCCACCGCGGGAGTCATCCTTTCGGGAAGCAACTCCCACAATGCCGGTTGGTGCCAGCACAAATCATGGCCGGTCGCGTCTCTGTGTTCTCTAATCGCCCGGCGAAGCCGCTTGATCTCGACGATCAACTGATCACGCGATAATGCATCCAAATCGGCGTCCATATGCCTCCGCAATAGCTTTGCGTGAAATATGCGGGAAATGCTATCGAAGGCACCGGCAACACTCAAGCCGCGTGAATCGCGACCCGCTACAATCCTGTCGATTAGAGGCTTCCTGCCAGAGGGCTCATGCCGGATGCGATGATTCATTTTGAGTTGCAAGAATTGGAGAGTGCCGCAGCGCTCGTGTATCGCGTGATGCCGCCGACCCCTGTGTATGCGTGGCCGAAGCTTAAGAAACGCTTCGGTTGCAGTGTCTGGGTGAAGCATGAAAATCACACGCCGACCGGCGCCTTCAAGGTTCGCGGGGGCATCGTCTATCTGGATCGGTTGTGCCGGTCACAACCGAATATTGCCGGGGTGATTTCCGCGACGCGGGGCAATCACGGACAATCCATTGCATTCGCCGCGGCTCGCGCCGGTGTGCCGGCGACCATCTACGTGCCCAAAGGCAATTCCCCGGATCAGAACACGGCAATCGCCGCATTCGGCGCAAGTCTGGTCGAGTTCGGCAAAGACTTCGATGAGGCCCGGCACGAAGCTTTTCGGGTGGCCGCGATCCAAGGCTTGCACTTTGTTCCCTCGTTTCATCGCGATCTGGTCGCCGGCGTCGCCAGCTATGCGCTGGAGTTGTTTCGCGGCGAGGGCGAATTGGATGCGGTGTACGTCGGCGTCGGCATGGGCTCAGGCATATGCGGACTAATTGCGGTTCGCGACCTATTGGGACTGAAAACCGAAATCGTCGGCGTCGGCCCCGACAAGGCGCCCGCGACGGCGCTCTCCTTTGCCGCCGGCACACCCGTTGCTTACCCGTCGGCGAGTACCTTTGCCGATGGACTGGCGACTCGCGATCCCAACGAGCAAGCGATCGCGATGATCTGTCGCGGTGTCTCGCGTTTTACTCAAGTCAGCGAGGATGACATGGCGGAAGCCATGAGAATCTATTTTGATGACACCCACCAGGTCGCCGAAGGCGCCGGTGCCGCACCGCTGGCGGCACTATGGAAGGATCGGCAAGCAATGGCGGGGAAGCGTGTTGCGGTGGTGTTGAGTGGCGGGAATATCGAGCGGACCCGGTACTTACAGGTATTGCGGGGTGAAACACCGGCAACCTAAACCTTAAAGTTGAGCGCGGGACCATGGAACGACAGTATAAGAATCTCGGCTATTTCTTGATTGTTCTTGTCGCATTCGTCGCAGTCGGGTTTTATAAGCCGTATTTCGCTCTCATTCCCAATTTCGATCCCAGTATTACGCCGCTGGTCCAAATCCACGCGATCCTGCTGATGACTTTTGTCGCGCTGCTGGTCGCGCAGCCGTTGCTGATCCGCTACAAGCAACGAGAGCTTCACCAGAGCTTGGGCAAGCTCACCTACTTTCTCATGCCGTTATTGGTGGCATCATGCGTCGGCGTAATATTCAAAGAGTATGCCGAGACGCTGTCGCGGAACCCCTCCGTCGGGGCTGCGCTGCGTTCGATTTTCTCCGACGTCGCGCAACTTTTACTGCTGATCTTCTTCTACTCGCTGGCGATCGTGAACCGGCGACACGTTCCCGTTCACATGCGCTACATGATTGCCGTTGCGTTGATTGTGGCACCGGCTGGTATCGCGCGAGTGCTGGGCTACTGGTTCGAGGTCCCGCGATACGCGTCGGGTCTTGCCTCGAATGCGCTCCTCGATGCCGTACTGATTGCGTTGATCCTGTTCGACCGGCGCAATCATCTCAACTATCGCCCATATATGTTGGTGCTGCCGCTATTCGCGCTGTCGCACGCCGCATTCGCCGTCTTGGGGAGGCCGGTGGCACCGACCTAGAATCGCGTCGTCGTTACCAGCCGACCGGCGGGAATGGCTGAGACACGCGATCATTTCGCGCCAAAGTGGCCTGCCCGGCGGCGCCCAGTTTCACCCCGCCGTTCGGCAACGGTACAGCAAGGGGAGACACTTCAACTCGGGCCACACCTTGCCGGTGACTGATACCGATTTCCTGCGCGGTCGCAGGCGACAGATCGACGATCCGCCCATCGACGTAGGGGCCACGGTCTTGAATGGTGACGAAGGCACTTTTCCCCGTCTCAAGATTGGTCACTTTGGCGGTGGTGCCGAGCGGCAGCGTCCTGCTCGCCGCATTATCATGCTGCGGATCCATTTGTTTACCGTCGGCCATTTTTCGGCCGGCAAACATATGTGCATAGAACGATGCCTTACCGACGCGCTTTTTCCCGGAGCGGTCAATCGGACCTTTTATTTGCGGCGAGAGTCTTTGCGCCGAGCGCCTTTGCGGCGATGCCGGCTGCTCCGCCGCGAGCTCACTCGACTTGCTCGGCGTGACCGCATTTGTTGGCGCGACCACCCCGGGCGCTGACGCATGCGCCGTCAATGTGAGGGCCGACATGGCAACGGTAGCGGCGATTGCAACCATGGAAAGATTGCTGCGGCGCGTACTTACTGACATTACATTTTCTCTGAGCTGCTAATGGTGTGGCCATAATGGCCTACGCCTCCCTTGCCGGCAGCGGATCAGCAGCGCGAAACGGTGTCAGACAGCGAGAACATGCCGCAGCCGGGCGCCCGTTTCGCTGATTTACCGAACGTGCCAGGATTTTACGCGCCGAGTGCGCGAGCCGGTAACCAACATGCCATGCGAATGGCGCGTTGGCCGTCGCGTTCAAACTCCGATGAAATTGGCGCGAATCCAACGGACTTGTAAAAGGGTATTGCGTACGGCGTTGCATTCAGCGCGCATGCGGCGAAAGTCATCGCGCTCAACTTGTGCTGTAGCGACGCGGGCGCCGTGACCTCGAGAAATGACTTCCGAGCATCCGGCTGCCAGTCGGCCGCGGCCAGAGCCAGGAAACTCTCCTGAACAACCAGCGAGGCTTCGGCGGCATCCGCATTCGTGAGAAAGCGGATCCCGTATTTCATGCGACCACTCGTCGCGCGTCTCTTAGAGCGCTGGCGATGCGCGCCCCCCATTCGGCCTGACCGGCCTCATCGTTGACAAGATCCTGACGGATTTCAATTTCCACATGCAGCAGTGAGCGTGCCTCGGCGTGGTGCGGGATGGTGTAGTCGGTCTCGTCGCTGACGAAGTACGGTTCGTTGTCGGCGATGATCAAGTGCTGCTCCCGCCGCAGCATCTCAAGAACTACGCCGGCGAAGCGTCGATCGCGATTGTAGAGCACGGCGGCATGCATCGGGCGTCGATCGCCCTTGTAAACATCCGTCATGGTGTGCTGCGCGACCAAGATCACACGGCGGCCGATCGCCTGTCTGGCGTCCAGCAATTCGCGAATGCGCTGATGATAGGGTTCGAAAATTTCCGCGCGCCGGGCGATGATTTCTCCTGGACTCAATCCGATATTGCCGGGAATCTCGCGCAGCTCGCTGATCCGCGGAATCGATGTCGCTACCTTGGGATCCCGGTTGCAGTCGATTACCAGCCGGGAATAATTTTGCGACAGCAGCGGCGCGTCGAGGGCCTGCGCCACGCGCCGCGCCACGCAGAGAGCGCCGATGTCCCAGGCGATATGCCGCAGCAACTCCGAGTCCGGCAATCCCAGATTCGCCAAGCGCCGCGGGATGCGCGCGCCGGCATGATCCGCGACGATGATGAAATCCGATCGACCGTCGATCTGAAATTCTTGGACAGCCGGGGGCTCGTCGGCGGCAAGCAACTGCTCAGTAAGGTTTGGCATGGTCGAGATCGACGCGGCGCAAGCTAGCGTTGACCGACGAGGCCTTGCACGGACTGGGTCAATTTCGTTGGGTCAAAGCCAACACCATCTTTGAACACCAGCTCAACATTTTCGATGTCGTCGATATTTTTCGCAGGATTTCCCGCAATGATCACCAAATCGGCCGCCTTGCCGGCGGCGATCGAGCCAATTTGATCGCTCTCACCCAAGTAGGTGGCGCCATTCTGAGTGGCGATGTGAATGGCCTCGATAGGCGTGAATCCCGCCTCGACCAGCAGTTCGAGTCCGCGCTGATCGCCAAACCCTGGCAATACGCCGCCGAATGAGGTGGGATCGCAGCCGGCCATCAGCAATCCGCCGGCTTTCACGAAATCGCGCTCAAACTGCATTTCCTTCTTGAGAGAGGCGGCGCTCAAGGGATTATTTTCCTCCGCAATGCCGCTGCGAATCCGCAGGTAAGTGGACCAGCCCTGTGGGCTGAGCGCATCCTTGGTTCGCTGCATTTTTTTCATCGCCGGCCGATTCGGCACGCTGATCTCGAATACCGCAAGCGTGGAAGTCACGGCGACGTGATGTGCGACGAGGTCGCGAATCATCGCCTGGACCGGCGCGGACTCGATGTCGACATTCTTCGCGAAATCATCCGCCGCCTCCTTCGCCGGACAAATGCCCGGTTTCTTGGTGGGGAGGAATTCCGTGTCCACGACGATGCCATGCTCGAGGTTATCGATACCTAGGGCGGCCGCTTCGCTGAAGCCCACCGCGCAAAGATGGCCGGTGATTTTCAATCCCTTGGCGTGCGCGTGTTCAACCGCGACCTTCAACTCCTCGGGCTTGATGCCCATATAGGCCTTGAACGAAGTGACACCCTCCGCCGCCCAATAGTCAACGGTGCGGCCGGCGTCCTCGGGACTGCTCAGTGTATGCAGTTGCGGCGCCAGCCCTAGAAGATCGCCGATGTAGGGACCGGTGATGCGCAGCTTGGGACCGGGTTTCTCGCCGCCATCGATGAGTTTTTTCAAGGAAAGATCGGTGTACGGCTCCATGCTGCCGGCCGTTCGCGCCGTGGTAATGCCGCTCGCCAGATACAGGCGAGGTCCGCTGTCGATCATCTCGATCCAGAATGGCAGTCCATCCTTACCGCGTTCCGGGCCCGTATAAAAGAGATGCTCGTGCATGCCAACGAGTCCCGGAATGACGGTCTTCCCCGTGAGATCCAGGATTTTCGCATTGGGCGGAAAGGCATTTCGAAGCTTTGCGCTTTGCAGCCGCGTGATCTTGCCGGCCTCGATGTCGATGCGCTGATCCTCAGCCGCCGCGGTGCCGGTGCCGTCAATCACGCGCACGTGCATGAGCACGATTGCGGGGGAATCCTCACTCACGTAGGGCTTGAGCGCCACGGGGGCCTGCGCCGACGATAAGGCGGCTGACGACAACAACGCCGCCGCCGTCGAGAGACGCAGAACATTCAAAACTGATGACATCACTTGCTCCGATCAATTTTTAACATATTGATTACTGACGACATTACACGTTTTTCCGGTGATTCGCTGCGGGCAAAGCTACCAAGACGAGCAGCCATTGACAGTGTCTCTTAGATTTCATTATGATATCACTCCAATATCATCGTCGGGAGCGAAACATGCCTGCCCAAACCGCCCAGCCCATTGCATCGGAACGCATTGCCAGCGCCATGAATGGCTGGGGAATGTTGGTCCTCAACATCGTGTTGCTCCTCGGCGCGGCGTACTTGCTCAACTTGGCCGGCGCCGAGGGTGGCGCCATGCGATTGGTCGGCGGCTTATGCGCGCTGCTGGGGCTCATCATGGTCGGCGGGTATTTCACCCTGCAGCCGAACCAGGCACGGGTGCTCATACTGTTCGGCGCCTACAAAGGCACGGTGCGCAGCAGCGGATTTCACTGGGCCAACCCGTTCTACTCCCGCAGCCGGGGAATAAACTCGCAAAAGGACGGCGGATCAAGCGAAGGCGATCAGCGCAATCGTCCCGGCCGTCGGCGCATCGGCGGCGGACTGGGCCTGCAATGGCTGTCCACCAAGTTATCGCTGCGCGCTCACAACTTCAGCAGCGACGCCATAAAAGTGAATGACAAGCGCGGCAATCCAGTCGAGATCGCGGCCGTGGTGGTGTGGCGGGTCGAAAATACCGCTCAGGCCGTGTTCGACGTGGAGGACTATACGAGTTACGTCGAAATCCAGAGCGAGTCAGCCATTCGCAGCATCGCGAGTCGCTACGCCTACGACCAGGGTGAGGAGCACGAGATCACGTTGCGCGGCGGCGCGGATGAAGTGGCCCTGGCGCTGAAAGAAGAGCTGCAAGCTCGCTTGCTGAAAGCCGGTGTCATCGTTGAGGAGGCCCGCCTTACTCACCTTGCGTACGCGCCAGAAATCGCACCGGTCATGCTGCGGCGTCAGCAGGCGGAGGCGATTATCGCAGCCCGAAAGATCATCGTGCAAAATGCGGTCAGCATGGTTCACATGGCGCTGAACGAATTGGATCAAAAGAACGTCGTGAAGCTCGACGATGAACG
>Ga0210391_10002356_pt1 | contig 16446 bp, 10 predicted proteins | sample IncBWC12OmetaG_FD_160573 | JGI IMG/M metagenome (GOLD analysis project Ga0210391, IMG submission 160573) | Forest soil microbial communities from Barre Woods Harvard Forest LTER site, Petersham, Massachusetts, United States - Inc-BW-C-12-O ... | reverse complement strand
GCGGGCAGCGCGCTCGTGCTGCTATTGCGAGCCGCTGCTGATCGATCTTCCAATCCGGCGCCTGCGGGAGGCGTTCAGTTCCCTGCCGGTGGCATAGGTGCAATCACTCTTGCCATGGCTGCTGCTGCCAAACAAGCGGGCGTGGAGATTCGCACCAGCGCCGACATCAGCGAGATTCGCGTGAAGGATGGCGTCGCCACCGGGGTCGTGCTCGCATCCGGCGAGGAGATTTCTGCGCGAGCCGTCGTCTCGAACGCTGATCCAAAGAACACGCTGATGCGTCTGGTCGATCCGGCGCACCTCACGCCGGACTTCGTGCAGAAAATTAAGAACTACCGGTGCATGGGGACGGTCGCGAAAATTAATCTCGCAATTTCGGCGCTCCCGGAGTTCACTGCACTTAAAGCAAGAGGCAATACCGACTTGCTTCGAGGCCGCGTTCAGATCAGTCCTGAGATTGATTACCTGGAGCGCGCCTTCGACGAATCGAAATATGGTAACTTCTCGCGCAACCCATACATTGAAATTACGATTCCGTCTCTTTCGGATCCCTCGCTCGCACCGGCCGGCCAGCACGTGATGTCCATCTATATGCAGTACGCGCCCTACAAATTGAAAGACGGCGACTGGGAGAGCCAGCGCACCGCGCTCGGCGAAACCGTGGTGAAGGCCATCGCGCAGTACGCGCCAAATCTGCCACAGACGATCCTGCGCCACCAGATCATAACGCCCAAAGATCTCGAAGAAACCTATGGCCTCACGGGAGGTCATATCTTCCACGGTGAACTTGCGCTCGATCAGTTCTTCACGATGCGTCCGCTGCTCGACTGGGCGCGCTATCGAACGCCGATCGAAAGTCTTTATTTGTGCGGCAGTGGCACGCATCCCGGGACGGGGCTTACCGGCGGCTCTGGCGCCAACGCCGCGCGCGAGATTGCTAAGGCGCTGAAGAAGTAGTGGTATGCATAACTCCGCCATCCTGCTCGTCTCCTGTCCCGACCGCAAAGGCGTAGTTGCTTCGATCGCCGAATTTATTTTTCGTCACAACGGCAACATCCTGTTTGCCGATGAGCATGGGGACGAGGCATCCAATCTTTTCCTGACGCGCGTCGAGTTCGATCCCGCCGATTTCGATTTTGATCTTGCCCAATTCGGCGAGCGCTTTGCTCCCGTTGCCCGCGACTTCCAGATGAATTGGCGACTCGCCCGCGCCGCCGACTGCCCGCGGATCGCTATTTTCGTTTCGAAGTATGACCATTGCCTGCAGGATCTGCTTTACCGGCACCAGAGTGGCGAACTGCATTGCGAGATTCCGCTGATTATTTCGAATCACCCCGATAACCAGCGCATAGCCGACTTCTACCATGTCCCTTACTTCGTTGTGCCAGTCACAAAAGAAAACAAGCGTGAGGCCGAACAAACGCAAATCGCACTCGTCCGCAAACACAAATGCAGCCTCGTCGTGCTCGCGCGCTATATGCAGGTGCTGTCAAACGGGTTCATCGCGACCCTGGGGTCCGAGAACCTCATCAATATTCACCACTCGTTTCTGCCTGCGTTCGTCGGCTCCAAGCCCTACCATCAGGCGTTTCAGCGCGGGGTCAAGCTGATTGGCGCCACCGCTCACTATGTTACTCAAGTACTCGACGATGGCCCAATCATCGAACAAGATGTCGTTCGTATCTACCACCGCGACACCACTGATGACCTGATCCAGAAAGGCCGCGACCTCGAAAAAGTCGTGCTATCGCGGGCCATTCGCTGGCACGTGGAAAACCGCGTCCTGCTATATGGAAACAAAACCGTGGTTTTTCAATAGCAACGCTCACGAAATCTTGGTAGTGCAGTCACTTCCGTAACCAGGTAACTAATTGCGTTGCCGTTCCCTTTCGGCTTTACTAAAGAGACGACTACTCTTGGGCACATTACTGCACGACCTCGAAGGAGCTGACTTTGGTTGAGGATCCCAAATGGGAACTGGCGCTGCTCGCCACTGTGCAGAGCTTCTATCAACGACTGCTGAGTGACCAACTCGGCGGAGAGCTGCCTGCACCCGCCGAACTCGCCCCGAACGTCATCAGTCACACCGAGGACGTGCGCTCCACTCTCGATCAAATGCAACTCTGGATCCAACTCCTCGACATGGCGATTACTCCCGCCATGCTGCGACTTGGTGTGCAATCCGATCTCGATCCAGAGGTTGCCGAAGCACTCCTTCGCTATTTCGCTCGTCACCGCGACGATTCCGGCGCCAATCGCGACAAAACCGATCTAGTCGCAACTTTTCTGTTCCGCCATCCCCGCGTGGTCGGCCAGTGGGAGCAGCGTGGCTACGGCCTCGATGGCTCGATTCCTCTTTCCCCATTTGAAATTGCTCTGCTGGAAATTCTGTCTGAGTCTGAAGTACCAACACTCTCAGATGCCGACGTGCAATTGCTGCGTGAATTCGGTCCACTACTCGATCAGTCAAATCGATTTCAGGATTTCAGCGCGCTCATGGATTCCGGCATCATTCAGCGGGTTCGAGAATTGAAGTCCAAACTCGGAGAATCAATTTACCACCCCGGAGTCCTTGCCACGCTTGCGCCTTACAATGCGGCGTTCGGTGACCGTTTCCATACCCTGTTCGCAGCCGCCACCAAAGAGATCAAAGATTTCGCGACCCGCCTTGAAGAACTCGGCGGCAGCATTCTCAGCACGGTCGACGGCGTCGAAGTCACGGTCGAACATGTGAACGCGCTGAATCAGGAAGCGTTGCTAAAAGTTGACTACAGTGCGGCACTGGATAAATTTCGCCGTGTTTCCCGGCTGAAAAGAGAATTGGAGCGCAGACCTCCGATCCGTCGCGCCACTACTGACTCTGCACCCGCCGCCCATGCTGCGGGAGCGGGCGGAGCGGCTGCTGCACCGGCGCTGGCTCCCAAGTATGTTCCCACCGCCATCACACCGCAGGCGCTTTCCGTCGAGGAAGCTAAATTGAGGAGAGTGGAAGAATCAATCCGCGTCTTCGTGCGCGTTGCCGATCCGAAATTCCGACAGATCGTTCCCATGCGCTATTTCAACCTGATGTTAAGTCCAGCTGAGGTTGAGGCCTATACCGCCGATTATCTGGAGCAAACTGGCCCGCGCGCCGATGCCGCACGGATGCTGCTTCGACTGGTCGCTGTAAACGCGCGCATCACCACGGAGATGGAAGAACTCAAGCGCTCGCGGAATTCCCCATCCGTGTGGAAGCTGCACGCTGATTCTTTGGTTGTCCTCGTCGATCTTGCCAAGCGCCTTGCTGAAGCGGTCGACAGGCTCGCCCTAGTCATCGGCCAGCAGGCAGGGTCGGAAGCAAATAGTGAACCTCTGCAAAGCTCGCTCGAAAAGTTGCGCGAGCGCACCACCGAAGCCGCGAAACTCATCTCCGCTGCGTAACCACGAAATAAATAAGGGACAGGCTATTTCGCTCGTCCCTTATTTTCGAAGCCACTCCTTTTAACCAAGTCCAAAACCACACGCTAGCGCCTAGTGAATGTCGAACTGCTCCTGATGCAGCGCCGGATCCGACTTTATGATGATGGTCTTCTTGGTGAGCTCTTCCATCTCATTCAGCAGTTTCGCATTGTTCACCTTCAGCTGTTTTGCAACCTCCGGATTCACTCGCAACATTACGTCGCTGTGCTCTAGATGGTTAGAAATCTTGCGCATCTCAACATAAATTTCGTTGCAGATGGTGTTCACCGATTTCACGAATCCAGTCGACTGGCAATAGGGACAGGGCGTTCCAATGGTCCGTTCCAGTGACTGTTTCACGCGTTTGCGTGTAATTGCCACTAGACCGAAATCATTGAATTGCAGCACCTTGGATGGTGCGCGATCGGCACGCAATGCCTCTTCCAGCGCCTGCATTACTTTCTGCCGGTTGCGGCGCTCGTCCATGTCGATGAAGTCGATGATGATGATGCCGCCGAGATCTCGCAGCCGCACCTGACGAACGATTTCGCGGATCGCGTCCACGTTCGTTTTGACAATTGTGTCTTCAAGTCGAGTCGTCTTGCCGACGTATTTGCCGGTATTCACGTCAATCGCGACCAGCGCCTCAGTCTGATTGATCACGATATAGCCACCGCTCTTCAGCCAAACTTTCGACTTCAGCGCCTTGTTGATTTCCTCGTTCAGACCGAACTGGTCGTAGAGGGGCGTCTCTTTTGTGTAGAGCTTCACACGTTTGACGAGACCGGGCTGAAAGCGATTCGCAAATCGCAGAATACGTTCATATTCCTGCTCGGTGTCGACCCAGATGACCGAGAAATCTGAGCTCACCTGATCGCGCAGCACCCGTTCCACCACATTCAAGTCGTGATAGATCAGTGCCGGGGCCTTGCTGCTGTCAGAACGCTGTTTGATCTCGGTCCAAAGATTTTTCAGAAACCGAATATCGGCTCGCAGCTCCTCGTCAGTTGCGCCAGCCGCCGCGGTCCGCACAATAAAACCGCCTGCGCCATTTTCTCGCTCGCTCTGGATAATCCTTTTCAGCCGCTGGCGCTCTTCTTCCGACGCAATCTTGCGGGATACACCGGTGTGATTTACCGTCGGCATGAAGACCAGGAAACGTCCCGGCAGCGCGATGTGACTGGTAATACGCGCGCCCTTCTTCGCGATGGGCTCCTTCGCAATCTGGATCAGGACTTCTTGCCCTTCTTTGAGGAGTTCGCTGATCTGGGGCACAACTTGGTTCTCGCGACTGCGGAAACGTCGTCCACCGCGTCTACCACCACGACGGTCTGGACCTCCACGGTCAGATCCGCGTTCTGGTCCGCGACGCTGTGTCCGCTGCAACAATCGGGCTTCGGGTGCGGGACTGCGGACTTCTGCACTCGCATCCACGGTCCCGTCGCCAATTGCCTCGGCTTCTAGTAGAGCCTCGGCTTCCGCCTGCGCCTCTTCCAGTTCCAACTCTTCGGCTTCGCGCTCTTCGGCTTCCAGCACGGCCTCCGGAACTGCTTCCCCATTCGCTGCCGGTTCACTGCCAGCCGATAGTTCTGGAGCGATCTCTACAACTCCGGACTCCGATAGCTCAGCTCCTGCGGCTCGCGTCTCTTCTTCCAATTCCTCGAAACCCTCGTCGTCTCCCGGTTCTTCCCCATACGAAACCAGGTCGGCTTCTTCTTCCTCGATCTCCTGTTCCTCCAAGGCACCGTGAGTCATATCGTGCGTGACATCTTGAATAACCGGCTCGGTCACTTTATCAGTCATAGCGGGCGCGCCGTAAGTTTCCGCGACAGCTCTCAGCTCGTTGCCGGCTTCCAGTATTTCTGCTTCGGCGCTCGAAACGGTGCCATGCATTTCCTCATCGACTTCCGATTCCAACACATGCTCATGCTGTTCGTGGAGAGGCTCGCCAACTTCCGTCGCGAAGATAGGTTCATCTTCAGGAAAGCTGGCAACAATTGCGGCTGATGCTGTTACCGGTGCTGGTGGCTCCGCCGGCGCAGTCTCGACCGGCAAAGCTGCCTGGCTTTGACCTTGGCGCTGGTACTTCGAGATGGATTCGCCGGGAAGTACGATTGGCTGATAACCCGGCGGAGGTCCGTAATCGTAATCGTGGCCGACACGGGCGGCCGGGGTTGTCCGATGGAATCGCGAATCCGATCCGCTGCGTGCGGCACGGTCGCCGCGGCTAAAGCGGTCATTTCGTGATTCATTCCGCAGTTCATTGCTGGGTTCAGGGTGTACGTCGGCGCGGGGTTCGATGCGAATCTCGCTGCGATCCGCACTCGGACCGCGTCCGCTTCGATCGCTGTTATCTCCGCGACGTCCGCGACGGCGTCTACGTCCGCGAAAGTCGCGCGAACCGCTCGTCGTACTCGGGGCTTCCGAGGATGATCCCGCGGCCAACTCGCTACCCTCGCCCGCTTCGCTTCCGGCGCCGGCAAGCTGCTCTTCAATCGCAGGACCACCTTCCGATCCGTTGCGCGGTCGCGCCTCCGTCACCGGACGATTCGCCGGGATGGCTTCATCCAAGTCTTCATCCTGCTGTTCCAGATCCATGAAATCGGAAACGTACAGAAATGCGTCGCGTTCCAATCCAATATCCACAAAGGCCGACTGCATGCCTGGCAGCACGCGCGTCACTCGGCCTTTATAAATCGAACCGGCTAAGGTGTATTCGTTTTCTCTTTCGAGGTAGATTTCCGCTAATTGATCGTCTTCTGTGATCCCCACTTTGGTTTCATGGGGAGTGGTCGATACAAATAATTCCTTGTTCATTTCTACTCCGGTTTTTCTTTACCGGACCAGAAGCGCAAGGCGGACCAAGGGATCGATAGCGTTCAGCGCTGCTCCGGGTAGGAACAGGCGCGGTCCCGGAGTTCTTCCCGGGGCCTACACTGCAGTGAATTGTTGGTGCTCGTCTGCACTGATCGCGTTAAGCCTTCCGTCAGGTCTGTGGCCACTCTCTCGCATTCCGCTGAGGGGGCCGTTCCCCGCCTGACTGGCTTCAATCCTGTCCGGCTTTGACTTCTGCCGGCATTCTGCCCTCCTTTTTCGCGAGGGCCTTCGTAATCTAGTTTCTTACTTAATCCTTTTTGCTAATCTTGTTTCGTGACGCCTTTCTCAATTTGAGAGTGGGCGCCCCAACTTCTACCAGCCGTTTCAGTTCACAAAGCGGCGCATCCTGACGTTCATTACCATCCCCAGCGCCAAAAACATGAAAAGAACGGAAGACCCACCATAACTCATGAGCGGTAGAGGTATTCCGGTGACGGGCATAAAGCCGACCACCATGCCGACGTTGACCAGAATATGGAAGCTAAGCACAGCCACCACACCCATCACCAGAAATGCCCCAGCGCGGTCGGGCGCCGTTTGGGCATTCTGAGTCAACCGCATCAGCACTATAAAGTATAACAGCAGAACTGCCAGAGCTCCTACAAAGCCGTGTTCCTCGGCAAACGCCGCAAAAATAAAGTCGGTTTGGGGCACCGGAAGGAACGCTAGGCGCGTCTGCGACCCCTCGCTGCTGCCAAAAATCCCGCCGGAACCGACAGCGATTAACGATTGATTCACTTGGTACCCGGAGCCCTGCCGATCCGCATCCGGATTCATAAAACTCGTCAACCGGTCTTTCTGATACGACTTCAGCACCTTATACCAAGCGACCGGAACCAGCAGACCCAAGATCATTACTACGATCAGCGCCTGCTTCCAGCGAAGGCCGCCTAAGAAAAGACCCATGACAGCCACGGGCAGATAGGTTAGCGCCGTACCCAGATCTGGCTGCCTTAACACCATGAGCATAGGGAAACCGACAATCGCGCCGGCCTTGAAGAAGTCCGACCATGAGAGTTCCCGTTCGTGTAAATCCGCGAAGTACTTAGCCACCGCGAGAATCAGGATCAGCTTCACCCATTCTGACGGCTGAAAGTGCGCACCACCGGGCATTTTGATCCAGCGCTTCGCGCCGAGATATTTCTGCCCGAACAGAAGCACGGCAATGAGTGACACCAAGGCCGCGACGTACATCCAATGGATTTGTTCAAGGACAGCTTGATAATTGAGGAGGCTGACGAGGAACATCGCGCCAACACCGGCGAGAATCCAATAGACCTGCCTGATGTGGGCTCCGGCAAATTTCGTGTGCTCGGTTGCACTATGTATCTGCAGCACGCCTAGCGCACAGATCACGAGCACAAAGGCCATCAGGACCCAGTCGAAATCTCGGTAGGAAACGTAACGCGACATGAATTCAGTCGCCTACCCCAGAACAACTTGCTTGGTTACAACTCATTGGCTGCAACTCGTTCGTGACTACTGCTGAAGAGCTTGCTCGCAACAAAATCACTGGCAAGGATTCGACGGGCACGACGGACTCAGTGCGCCTTCATCACGGGTCCAGATCCAGATTGCAGCGCCGCCCACAACAGCCAATCCACCGTAGACCACCGGAGCCGAACTCATGACTCCTCCGCTTGCTGCCGTCGCTGCCCCAGGTTTCCGGCGCTTTTTCTTCTTTTTATCTGCATCCGTCGTATCGTCGCGTGTGGTTTGCTGACCTTGGGCTACGGTGGTCGTTCCCTTATCGTCCTGCACCGTCAGGTCGCCTTTGTTGGCGGCAATTTGCACGCGCCCATCCACGTCCGTTACTTGAAACTCCGTCCATGAATTGGCTGCGGGCTTCACCGTCACATCACCGGCCTGCGCCGCGAGTCCATGCGAAGTCGTCACACGCACGGAACCGTGCTCCAATTCCACCGCCGTGGGTCCTTCAAATTTCACCAGCGAATCCGCAAGCACCATTACGCTCGATCCGTTCGATTGAATACTGGCCGTCGAATCGGCGCGCGTCTGCAACATGTCGCCGGAAAAAACGGCTGCCGATTTCGGCACGTCGCTCCCGTTCAACCAAGCCGCGCCATTCGTATACAACATGGCCGACGCCGTCTCTCCGGCCAGCATCACCTGCACTGGAAACAGGATCGACAGGAAACAGCACACAGCAGACCGAAACGCTGACTGTGACATGGGTTCGGATCACTCCCGCATTTCTGGATTTTTGTTATCGTAAGCCGTAAAGGGTTACAGGTCAATGAGTTTGTTAGCGGATGTGCACTCTTGAGTCACTAGCTCGCCCCGAGATGCCCTAGAAGCATCTCCCCATTCACGTCTTCGACATTGACATGCATCCAGCAGTTCGCGCCATACTTCCCGATAACTTTCATTTTCAGGTAATTGTCAGTTAGAGCCTCGGTGAAGACCTCTCCGCCCGTGCGCAGCGTGATCGCCTCGACGACCGTCCCGACCAGCGAACGCATAAATACCTCTTTCTTCCTGGATGCAATCTCCCGCAGCACACGGTTCCGTTCGCGAGCCACGACTGCCGGGACTTGCCCGGGTTGCTCCGCCGCTGGCGTACCCGGTCGCGCCGAATAAGTAAACACGTGCAGATAAGTAAATGGGAGATCTTCAATCATGCGCCGTGTTTCGTCGAACTCCGCTTCCGTCTCGCCAGGAAACCCGACCATAACGTCGGCTCCGATCGCCGCAGTTGGCATGGCCATTCGAATCTTCTCTATCTTTTCCCGGTAGTGCCACGGCCGGTACTTCCGATGCATCCGTCGTAGCACGGCGTCGCTCCCGGATTGCATCGGCACGTGCGCATGCTTGGCGATCCGCTCAGAGTTCGCCGCCAGCTCTATTAGTTCATCACTCCAATCCATGGGTTCGACCGAACTGATGCGCAATTTTTGAAGCGACGTCCGCTCGAGGATCGCGCGAATGAGATCGACCAGTCGTAGGTCGTTAGTCGGTGGTCGTTCGGGGTTCGACTCGGTCTCTGACGGATTCGAAGAGCTGAAAGGTTGTAGCTCGCTAGCGACCAACGACTGCCGACCAACGACCAAGTCCCTTCCCCACCGCCCCAAATTGATTCCCGAAATCACAACTTCGTGATAGCCCGCATCCACTAGAGTTTGTACTTCTGCCACGACACGTTCTTGCGGCAGCGAACGGCTCTGTCCCCGGACATACGGAATTATGCAGAACGAACAGCGATTGTCACATCCATCCTGCACCTTCAGGTTCGGACGCGTGCGCTCATTTGCCGCCTCAAACACTGGAGCCGCTAGCAGTTCAGTATGCGCAAAAATATCACCGACAATCACATGACGGTCTTGATTCTCATAGGTTCGATCCTCAAAAACTCGATCGTTGCCAGTAGAAAATTGTATGAGCGAAAGCTCGCCCAGCGGCACGAAACTGGAGCTCGAAGAACTGGCGACAGCAGAAGGTATTGGTGAGGAAAATGAAGAGGTAGCGATCTCTGCCGCCTGATGCTTATGGGAGTTTCCCACGACCCACGTCACACCGGGAAGAGCCGCTATTTCTTGGGGCGCGCGTTGCGCGTAACAGCCTGTCACCAGAATGCGGCAACCTGGATTTGACCTTTGCAACCGTCTTATCGATGCACGCGCATCTTTATCCGCGCCTGCGGTCACCGTGCATGTATTCAGCACAACAATTTCGGCATCTAGAGCTGCCTCGGCGCGCTCCATTCCACGTTCCAGAAATTGCCGTTCCAGAGCTGCTCCGTCGGCTTGGGTAGCGCGGCAGCCAAAATTCTCTATGTAGAAACGAGCCACGCTCCTATACTAACTGAGTGGATGCTACGCCCGAAGCCACACTGATCTTCGTAAAAGTAATCCTCGCAAAGTGTTTGGCAAAATAGTAAACGCGAGATAATTAAGTCTAGATGAAGGTCAATTGCGGGCTGGCTCCGCAGTGCACTGCATCTCCACCCCCTTTAAGAGGTGCACATGAAACGTCGCATCCTTCTCGTCGACGACGATCTCGCCGTCTTGCTGACACTCAAAGCTGTTCTGGAACTGCAGGGATTTGAGGTCGAAACAGCGGGCAGTTCCGCCGAGGCGTTTGCTCGAATGGAATCCGGCGTTTACCAGATGGTCATCAGCGACTTGCGGATGGAAACCGAAGAGGCCGGCCTCGAAGTGATCCGAACCGCGCGCCGCCAGGCATATGATCCGGCGACCGCTCTGCTGACGGCCTATCCGCCGGCCAGCGAAAATTCGGACGGACAACGTAGAGACGGCGAGGATTGGACCGGGGAAAACTCGGACTCGTTACTCATCAAGCCGCTTGGCACGCGTGATCTTCTCCGCCAGGTGGAGGCCCTCCTAATCCGCCATGCCGACCGGCAGGCGAACCAGCGCAAGCCGGCCTCTTAAAGGCACAAGAAGCCAACCGCCTCGCTGGATCGATATCCTGCCGGCCCCACTTCTCTAAAAATTCAGAAAATAATCAGGCGCTTGCGACCTGTCGCCCGTGCTGAAAGCATTCACGGCACAGCACCGGCCGTCCTTGCGTTGGCCGGAATGGTACCGTGGTCTCTTTTCCGCACTGCGAACAGTTCGTCCGAGTCTCCGTTTTCGCGTAGGAATGCCCACGCGACGGCCCGTGCGACATAGCTCCAACTACAGCCACGCGCTTGCCCTTGCAGTTTTTGCAGCGTTTGGGCTCGTTCTTGAACTGCTTGTCATGGAAGAAAAGCTGTTCACCCGCTGTGAACACGAAATCCGTGCCACAATCTATGCACTTTAAAATCTTGTCCTGGTATTCCATTGAGAAGGCGCTCCCATTTCCGCGTCCCTGCTCTGCACGGGAGACCCGAATAGGGAAGGATCCGGTTCACATCGTGGGCAGGAGATTTACATCCCCCTCATGTTGCCCCTTGGATTCGGCCCGCCATGCGGTGTGCACCGCATGGATACTGATTGACTGGATTACGTCGACTACAGGGAAAATCTCGAACAATTTTCATTTCGAGCCATCTTCGCTTTGATTCATCTCGGCTTTAGTCCGGCTTCGCGACGATCCAACCGTACAAATCATTCAGCCTTGTGACAACCAAGCTTAATTGTGATCCAGCTTGACTGCGAAGTATGTTCGATCCGAATAATTCTCGAGTGCACGATTATCGAATATGAAGAACGGGCCGCCCCACCAGCGAACGGCCCGTCTTTTTTAATCCTGTTTCTTAATCCTGTTCCTTACGTGCTTTCTTGCGGCTACGCTTGCGAGCCAGCGCTTCTTTTACTCGCTTCCTCTCGCCGGGTTTCAGGTAAAACGAGTGACGCTTTACTTCCTTAATTATGTCCTCGGTTTGTACCTTCCGCTTGAACCGCCGAAGCGCGTTTTCGAGGGATTCACCCTCTTGAAGTCGAACTTCCGCCAACGGACTACACCCCCCTGCTCGTCCTAACTGGACTTGTTAGTTATGGCAAGCATTGCCCTCATAAGTCAAGTGGAATGTGCAGAAATCTTCACATCGCTTCAAAAATTAAACCGCATCGAGAATTGCATCTGTCGTGGGGCAAATGAGGCGGACGGCTTCATCAAGGTTGTAGGTTGCTGATAATAAGCAGGATAGTAAGTCCCTCCCGCCGCTTGTGAGTATTTTATAAACTGTCCCGCAGAGTTATAGAAGCCATCGTCATTCACCTCATACCTCTTATTGTCGTGATTCAACAGATTGAACGATTCCGCCGTCAATTCCAGATGATAGTGCTCCCCCATGTCAAGCTTTCTTCCCACCCTGAGGTCGGTGGTGGCATAGTCCGGGCTGATAAAAGCGTCGCGCCCATAGCCGGATAAACGATCGTTGCTTGTGTTGCCATCCTGATTTGGATCGCCAGATACCATCGCGTTCGCGGGTCGTCCGCTTCCGAGTGTCAGAATCCCCGAGACTTTCCAATGATCGAACATCGACGCTAGAATTTTTTGTCCGCCCGCAAACGGATTCGGCTCCTCAATGGCTGAAATCGATAACCTTTGCCGCTGATCCACCACGCTGGACGCTCGCTCACTTCTTGTTGAATAAGGATTCTGTACTGTGGAAGGCGCTCCCGCCACCAGCGCATCCTGTCCGTCGTCGATTGCGTGTGCCCATGTATAGGCTAGCCGAAAATACATTCCTCCCGACATTCGTTTGTGCAACGAAACCGTCATACCGTTATAAACGCTTGATGCCGCGCTCTGAAACTCGTCGATCGCCCCGAGCTGTGAGATTGGGCGATCCAACGTATTAATACACGGTGGATACGGACAACTGATGCTATAACTCGTCTGCCACGTCGCAAACGACCACACGTTATAAAACGCATCGGGAACATTAGCGCCAGACGCGTTGTAGACGGGATAACTGTAGTAGGTCGGCGGCGGCAGATTCACGTCCAGTGAACGAATCATGTCCACTCCATGCACCAGCAGGTAAGATATCGTCCCGATCAAACCGCCGCCCAGTTCACGCTCGAGGCTCAAACTCCCCTGCTGCACGCGCGGTGTTTTAAAGTCCGGGGCAAAAGCCGCGATCTCACTGGTCGCATACTGCTGCCAAGCAGCAGGCAACGTGCACGAAACCGGACCCGGAGAACAATTCACTGCCGCATTCGGATACGAGGGAAACACCTGGTTCTGATAGAAGTCCGTGTTATCCAGTGAAAGGAAGTTATCGCTCAGCCCATTGTCATTCACTACTGCGGACTGATAAATCTGCGGAATGCGAGTATAGAAAATTCCAAATCCCGCCCGCACCATCAGTGGATGATCGGTGCCGAAGGCATAGCCAATCCCGAGGCGAGGCGCAAAATTCGTCTCTTTCAACGGCATCTTCCCTGCCCCCGGCCACAACGGATTGCTCTCCATTCCCGTTTTCGAAAATGTCTGCAGGTCGTAGCGCGCTCCCAAGCTCAAGGTGAAATGCGGCGTCAAGCGTACTGTATCCTGCACGAACCCTGCATAGTCGTTGCTATTGGGATGCGACACCGGATTTCCGAAACTCTGCACGTAATATCGCGGCACGTCATGCGCCCATGCCCGCAGCGGTGTCAACTCCAGTCCATCGTGTTGTGGAGCAAACGTAAACGGATTAACCTCGATGTCGTCGTATAAATATTCCCCGCCATAAAGCGACGGAAAGTAGTTGTAGTCCCAAGTCACCATTCCATCGCCGCCAAACTTCCATTCGTTCCGGCCGCGGCTAAAACTTAGAGTCTCCGCCAAATGCAACCGGTGCTCCCGTGTCTGTCGCGGTAATGTAGACGATTGCCCAAACTCATCCATCCAACTGTAGATGCTCGTCCGCGTTCCTGTTGTATTGGGCCAGGACTGCTCCAGGTCACGCGAAAACTGGAGTCGCAAGTGGCTTGTCAGCCGCGGCGTAACACCGCTCACTAAACTCAACGACGCACTTTCCGTCGCGACGTCCTCTTCCCCATTGGCGCTGATCGCATCGTTCGTAATTGGGCTCCCAGGATCAAAGGAGACGTTGTTCGCTCCGTAAGATCGAGATGTACTCAGTCGCGCGGAAAGAAACTGGTGCTGCGTCAGCACATGATCGATCTTCAGGAATCCCGTCTCACCCAGCAACTGCCCGTGGAACGACCCACCCATGGTCGATAGTTGTGCCGCCGAAGCAAACACCAGCGCCTCGTCACAGGCTTGACCGCCAATTGCAGGATTACAGACCTCATAGTCCCCCGGAGTTGGATAAACACCCAACTGGGGCACCACCACCGTCTGACCATTAAGAAACTGGACTTCCGTGGGCACATGGAAAATGTGTTGATCATAGCCGGCAAACAAAAACGTCTTGCTACGCTGGACCGGTCCCCCGATTGTCGCTCCGAATTGATGCTGTTCATTGCTAGGATTGAAACCTACAAACGGCGGCGCCGCTCCGCCAATAGAACTGTCGCGCAAAAAATAGAATGCGCCTCCATGCCAATGGTTCGTACCGGATTTGGTCACTACATTCACCACCGCCCCACCGGCCCGTCCCGACTCCGACCCATAACCGCTCGAAGACACGCGGAACTCCTGCACTACCTCATTTGAAAACTGATAGGGTGCGCGATACCGTCCTGATGCCTGCGCATAAAACCCGTTATTGTCATCGCCTCCATCAATCAGGAAGCTGGTGTTGTATCCGCGAATTCCGCCGTAAGAGAGATCCCCGTTCGATCCGGATGTCAGGTCCCGCGGATCCTGTGTCACTCCCGGCATCAGCAACATTAGATCTGTGAACCTCCGCCCATTAAGCGGCAGATCCTTGATGGCCCGATCATCAATGAGGGCTGAAACTGAATTCGGGTCCATCTCCATCTTGGGAGCGGCAGACACTGTGATTGTTTCCTTTGGCCCTGCCACCTTTAGTTTGAAGGTCAATTGTGCCGCCGCTCCGATCTCAACTCGAATCAATGGTGAGATTTCAGGCGACATCCCCTCTGCTTCCGCCCGCGCGGAATATAGGCCTGGCGGCAGCAAATCTACTGCGAATCGTCCCGCGGAATCGGTAGCTGAATGATAGCGAATGCCGGTTTCCACCCTGATCGCCACGATGTCGGCATTCGTAATCACCGCTCCCTGGGCATCCAAAACAACGCCCCGTAACGCGCCCGTAGACGCATCCTGCCCGTAAGCACCGGCAGGAATAAGAAAAATAATAATAATAAAGATGAGTTGGAAGCACCGCGCCCGGAGCACGACGACCCGAGCAACACTATGAACTCCAGCCAGAAATGGCTTGTTGCGGCGGCGCATGGCAATCCCCTCGTGTCCGAGACTTCGGAATCGGAGGGGATTCCAGAGGCCCTGCCAATCTGTATATCAAAGAGCGTATCGCTGGAATGTGACGGATGAACGGTAGAAATGTTCGTTTTCGTTCGGTCGTTGGTCGTTGGTCGTCAGTCGTTGGTCGTTGGAGAGCGAAGACCTTCAACCCAGCGATTCGTTCGGGGTGCCGCTCAAGTCGAACCGCGAACGACTACGGACTCACGACCAACGACTGCGCCAATGCTCAATGTGCTGGTGCCGCGACCGGAGGAGCCGTTGCCGGAGCCGCCGGCTTTGTGCCAAAGTCCACTTTCGGCGTTGCACGCGAAGCTTCCGAAGCCTGGAAGTACGCCGGGTTCTGCTTGAAGCCCGCCCATCCCGCGTACAGGCTGTTGGGGAACTGCAGGACATAGGTGTTGTAGTCCTGCAAAGTGTCGTTATAGCGCTTGCGTTCGACGGCGATTCGGTTCTCAGTCCCCGCCAATTCATCCTGCAGCCGCAAGAAGTTTTCGTTTGACTTCAATTGCGGATAATTCTCCACAACCAACAGCAACCGTCCCAAAGCACCGTCCAATTGCCCGTTTGCGGCAATCTTATCGGAAGGCGTCTGCGCTGAAAGCAATGCCGACCGCGCTTTGGCAATGTCTCCAAACACGGTAACTTCCTGCTGCGCATATCCCTTTACCGTCTCTACCAGGTTCGGGATCAAATCGGCGCGCCGCTGGAGCACGATATCCACCTGCGACCATGCTGCCTTCACCGCCTGATCCTTCGCTACTAAGTTGTTTTTCACTCCTATGTACTGTCCAAACAACGCCAGCACAATCACCACCAGTACCGCCAATACAATCAAACCCTTGCTCATATCGCTCTCCTGAAAACAAAATTAAATTGCAAACCGAGCTGAGAGACTCTAGGCCGCCGGATCTGACATCTTGTCCACCGCCGCCGTCACCTGCTCGACCAATTTCAAATAGCGAGAAAATACATCATCGACCTTGGCAGTTTTTCGCTGTTCTCTGTGCTCTCTAATATCAAGCAACTCGCCAAACACACTGCCGTCAACGCCCAACTTATCTGCCAGCAATGCCACGGCTTCTCGTTTCGAGCCCGTGCCAGCCTCGCCCATCGCGATCAGCGCATGCCGGAATAATGTCCCAAACGCCGGCAGCGAACGCAGCAATAGATCCCACTTCGCCTCTGTATTCCCCGCCGCCAGCAAGCCCTGCCGCAAGAGGATCGTCTTCTCGCTCAGTTCATACTCCAGCTGCGCCCGATGCAATCGCATCGGAATCTCCAGCGTCTTCAGGACGTCTTCTCCCCACAGCACGCGAT
>Ga0210391_10002354_pt1 | contig 16448 bp, 18 predicted proteins | sample IncBWC12OmetaG_FD_160573 | JGI IMG/M metagenome (GOLD analysis project Ga0210391, IMG submission 160573) | Forest soil microbial communities from Barre Woods Harvard Forest LTER site, Petersham, Massachusetts, United States - Inc-BW-C-12-O ... | reverse complement strand
TTTGAGGTACGCATGCGCGCGTGGCTCAGTTGGATAGAGCGTCTGGCTACGAACCAGAAGGTCGGGAGTTCGAATCTCTCCGCGCGCACCACTTCTGCGGCACCCCTTTGCCTCCCATCCATACATGAAAATATCCCCCCAAAAGCTCGCCTGGACACAGCGCGGCGCCGCCCTTGCGATCATCGCTTTTTGGATCTCGTTCTGTGCAAACCACACAGACCTGCCGCAAAACGTCGTGGACTTCGAGTGGTGTTTTCTGCTGCCCGATATCCTATGGATCTCGGGAGCTTTTGCGTTAGCAAGCCACTGGCTGATAGCCCGCGACCCACGGGCCGGCATTGCCACCGCCGTAGCCGGCAGCTCCCTCGCCTACCTCGGTCTCTTAGACGCCGCCTGTAATTTCCGCCACGGCCAATATACCGGTTCCTTTTCCCGAGGCGCTCTGAATGCGGTTATCAATATCGCCTGCTTGCTGTTCGGCTGCGTCAACATCTGGTATGCGGCCCGGCGCGCCTAATTAAAAACAAAATCTGACACCACCGTTCGATTCCGTCCGATTTCCTTAGCCCGGTACAGAGCGGCATCGGCCGCCGCCAGTATCTCCTTCTCGGAAATCGCACCGTGCGTGGTCACCGCCGCGCCGATGCTCACGGTCACGGCGATCTGCCATTCATTCACCCGCACCGGCCCACTATCCACCGCCGCTCGGACTCTCTCCGCACCCTGGTTAACTTGGTCCCGGCTGCAGCCGGGCAGTACGATCACGAACTCTTCTCCGCCGTAACGTCCGACCGAGTCGTAACTCCGCACTGCCTTACTGATGCGCTGTGTCACTTCTCGCAGCACCGCGTCTCCGGTAAAGTGACCGTACGTGTCATTGATCGCCTTAAAGTGATCTATGTCCAGCATCAGGATCCCAGTCGTGGTCTTGGAACGAGCGCCGCGCTCCAGTTCGCGGCGCAGCATCTCCAGAATTTCACCCCGGTTCCACGACCCGGTGAGCGCGTCATGGGTTGCCTGAAAACGAAGTAGTTCATGGGCTCGTATCTGATCGTCCTGCAGGGTGAGGATACGGTTGCAGGCCCGCAACCGAGCCCTGAGTTCGCTGCGATCGAATGGCTTCGTCAGATAATCATCAGCACCCGCTTCCAGACCCCTGACCAGGTCCTGTTTCGCATCTTTTGCTGTCGCCAGCAATATGTATTGGTAAGGGGTTTGGTTACGTTCTCGAACCTTGCTGCATAACTCCAGACCATTGATGGCCGGCATCATCCAATCAAGGATAAGTACTTGCGGCCGAATCTCCTGCTGCAGGATCGCCCAGGCTTCGGCGCCATCCCCTGCCATCGTAACCTCGTATCCCCATGTCGTCAGCCAACTTTCGAGGATCCTGCGGAACATGGCATCGTCTTCCGCTACCAGGACCCGGTTGCAGGAACCTCCCGGGCGTTCAAACTCCATCGACCCTGCGTCCCTCCCGGCCATTCCAATCATTGGCTGCCTCATCGCACTCCGGGTCCGGGATGGCGAGGTCGCTCTAGCCAGACCGGCACAGACTCTTACTGGTCCTATCGGCGTGCTTGGGGTGTCGCGTTATGAGTGGCGAGTGGTGGGGGAAGGACGGTATGAGACTACGCAACCAGGCCAACGGAACAAACTTCCGTACCTTGACTGTCGGAGGTGCTTCCGCAGGCGCTCCTATTTAGGAGGTAAGGCCGGCTCTTCTTTGGGCGCCGGCGCGGCCGCCAGCGGAATCTCTTCCACAATATCGATGCCGGTGCTGCGAAGCAGTTCCGCTACCACGTCACGATTAAGCCGGGTGAAATCAAATTCCACTCGCATCGTTTTGTGCTGTTCATCGAGCACAATCTTGCGGATCCCGTAGACACCCCGAGCCTTCCCCAACGCCATCATGGCTGCTTCGGTCGGGTGCAGTTCGTATCGATAAAGAACATCAAGGTTGGTTGTCATGAGGTCATCATAGCAAGGGTCAAAGATGGGAGAGATAATTCACAATCTCCGGCGAGGTCCAGTCTTGAGCGCTGATGAACTTACGCCGAATCTGCCCATTGCGGTCGATAACGTAGCTCTCAGGAAAGCGAAACGTGCCATAAAGCGCATTGCTCGACCGCTCGGGATCGCGAATGGTCGTGAAGTCAATGCGATGATCGGCAAGAAACTGCCGATACGCGTCCCCATCCGTGTCAACGGAGACGCCCAGTACCGTCACCTGTGGCAATTTGTGCTGCAGTTCGTTGAGCGAAGGGATCTCTTCGATACACGGGGGGCACCAGGTAGCCCAGAAATTGAGCACCACCACTTTACCCCGGTAGCTGCTCAACTGCAGCCTGCGACTGCCGTCATTTAACGTGAAATCCGGAGCCGGCCGGCCAAGCTGCGTGGGATGATCCCCGCGATCGCAACCTGCCGCCACCAGCAACAACAGAACAACACAACAACCGATCCACTTGGTCACGCTTTCTATGATAACGACCTACCGTCAAAGGGTGTGCTCACCCCAGCGAAAGGCTCTCTCTTGGCTGCACTGACCGCGCGTACTCGTTTGGATGGACCCGCACCGCGATCAGCCAATTCACCAGCCTGGCGGGTAGAAGCCGGCTCACCATGACCGCCATCCAACCTGCCTGGTAGTTACGCCAGAGAATCCCAATCTTGCGACGGTTGTCTGCGCTCGGTTGTCGATTACCCATCAGCTCGCGCGTCAATCGCCGTCCGAATTGCCGCTGAACAAAGCGGACTCCGCGGCGGTGCCGACGCATCTTCTTCCGATCGCCCTGCACGTAGGGAAGCTCCATCTTGAGAACCTCCAGACTCACCATGAACATCCGCTCTGCATTGCCGGAGGTATTTGCTTCATGAAGCCGGTACTCAGCCACAGGGACGGTGTGGGTAATGACCGGGCTTTGCCGCGCCGTCCGCAGGTAGAGCTCATAATCTTCTGCTCCTTGCACCTTTTCGTCGAAAAACCCGGTCAGCTCTAAAGCTGAACGCCGGTGCAATACCGAGCATGGAGTTTCGATGAAATTGTGCTCCAGAAGCTCCTCATAGTGGTCGTGTCCTATGGCGTGCTTCTGTGAGTAGCCAATTTCTGTTCCGTCCGCCCGGATGTAGCGATGCTCTCCTACCGCCATAGCGCAATCTGGCCGCTCTTCCAGAAACTTCACTCCCACCTCAATTGCCCCGGGTAGCAAGCGATCGTCATGATCGAGGAACTGGACGTATTTGCCCCGGCTGTGAACTGCGCCAGTATTACGGGCAGCCGAGATGCCACGATTTGCCTGGTAAACGTATTGCACCGGGTAGGATTGCGCGATCTTGGGCGTTTCATCGATCGAGCCATCATCGACCAAAATGACTTCCACCCGCGCATAGGTTTGCGCCAAAACACTCTCAATGGTTTCGGCAAGGTAGCGAGCCGAGTTGTAACAAGGAATCACCACGGAGACCAGCGGCGCCGCTTCGGAAGGCAAGTTGGTCGCTCCGGGGGAGACCTGCAGCAAGCTCATCTTCCTCCTCGGTCAAAATCACGATTAGCCGGGTGGCATGTCCGCAGCTCCGCGTGGATACAGAGCCAGCTATGCGGGTAGCTATCCCACGAACCATTTTGGCACACAATTAAATCTTGCTTCACACTGCTGGCTCTGGGATCAGCCAGTCTGAACAGGAATCATGAATTTTTATAATGCTTTAAAGTAAACGGCGCCGGGGGAAGGTTAGCCGCAGAACCCGCCACTTCAAGGCCGAGTTCAGTCGTACTTAATGTTGATGCCTGAAAGGAAGATTGGGATGCGTCTCTCGGTCATCGTGCCCGCACGCAATGAGGCGGATGTTCTGGGACCTTGTCTCGAATCTTTGCTGGTCCAATCGGTTGAGGGTTTTGCCCTGAGCAAGGATTGGGAACTCCTGCTGGTGGATGACGGCTCGACCGACGGGACCCGCTCCATCGCGCTGGGATTTCCGCAAATCACCGTCCTTGATCCTGAACCACTGCAACCGAAGTGGACCGGTAAGGCCAACGCCGTCTGGACGGGAGCCCAGGCGGCCCAGGGCGAATGGCTTCTGTTCACCGATGCAGACACCCTCCATGCCCCCGGCAACCTCGAGCGAGCTCTGCACGAAGCCGAACACGCCAAAGTCGCCATGCTCTCCTACTCGCCGCGTCAATTGGTTACCGGCTTCTGGCAGCGTGCGCTCATGCCGCTGATCTTTTCTGAACTCGCGCTGACCTATCCACCGCAAAAGGTTTCAGACCCCTCATCCAGGGTAGCCGCAGCGAATGGCCAGTTCCTGCTCATCCAGCGCGACGCTTACTTTCAGGTCGGCGGCCACCGGGCGGTGGCCAGCTCGCTTCTCGAAGACGTCGACCTGGCCCTCCTGTTGAAGCGAAGGAAATTTCTCATTCGCTTCCGCTATGCACCCGATGCGCTGAGTACACGGATGTATCGCAGCATCGGCGCCATGATCGAGGGCTGGACCAAAAACCTGGCCAGGCTCTTCAGCTTTCCTCTGCTGATGGCCGCCTGGCGGGCGGTGGATTTGCTGCTCCTGATCGGGCTGCCACTCCTTTTATGGCATTTTTTCGCGATACCTCTGGCCCGCTACGCACTCGCGGCCGTTTGGCTGAGAGTGCTGTGGAGGTTCTACTCGAGAGTAGCGAAGTCCAACTTTTCGCCCCTCGATTGTGCGCTTTCCGTCTTTGCTTTGCCTCTTTTTTGCCTGTTGCTGGCGAGCAGTTGGTGGCAGCACACGGTGCGCAACCAGGTGGGCTGGAAAGGCCGTTCCTACCCCACCTCAAACTCAAAATAATGAAGAACATAGGCCTGTCGCAGCATCTCATTGTTATGCTGTTGAGCCGCTATAATGCCACCCAGGTCACCTATGATTCTGCTCACCCGAAAGGCTGAATTCTCCGCCTCACACTACTACTGGTCAGAGCAGTTGTCGCCCGCCGAGAATGTGCGTCTTTTTGGCAAGTGTGCGAATCGAAACGGCCATGGCCACAACTACACCCTTGAAGTGACCGTGGAGGGAGAAATCGATCCTGTTTCTGGCTTCGTGGTTGACCTCAAAGAGTTGAAAGACGTGATCCATCGCCAGGTCGTCGATGTTTACGACCATCGTCACTTGAATCTCGAGGTCCCTGAATTCAAGCACACGATCCCGACCACGGAGAATCTCGCCATCGCCATCTGGAAGCGGCTGGAAAATCAAATTGTGGGGGCGAAGCTACACCGCATCCGCGTATACGAGATGCCCGACTTATTTTCCGATTACTACGGTGAAGCATGAGGGCTTACCTGTCGCGTCGCTATGTCCTCAGTGCCTCCCATCGCCTCTATTCCGAGGCCTACAGCGAGGCTCAGAACCGGGCCGTCTACGGCAAGTGTGCAAACCCCCACGGCCACGGCCACAACTATGTGGTTGAGGTCACCGTTGGCGGCCAGGTTGATCCAGTCACGGGCATGGTCTGCGATCTGACTGAGCTCGATGGTTGCGTACAAACTAAAGTAATCAACCGCTTTGACCACACCAATCTAAATTTTGATTCGCTCTTCACAGCACAAGTGCCCACCACAGAAAATCTGTGTATAGCCATTCACAACCTGCTCGCGGAGCACATTGTTCACGCTGATCTGGAACGAGTGAGGGTGGAAGAGACGCAGAACAATTTTTTCGAGTATTCCGGAAAGGGAAAGCATGGCCCAGCCAGCAGTCGTTCGTAAGCCTCTAGTTTCCAAAGGGTTGAGTGGATACTCAACCGAAGATCTCTACACCGAGCTGATTACGCGCTTGGGCGAAGACCCCGGCCGCGACGGCCTGATCAAGACTCCCGAGCGGACTGCCCAGGCGATGACCTACCTTACCAAGGGCTACCAGGAGGATGCGGAGAAGATCCTGGGGGGAGCGCTCTTCGATGTGGATTATGACGAGATGGTGATCGTCCGCGACATCGAAGTCTTTTCCCTTTGCGAGCACCACATGCTGCCCTTCTTTGGCAAAGTCCACGTGGCTTATATACCGAACGGAAAGGTGATTGGCCTGAGCAAGATACCCCGCCTGGTCGAAGTCTTTGCCCGCCGCCTGCAGGTACAGGAGCGCCTGACCCGGCAGATTGCCGACTCCATTCAGGAGGCGATTGAGCCCCAGGGTGTTGGCGTGGTGATCGAAGCCAGGCATCTGTGCATGATGATGCGCGGGGTGGAGAAGCAGCACTCTTCGACCGTGACCTCGGCCATGCTGGGAGTCTTTCACCAGCAGAACACGCGCACCGAGTTTCTGTCCCTGGTGCAATCCCGCAACCAGAGCAACTTATAGTAGAGAGTGTGAATGGGCTCCTGGTGATTGATAAGCCGAGCGCGAAGACATCGCACGATGTGGTCTCGTGCTTGCGCCGTGCCACCGGCGAGTCGGTGGTCGGGCACCTGGGGACGCTTGATCCGATGGCCACCGGAGTCTTGCCACTGTTGCTGGGGAAGTATACCCGCCTGGCCCAATTCTTTGGCCCGATGCCCAAGGCCTACACCGGGGCGATCCGCTTCGGGTTTTCTACCGACACCTACGATGCTGACGGAATTCCTGTCGCCCAGGTAGTGACCCGATTGCCCACCAACGAAGAGATTCAGGCCGCCGCTGTTCACTTTCGCGGACAGGTTGACCAGACCCCGCCCCAGTTCTCTGCCAAGAAAGTGGACGGCAAGCCCGCCTACAAGGCGGCGCGCCGGGGAGAGACGGTGGAGCTAAAGCCAGTGTCGTTGACGATCGAAGAGTTCGTCATTGGCGAACTACAGGGCGAGTGCGCCGAGTTCACCATGCGCATTTCTTCCGGTGGCTACGTGCGCTCGGTGGCCCACGATCTGGGAAGAGCATTGGGTTGCGGTGCGCATCTGGCCCGTTTGCGCCGTATCGCGGCAGGACCGTTCACGCTCGCGCAGGCCCTGACATTGGACGAAATGTGCGCCCTGGCGGCCGCCGGCACCCTGGAACAAAGTCTGCCGCATCCCCGTACTTTATTACCAGAGCTACCCGCCACCACGGCCGACACCTGGGTTGCCGGGCGGCTGAGAAATGGCAATGCCGTGAACCTACCCGAGTTTTCTAACGCTCCATTGGCCAAAGTCTTTGCCGGCCAGCGCGACCTGGTGGCCATTGTGCGCCGGGTAGCGGGCACGCTCTTTCAACCCATTGTGGTTCTGGGTTGATGTCTTCATTTCTTGAGCAGCGGTTCGATCAGCGGGAGCAGATTTTTGGCCACCTGCGCATTGCCCTGGTCGGTGGCATGAATCCCGTCGGCCTGCATCCCTCCCGCAACCCCGTAAACATTCTTGAGCAGGAACGGCAGCATGGGCACGTGATACTTGGCTGCCAGCAGCGCGTAAGTCTGGTTGAACTGACGGATGTAGTCGGCGCCATAATTAGGCGGCAAGGTGATACCGCCCAATACCACCTTCACTCCCGACTGCTGCAAAGTCGAAACGATGTGATCAAGATTCTGCCGCGTGTTCGCAATGGGCAATCCGCGCAGACCATCGTTACCGCCAAACGCCACGATGACCAGCACTGGTTTCAGACTCAGCGCGTCCGGCAGCCGGTCGACACCGTCTTTGGTAGTGTTCCCGCTGATTCCTTGATTGATGACCTGGTAGTGATAGCCGCCGGCATTCAAGTCCTTTTCCAGGTAATCGGGATAGCTATCCCCGGGATCAGCGCCGTACCCGGCGGTAAGGCTATCTCCGAAAGCAACAATCACCGGCCGCCCATCGGGGGCCGCCGCATCGCTCGCCGAATCCGTCACCGGGGTGGGTTCTGGCGGCGTTGTCTCAGCACTCCGCTCAGCAGTCTTGGACTGGCAACCAGCGAGCAGCAGGGAAGTAGCAAACACGAGGGCAAGGATTCGTCGGCAAGTCACAACCTCACTCTAGAGCATTTTGGGCCAAAGCGAAGGATCCGAGAAACCCACAGGGGCAATTAATGATCGAAGTACGCGGCCTGAAAAAATCAATACGCAACGGCACCCGGACGATCGAAATCCTCAAGCAAATCGATCTGCTCATCCCGTCCGGACAATTTGTTGCCATCATGGGTGCATCCGGAAGCGGCAAAAGCACCCTGCTAGGCCTTCTCGCTGGCCTGGACTCACCCACCGAGGGTGAAGTCTTTATCGACGGCACCGAAATCAGCCGTCTTTCCGAGGACAAGCTAGCCGAAGTGCGCGGGCAAAAACTGGGCTTCGTCTTCCAGTCCTTCCAACTCATCCCCACCCTCACGGCGTTAGAAAACGTCCTCTTGCCGCACGAACTGAATGGATCCGGCAATGGCCGCGCCACCGCTGCGGATCTCCTGCGCAGTGTAGGCCTTGGAGATCGCATGCATCACTACCCAATCCAGCTTTCGGGTGGTGAACAGCAGCGGGTTGCACTGGCCAGAGCCTTCGTCCTGCAGCCTCCCATCATCTTTGCCGACGAACCCACTGGCAATCTCGACTCCGAGAACGGCGCTCACATTCTCAATCTGCTGCTCGAACGGAACCGCACCAGCGGTGCGACCCTGGTCCTGGTGACTCACGATGCCCAGGTCTCCGCACACGCCGACCGTCGTGTGATGCTGCGCGACGGCATGATCGTAGAAGACACCATGCAAAGGCCGGCCTGACATGCCCACCACGCAAAAACAGTCACTCACCTGGGGCTCCGCCGCAAAAATCGCCTGGCGCGAACTGCAGGCCTCGCGCGCCAAATTCCTGTTTGTGATTGTGTCTGTTGCCATTGGGGTTGCCGCCTTGACCGGGGTTCGCGGATTCAGCGACTCCTTTCAAAAAACGCTGCTCGGCGAGGCCCGCACCATCATGGCGGCCGATCTTTCTGCCCGCATGTTCCGCCAGCCCACGGAGCAGGAAGAGCAGCAGCTGAACCTAATGGCATCTAAGGGCATTCAGCGAACGCAAATTACCGACACCGTTTCCATGGTCTCCTCCCCTGGCGATCCGGTGCCGTTGCTGGTTTCGCTCAAGGCCGTTGATCCCCAACGCTATCCCTTTTATGGAACAGCTGAACTGCAACCGGCCGGGGATCTGCGCCAGGTGTTAACCGATTCCACCGTCGTCGTAGCCGAAGATTTGCTCATCCGCCTCCACACCCAGGTGGGCGCGAGCCTCAAAATCGGTGATTCCACGTTTCGCATTGCCGCCATCCTGCTTCATGAACCTGATCGCATGAGTTCAGGAATGGGACTGGGGCCGCGCGTGATGATGACCCAGAATGCGCTCGAGAAGAGCGGCCTGCTGCAGCAGGGAAGCCGTTCCGGCGAGCGCTTCCTATTCAAGCTTCCGCCCAACGGCAACATCGCCAAGGTGCGCGCCCGCCTGGAACAGGTTCTGCCGGACGCCCAGGTCACCGACTTTAGAGAAAGTAATCCCGCGCTGACCGACGGTCTCAAGCGCTCGACCGGCCTGCTCAGTCTCATCTGCCTGGTGGCCATGGTGCTGGGCGCGATCGGAGTAGGGATGGCGATGCGCGCGCACCTGCAACAACGGATCGACGTGCTCGCCATCATGAAGTCGATCGGCGCGCGTTCTTCGGATATCCTGCGCATCTACCTTTTTCAAACCGTGCTGCTGGGATTAGTGGGCGGCTTGATTGGCGTTTTCTTTGGATTAGGAGTGGAGTGGATATTTCCCTCCCTATTAGGGAAGTTCTTGCCCTTGCGCCTCGATCTCCGTCTTCCCTGGCACTCCGGCCTGGCGGGACTTGCCACCGGCATTTTGACCACCGTGCTCTTTTGCTTACCGCCGCTGTTACAGATTCGTACGGTCCGGCCCAACCTGGTGTTGCGCAGGATGGTCGAGGAGCCGAGCGAACGCCGCAACTGGAGAACCCGCTTGCGCGAGGGAAGGGCACAATGGATCGTCGCGGTCATAATCCTCCTGGGCCTGGGAGCCATTGCTGCAGCCCTTTCTGACTCGGTGGAAGTTGGGCGCTGGTTTGCGGGAGCATTGTGCGCATTGCTTATCGTTATCCTGGGCTTGTCTGCGCTCACTTTGCGTGTCCTGCGCGCGTTTCTGGCGCGTACCCGCATCCATTTGCAATCCGCTGTTCGCCATGGCCTGGCCAACTTATATCGTCCCGGGAATCAATCCGCAGCGGTGCTGGCGGCTTTGGGCATGGGCGTCATGCTGATCCTCACCGTCTTCCTGATGCAGCATGGCGTGATTGGGGAAATGAAATTAAGTTCCGGCCCCAACCTGCCAAACATCTTCCTGATCGATATCAGCAGCAAGGAACTGGCAGGCGTGAAGCACCTCTTAGCCCAGCAAACGGCGGTTACGGGCGATGTGGAGACGCTCCCCTCGGTTGCGGGAAGAATCATTTCCGTGGACGGCGTTGCTGCGGACGGCCTCAAGCTAAAAAATTATCCCAAGCGATTGCTGCAGACGGTCTCTCTGACCTGGTCGCAGGCCCTGCCGGAGGGATCCACCCTGGCACAGGGAACCTGGTGGGACAAAGATGACGGGCAATCGCTGGTCATCACCGAGCACATTGCGGAACGGCTCCATTTGCGCCTTGGCTCGCATATCGTGTTCACTTCCAATGGACGGACGATTCAGGCTATGGTTGCGGCCATCATTCGTCACAATGGCCAGCACGTATACGCACGCAGCGAATTCATCCTCACTCCGAAAGCCCTGGCCGGTCTGCCGGTGGTCTGGTACGGAGCTGTGCACGTGGACCCGCGCCAGGTGGGCGCGGTGCAGAGGGCGCTCTTTAATGCCTATCCCACCGTCACGGTCATCAACATTGCCGATGTGATTGAGACCATCCAGGGAGTGGTGCAGCAGATCACCATCGTGGTTCGTTTTCTAGCGGCGTTTTCGATCCTGGCTGGCGCGGTCATTCTAGCCTCGAGCATTGCCAGCACCCAGTTTCGAAGAGTGCGCGAGGTGGTGGTGCTTAAGACTTTGGGCGCCAAACGAAACCACATTGCCGCTGTCTTCAGCGTCGAGTTCATCGTGCTGGGATTGCTCGCCGGCTTTGTAGGCGTGATCTTCGCCAACCTGCTCTCCCGTGTTTTGCTGCATCGCCTGGATGTAGCCTTTCACATCGAGTGGCTAGCCACCGCCATCGCGTTGGTCGGGACCGCAGTGTTGGCGACAGCAACGGGGTGGGCAGCCAGCTTCCGTATTCTCGGCCAAAAACCGCTGCAGGTTCTGAGGGAAGAATAGGTGTCAGCCACTCTTCCACACACGCCAACTCAAAAGAAGCGTCCTGGGCATCCACCTTTTCGTTCACACCAACTCTGAACGGGTGCCCTCAATGTTCGCACCAGCGTACGTGGGTTGATAAGGACGAGGCGAAGCCCCGCCCAATGGTCTGTGCTTTTCTCTTTCCCGCAACCATCGGCCTTACCGGCCTTCAGAATAGGTCCGATATGCCAGGAATCAATAATCGAGAAGTTGTTCAAGTTCTTTGATCACCTTGCCTTCCTGATCGATCGTGCCGGAGTTCCCACACTTATTCACGACCCAACGTTGGTAATGGCTGGTCAGAAAGAGGAGATACTCCTGGCCGACCTGCAGGTCGTATCCATCTCCGGTGTGTTCACTGAAGATCGTGATCTCTCCGGATCGTTTGCCTTTGACTGTCTGGTTAATTTGCACCACAAATTCGGTGCCGTCAAAGGTATCCCAGGACTGTGGCGCCAGACGAGAGGACATCACCGTCCCGATGATGACGGCTTCTGAGTCCTTGAATTCTTTTTTGACTGGCAATGGATTTGTGCATTCCCCAAACGAAACTGCCGCGAAGAGAAAACAGACCAATCCCGTCGCAACCCGCTTCGTTCGCCTCGATTTCGTTGCCCTGGTTTTCCCCACCATGCTTTTCCTTACGTCCGGTGAAGTCGAATGGAAGCTAAGACAGTCTAGCCCGGGTGAGTGGTAAAAACGACAAGACCGGCCCGGATTGGGCACGGGAAAAGGACTACGCCAACACTGGAGTAACCAGGTAGTAAACAAACCGTCCCCTACGAGGTCCTTATCTCCTTAAGCTTTTTGGGGGCGGAGAGATTCTGATGGAAATGTTGATGGAAATAGGATTTTGGGGTCTATCCCCGCACACCAATGTCGGGGTGCCCCACATCTCGCATTGGCAGATATTCCCATAGAACTTCTAGTGGTGTAGTATTCCTTCCAATAGAATTTCGAGGGGAGAGGTCTATGGGCAAGGGGAGCCAACCGCAGAACGAGATGCTCAAGGGCACGCTGGACATGATGATCCTGCGGACACTTGTCGGCGGTGACGCCCACGGGCACACCATCGCAAAAGTCATTGAGCACACCTCTGAAGATCTTCTGGAGGTGGAGCAGGGCTCACTGTATCCGGCGCTCCATAGGCTTGAGGATCGCAAATGGGTTTCTTCTTTCTGGGGTGCGAGCGAAAACAATCGCAAGGCAAAGTTCTACCGGCTGACGGCCGAAGGCCGAAAACAACTGGTGCGCGAGACCAGCCGCTGGCGCCGGATGACGCGTGCCATCGGCCTTGTGATGGGTGAAGAGGGGGGCGCGCAATGAGTTGGTCGAGGTTTCTTCGCCGCAAGCGCTCCGACGCCGAGTTGCAGGACGAGATCGAGGCCTTTCTGACGGAAGAGACGGCCGGCAACGAGGCGCGGGGAATGCCACCCGGCGAGGCCCGGCGGCAGGCGCGGATAAAGTTAGGCAATGCGCAAAGAGTGCGCGAATCGCTGTGGGCGCAGAACTCTCCGCGAGCGCTCACGAATATCGGCCACGATCTGAAATATGCCTTTCGTACGTTGAGCCGCACGCCTGGATTTTCGATCATCGCGGTTGCGGTGATGGCTCTGTGCATCGGCGCAGCCACTTCTCTTTTCACAATTGTGCGCTCGGTTTTGCTGAGACCGCTTCCTTTCCGGGATCCCGGCCGCCTGGTGATGGTGTACGAACACCATCGAGGGGCCGGGGCGAACACGACCGATTTCGAATACAACCCGGTGGCGCCGGCGGACTTTTACGATTGGCGCTCGAAGACCCAGGGTTTCGAAGACATGGCAATCATGGGTTACGCCGGGTACAGCTTGACCGGTGAACGAGGCGAACTGCCGGAGGCGGTCCGCGCAGCCGCGGGCTCCTGGAATTTGTTTCCGCTCCTGGGAGTTGAACCGGCAATGGGCAGAACATTTACTGAGTCGGAGGATCGGCGCGGCAACACTGTTGTCATGCTGACCTGGAGTGCGTTTCAGAGACGGTTTGCCGGTGATGCGAAGATTGTGGGTCGCCAAATTCATCTCGACGGCAGGCCTTTCACTGTCGTCGGCGTGCTGCCTTCGTGGTTCTCTTATCCCGATGCCGGCATTCAGTTGTGGGTCCCGTATAAAGCGGATGCCACGCCCGAGCTCTTGCAACATCACGATTGGAACCAAAGCCAGGTAGTAGCGCGGTTGCGTCCTGACGTGAGTCTTGCGAGCGCCATGGCGCAGGTGGCTGCAGTACAGTACCAGCTTCACCTGCAATACCCACACGATCCTGTGAAGGAAGATGTGGCTCCACGTTCGCTGAACGAGGATCTCGCTGGAAACGTGAGGAAGGCGCTGCAATTAATGTTGAGCGCCGTTGGCTGCATGCTGCTGATAGGCTGCCTCAATGTCTCGAATCTGCTGGTTGCGCGGGGAGCCGCACGGCAGAAAGAAGTAGCGATTCGCAGCGCTCTCGGAGCGCAGCGGGCCACCTTGATTCGCGGGCAGTTGACCGAAAGCGTGTTGATCTGCGCGGCTGGTGGCCTAAGCGGCATTCTGCTCTCGGTACTTGCTACGAAGTGGATCGCGCACGCGTGGAGAGGCCTGCCCACCGCGCAAAGCATCCACCTTGATGGTGCTGTGATTGCGCTTGCCTGCGGACTGATGTTCGCAGCCGCGCTGGTTGCCGGATTGCTGCCCGCGCTCTCGACAACGGGCAAGAGCATGCTGAACGCCCTGCAGACTTCTGCGCGCACGGGAGCGAGCAGCGTTTCGCGCACCGCGCTGCGAAAGTCCCTCCTCACGGTAGAGATTGGAATCACGGTGGTCCTGTTGGTCGCTGCGGGCTTGCTGCTCAAGAGCTTTCTGCAGTTGCGCTCAGCCGATGTTGGCGGCGTTACGGAAAACATGCTCACATTGAGGTACAACCTGCCGGATAAGAAATACGACACGCCGGAGAAGGTGAACGCATTCAATGAAGCACTGTTGGAGCGAGTCAGGTCTATCCCCGGGGTCCGCTCTGCTGCATTGGGAAACACGCTTCCGGGTGCGGGCTCCTGGGGAGACTTCGTATTCACGGTGAAGGAGCATCCGCCGCTGAAGGCGGGCGAAGACCGCCCCGATGCGCTGGTAAACTGGGCCGATCCAGGTTATTTCAGTGCCCTCGGGATTCCGCTTGTGAGTGGCCGGTTCTTTACTAATGACGAACGCGGTCCTCGATCCTACAAGGTGATTGTGAGCCGTCAACTTGTCCGCCAATACTTCCCCGGCGACGATCCCATAGGCAAACATCTGCACGTCCCGGCGCATTTCCATGCAGGAGCGCCTGCCGACGTCGATTACGAAATTGTGGGTGTAGCCGGCGACACCTTGTACCAGGTCGGCAAAGAGTCGAAGGCGACCATGTACTTCCCGACCCTTGAGGGGAGCGCTGGAGGCAATATGCTTGCGGTGCACACGGCGTCGAACCCGTTGCAGTTCTCGGTTCCGGTGCAAAGGCAGATCGCATCTCTTGATTCCGGGCTTGGGGTTTCCGATGTGCGCACCATGAAACAGGTGATCGGCGAGTCATTGGTCAATGCACGCCTGAGCGCGACCCTCGTTCTTGCCTTTGCGATTCTATCGCTGCTTCTTGCCTCGGTGGGATTGTACGGGGTGCTGTCGTACCTGGCCACTCAGCGGACTTCGGAACTGGGAATCCGCATGGCGCTCGGCGCGCAACGAGATCAGCTTTTGCAGTTGATGCTGGTCGATGGCCTGCGGCCGGCGCTGTTCGGGCTCGGCCTTGGCCTGGTGGCGAGCTTCGCGGCGACACGCATCTTCCAATCGATGCTTTTCGGAACCAGGCCTCTCGATCCTGTGGTTCTCTCCGGCGTGATTGCGACGCTGTTGGCGGTCGCGGTTCTCGCCTGCCTCATTCCCGCCTGGCGTGCCTCCCGGTTAGATCCAATGAAAGCGCTCCGAACCGAGTAGCACAGTATCCTACTGGGCTTGGAGGTGGAAATTCATTCATCGTCATTTGCTGCGTTAGGCCCTTTGTCTACCACCGGCCCGCGTGCGCACCGCCGTCCACGTGCAGCACATCTCCGGTGACGTAGCGAGCTTCTGTAAGGTAAACGACAGCGTCGGCAATGTCCTTCGCCTCCGAAATCGTCCCCATGGGAGAGAGAGTCTTCATAAAGTCCTTTTCGCTCGGGTCATGAAGACGAGTGTTAACAACTCCGGGAGCTACCGCGTTAAAGCGGATGTTGCTTTTCGCATATTCGCTCGCGAGGCTCAGGATAACCGCATCCAATCCTCCCTTGGTGATCGTTGGAATGGAGGCTGGAACACTTAAAATCGGGTTGGCGGATAGCGCTGCCGTAATGCACGTCACGCTACCGCCAACGCCCTGCACAAGCATCTGCTTCACCGCAAGTTGAGTGATGAAGATGAACCCTTCGAGGTTCGTGGAGACAAAGGCTCGAAACTCGTCTATGGTGTAATCCGTAAATGCTTTGCTCGAGAAGATACCGGCACTGCTGACAACGTGGTCGATCGAGCCGAACTTTTCGATTGCGGTCTGCGCAATCTTCTCCGCTGTCGTTGAAAGTGCGATGTCTCCTTCGACGAGCGCAAGGTTCGGTGACGGAGTGAAGCTTTCGCTCGAAAAGTGGCGCGCGTTTGCAACAACGTTATGACCGCGATCCAGAAACGCTTTGACAACAGCTGCTCCGATGCCTTGTGAGCCTCCTGTCACGATGGCTGTCTTTTTGTTTGCCATGCCACTCTCCAGTTGTTATTCGACAGGGTCTTAGCGCCGCGGGGCCCCGCAACCTGTTCAGTCCAACCCGATCTTCAGATTAAGCCATGGACGGGGAGTGTTCTATTAGACGAAGGTATCGGCCGATACTTTCGTATTAGTGCGTGCGATAAGCGATTAATTCGAGTGAATGCGGTTCCGTTACCTGGAGCAACTCACTGCGCCGGTGATTGCTTCACCGTTAATTCTCCGCCAACGAGTAGCTTTTTGGAAGATACGTAAGGCTACACGCCGATTGCATTTACGGAACGGATATACGAGTATCTGACCAATCTATGACCAGTTTTCTCTCCGCGAAGTACCAACGGTTCTCCTGGCGAAGGAACTGGTCGTAGTAGCGGATTCCAAGGGTCTGGCATTTGCGCTTATCGTTCTCCCCGGTGAA
>Ga0210391_10002350_pt1 | contig 16470 bp, 9 predicted proteins | sample IncBWC12OmetaG_FD_160573 | JGI IMG/M metagenome (GOLD analysis project Ga0210391, IMG submission 160573) | Forest soil microbial communities from Barre Woods Harvard Forest LTER site, Petersham, Massachusetts, United States - Inc-BW-C-12-O ... | reverse complement strand
GGCGGGCGACTACGGCGGAGCAGGGCTCGCCTTCTACGACTGCGCGACCGTGGCTTCGTTCTCCGCAATCCAGTTCACCGTGTCCGGATCGGCGCCCGGCTGCGAGTTGGACCTTCAGATCAAGACGTTCGATCAGCAGCCGACTTCGCAGACCCCTCCGGGCGGTTGCGATTCCGGGAGCTGTTACAACTTCCCTGACTACACGAGTATCGCCGTGCCGACCGCCACGGCGCAGACGATCGTCGCGCCCCTCAGCGGCTTCTCGAGCTGGTCGTCGGCGGACGCAACTCAAGTGGTCGGCCTGCAATGGCAGTTCAACGGGAACGATGTGGGAGCGGAAGGCTCGTGCCCCATCGACGTGGCCATCACGGGCATCAAGTTCCTCTCGGTGTCTGGGGAGGAGGCCGGACAGCCGGGGATGAGCGCCGGCGACGCGACGTCCTCCACCGGCGTGGATGCGACGACCGCCACGGGTGAAGACGCGGCAACCCACGCGGTGGCCGACGCGGCCGCCGGCGGGGGCTGAGCTCACCGAGCTTCGCAGTCGCCCGGCGGACCGTAACCGCCGCCGCCGGGCGTTTCGATTCGAACGACGTCGCCCGGTTGGGCCGAAAAGCAAGCCTTTCCTCCGACATCGCGGCCGTTCCAGAGATTCCGTCCGCGCTCGCCGGGCTCGCCCCCCGCGAGCCCGAAAGGGTTCATCGCGCGTCGTTCGGAGAGAATCGAGACTTCCACGTTGCGGAGGAATTCGAGCTCCCGCACCAAGCCGTCGCCTCCGCGAGCCAGGCCGTTGCCGCCGGACCCTCGCCGTACGGAGAACGATCGAACGCGCACCGGAAAGCGTGATTCCAGAATCTCGACGTCGGTCAATCGCGTATTCGTCATATGCGTGTGCACAGCGGACGCGCCGGCAAAGCCAGGGCCCGCGCCGGCGCCGCCGGCGAGCGTTTCGTAGTAGCCGAACGTGCCGTCGCCGAACGTCACGTTGTTCATCGTTCCCTGGCTTGCCGCAGCGAGATCGGCGGCGCCGAGGAGCACGTCGACGATCCTCTGCGACGTCTCGACATTGCCACCCGCGACGGCGCGGCCCGGCTCTGGATCGAGAAGGCTCTTCGGCGCCACGATCACGCGCACGGCCCTCAGGCAGCCATCGTTCAACGGGATGGGGCGGCCCACGAGCACGCGCAAGAAGTACATCACCGCGGCCGTCGTCACCGCGCGTGGCGCATTCAGATTCCCGGGGTGCTGGCCCGCGCTTTCCGAAAAATCGAGCACGAGCTCGTCGGGTCCGACGATCATCCGGAGCGCGATGCGCGAACCGTCGTCGAGCGCATCGGAGAAGACCCGCTCGCCGGGCCCCAGGCGAACGAGCGCATCGAGGACCGCGCGATGCGCTTCGTCCTGCAGGTGGCCCATGTACGCAGCCGCTTCCGCGGCGCCTTCGCGCGCCACGAGCGCGTGAAGAAGGCGCTCGCCTTCGCGGTTCGCGGCGATCTGCGCTTCGAGGTCGAAGAGATTGAGCTCCGGTGTACGTGCCGGGTAGGGTCCGCTCGCGAGACGGCTCCGCACGCCTTCGCGATCGAAGCGTCCGGCGTGGACGATTCGCTCGCCGCGAAAGACGATGCCCTCCTCGCCCAGCGATCGGGAGAATGAAGGCATCGAGCCTGGCGTCGTCCCTCCGACGTCGGCGTGGTGGCCACGATTCGCGGTGAAGAAGAGCAGGCGGCCGCCGCGATCGTGGACCGGTGAGACGACGGTGATGTCCGGGAGGTGCGACCCACCTGTCGCCGGATCGTTCGTGATGAAGACGTCTCCGGGCTCGAGCTCCGGATGGGCGGCGAGGATCGCGCGCACCGATTCGCCCATCGCGCCGAGGTGAACGGGAATGTGCGGCGCGTTCGCAACGAGGCCGCCGGTCGGGTCGAAGACCGCGCACGAGAAGTCGAGGCGCTCGCGGATGTTGGTGCTCTGCGCCGTACGACGGAGCACCCTCCCCATTTGCTCCGCGATCGACATGAAGGCGTTCCCGACGACCTCGAGCCGAGCGGGATCGAGTTCCGCGGCGCGCGTGCGCGCGGGCACGGCCGCCGTGTCCGTGAGGACGATGACTCCGTCTTCGCGCACTTCGAGATCGAACCCGGGTTCGACCAGCAACGTGGCCGTCGCGTCGACTACGACGAGTGGCCCCCGCAGCAAGACACCCGCCGCGAGCGTCTCGCGCACGACGACCGGCGTCTCGACACGGCCTTGCTCCTGCGACCACGTTACCGGTACGCACTGGGTCGCCCCGGTGGAGCGCCCGGCGACCTTCGTCCGCAACGACGTCCGGCTCTTCGCGCTGAGATCGATGCGCAAAGCCACGACCTCGATCGCCGTGTCGCCCCGCGCGTAGCCGAATTGCCGTCGGTGCTCGCGCTCGAATGCCGCGAGGAGATCGGGCGCCGAGGCCATCTCCAGCGTCAAGCGGGTTTCGGTCCCCGCGTACCGTAGGTCGAGGCGGCGCACGATCTGCAATGCGTCTTCCACCGATCCCGGCGCCGAGCTTCGCCCGAGAGTCTCGCGGCCGCGCGCCTCGAGCCGTCCGAAGGTCGCCTCCGAAGCGGCAATCGCCGCCTCGTCGAGCGGCACCCGTCCGCCGTCGGCGCTCGCGCTCCACGTGATCGGCGCGATGGCGGTGCCCGCGGCCGAGAGCACACCGGCCAGCGGGTGAACCAGGAGCGTGCGCACGCCGAGGATCCGCGCGACTCCGCACGCGTGCTGCCCGGCGGCGCCGCCGAAGACCACGAGAGCGTGGTCGCGCACGTCGTGCCCGCGGGCGATCGTCACGTTGCGGATCGCCTCGGCCATTCCGTGGTTGGCCACATCGACGAATCCGAGCGCGATCTCCGTCTTCGAGCGCGCAAATCCGAGGGTCTGGAGCTTCTCCGCGACTTCCTCCAGAGCGCGATCCGCACGCGTTGGCTCCAATGGAAAAGGGAACCGCTCGGGCAAGAGCCGCCCCAACACCAGGTTCACGTCGGTGAGCGTCAAGTCCCGCGCGTCCGGGCGCCCGTAGCAGAGGGGCCCGGGATCCGCGCCCGCGCTCCCCGGGCCCACGATGAGGCGGCGCCCGTCGAGCCGGCACAGCGACCCCCCGCCGGCCGCGACGGTGTGAATGTCGAGGGCCGGAGCACGCACGCGAACGCCCGCGAGCTCGCGCTCGTACACGACGTCGATCCCGCGTTCGAAGCGCGAGACGTCGGTGGACGTGCCCCCCATGTCGAAGCCGATGGCCCGCTCCACGCCGTGGGTGCGCGCGACGGCGGCCACGGCAACGACCCCGCCGGCCGGTCCGGACAGCACCGCGTTGGGGCCGGTCACCGCGGCCGCGTCGAGCAGGCCGCCGTTCGATTGCATGATGCGCAACCGGCTGCCCGGCAGGTCCGCCGCGAGCGCGGCGACATACGCACGAAGGACGGGCGTCAGGTACGCATCCAAGGTCGCCGTGTCCCCGCGCGCGAGAAGACCGAGGTTGGGATCCACCTCGTGGGACAGCGCCACATGCCGGAACCCGGCTCGCGTCGCGAGTTCCCCCAGGTCGCGTTCGAGGCGGCCGTCGCGATGCGCATGGAGCAACACGACCGCGACGCTCTCGAGGCCACTCCGAACATGCGTGGCGAGCGCTTCGTGCACCTCGCTCGCGTTCGGCGCGGCGAGCACCCGGCCGTCGGCGTCGAGGCGCGCGTCGACTTCCAGCACGTCGGCGTACAGCGTTTCGAGCTTGCGAATGTCGAGATCGAACAAGCGCGGGCGAGCCTGCGTCCCGATCGAGAGGACGTCGCGAAAACCGCGCGTCGTGACCAGAAGGCAGCGCGCTCCCTTGCGCTCGAGCAAGGCATTCGTCGCCACCGTGGTGCCGATGCGCACGTCGCAGGGCGGAACGGGATCCCGCGGGCCGAGGTCGAGCAGCTTGCGGATGCCCGCGACAGGGGCATCGTCGGTCGACAGGACTTTGGCCACGCGCAGCTCGCCCGTGCCGGAATGGACCCCGACGCAGTCGGTGAAAGTTCCCCCGCGGTCGATCGCGATGTCCCAGGCCAACGTCGTCGTGTCGATGCGGTTCATCGCGCCAAGAGGAGCAGCGCTTGGCCCGTCAGAAAAACGAAAATGGCGAATGCCAGGATGACCCACATGAGTCGCATCCAAACGCGGGCGCTCGAATAGTTCTTCCACCGTTCGCTCGAGACGGCGCGAACGAGGTCGAGCTCGGCGGCGAGTGAGGGATCGCGCAGGGCAGCGGCGCCTTGCCCTACGTTTCGTGTGCGCTGCCGAAAGCTCGCGAGCACAGCGCGCCACCATCCAGAGAGTCCGGAAGCCGGCTCGATCGGAGCCCACGGCGCGACGTGCGCCCGAATCTCGTCGTATCGGCCGACGGCCCGGGAGACGAAGAGGGCGCTCCCGACGTCCTTGCAGACGAGGACGAAGCCCGCCTTCGTTTCGAAGATCGACGTGACGTCGGGTTGCAACGCTTCGGCCGCGCCCACGTGCGGGCCGACGCGGCGGAGCACACGCTCCGAAACCAACACCTCGAACGCCGCGAACAACGCTCTTCGCATACGCCGGACGTACGCGTGAATGACGACGAAGACGAGGGGGATCGCGACGAGGTTCGGAATGGCGATGAAAGGCTCTTCCAACAGCCCATTGAATTCGAGGAAGCCGACGAAGAGCAGGTACATGAGCGCCATGACCACGAATCCGCGAAGCGTGGCGCTCCGCAAGACTTTGGCGTACTCGCCCGCGTCCAGGCCGTATCTCCGTATTCCCGCCGGCAGCTCCACTTTCGGCTCATCCGCCGCCGGTGATTCTCTCCGCGCGCGGGGCGGTGCGTACGGATCGAGCGCTCTATCCTGCGGGGGGCCCATCGGGCTAACGTGCAAACGCTACATGGGGTCCGCGCGGTTGTCTCGGTTTGCGCTGCTCGGGGCGCTCGCGGCTTGCCATCGTGCGGCGCCGGTTCCCCCGGGGGCGAGCCGTTCGATCCACGTCACGGTCGGCGGCGTCTCGCGCACCGCGCTCCTTCACGTGCCGGCGACGTCGGTGCGGCCCGCGCCGCTCGTGCTCAACTTGCACGGATCGGGTGGGACCGCGGCACGCCAAGAGTGGGACACCGCGATGGACGCCGTCGCCGACGCGCACGGGTTCATCGTCGCGTACCCGCAGGCCGCCATCGCGCTCGGCGACGGATTCGCGTGGAACATCCCGGGCCAGCCGCTCCTCGACGGTCGCTCCGTCCCGTCCGGCGCGGCCGACGATGCGCCGTTCATCCGCGCCCTCGTCGAGACGCTCGAGCACGAGGAGGGGGTCGATCCGCAACGCGTCTTCGTCACCGGGATGTCCGGGGGCGGCCGCATGACGAGCCAGCTGGGCTGCGAGCTGCCGGGGTTGTTCGCAGCGATCGCACCCGTCGCCGGGCTGCGGTTTCCCGCTGCGTGCGAGAACGCGCGGGCGGTCCCGGTCATGGCCATTCATGGCACTGGCGATCGCGTCAATCCCTACGAGGGTCACGGGGGGGCCTATTGGACGTACGGCATGCGGGACGCCGAGCAACGATGGGCTGCGCACAACGCGTGCGCGGGCGCACCGGAAGTCACGCCGATCGCGCCCGGTGTCACCCTCACGGCATACGGCCAGTGCCGCGGCGGCGCCGACGTATGGCTCTACACGCTGGCCGGCGTCGGACACGAATGGCCCGGTGGCCCGAACGCGACGACGATGCTCAACGCCGACGAGACCATCTGGTCGTTCTTCTCGGCACACGCCGCTTCTGGCGCGCGTTCTCGCGAGCTCGACGCCAACTGACGCGTCTTCTCAACTCTCCTTCGCGATGCGCGCTTGGGTCGCCCAGGCGCGTACCGCCTCGAGAAGGCGCCGCTCGTCGACCGGCTTCGCGAGGTGCTCCTGAAAGCCCGCGCGCTTGGCCAGCGCCGCGTCTTCGGCCCGGGCGGAGGCCGTGAGCGCAATCGCGGGCACGTCCGTCCCCGACGCGCGGGCGCGGAATGTCCGCATGAACGAATACCCGTCGATGTCGGGCATGCTGATGTCGCTGATGACGAGATCGAATCCGCGCTGCGTGTCCCACGCCTCGAAAGCGGCGAGCGCGCTCGTCGCGGTTTTCACCGTCGCGCCGGCCGTCTCGAGAACCATACGGAGAACGTCGAGCGAGTCCGCGTTGTCGTCCACGACGAGCACGCGAACGCCGTGCAGATCGGTGCTCGCTGGGTCCGGGTCGGCGTCGCCGCTTTCGACGGCGCGTTCCGGTTCCAGCTCGCTGCGCTCCGGGCTCATCGCGTGGATCGGCAGCTGAATCGTGAACGTCGCGCCGTGACCGAGCCCCGGGCTCCCCGCGACGACCGAGCCGCCGTGCGCCTCGACGAGGTGCCGTACGATCGCGAGGCCCAGCCCGAGGCCCCCGTGTGCGCGCGTCGTCGAGCTGTCGACTTGCTTGAAGCGCTCGAAGATGTGCGGCAGATGCTCCTCCGCGATCCCCGCACCGGTGTCTTGCACCGTGATCGTGATGCCCTGGGCGTTGCGTTCCGCCGCAATCGTCACGCGACCGCCGCGCGGGGTGAAGCGAACCGCGTTGCTCAGAAGGTTCCATATGATCTGCTGCAGCCGATCGGCGTCCGCCATCGTCGCACCGACGTCCGCCGTCACGTCGAGCACGAGTCGCACGCCTTTGGCCTCGGCGGCGGGCCGTACCACGTCGGACGCGGCGACGATGACCGGGAGAACCTCCGTCTTCACGAGCGTCAGCTGCAGCTTGCCGCTGATGATGCGCGAGACGTCGAGCAGGTCGCTGATGAGGCGCGTTTGCGCCTTGGCGTTGCGCTCGATGACCTCGAGCCCGCGCGCGAGCCGATCGGCATCGAGCGGCTTTCGCTGGAGCATCGACGCCCACCCCGAGATGGCATTGAGCGGCGTACGGAGCTCATGGCTCACCGTCGCGAGAAACTCGTCCTTGGCGCGATTGGCTTGCTCGAGCTCGCGGCGCGCGCGCACGTTCTCGGTCACGTCGAGATCGAACGTCATCACGCCGTCGACGATGCCCTGTGCGTTGCGGACCGGCAGGTAGAACGAATTCCAGTACGTTTGCACGCGCCGGCCGTCCACCTCGAACCAGACGAGGCCCTCGATCTGGGTCACCGGATCGCCGGTCTCGTACACACGGCGCAGGCGCGCGTAGTGAGGCCCTTCGCGAAGCTCCGGAGCCGCGACGAGGAGCGGTCTGCCCAGGAGCTCGCGGCCCATTCGCTCGAGGGTGCGCGGGTGGGCGAACTCGAAGACGAGATCGGGGCCCCGCAAGTAATTGATGATGGCGGGCACCTGCTTCAGGAGCGTGAGGAGGCGCTGCCTCTCGGCGTCCGACGCCGCGCGCGCGAATTGTTCGCGGACGAGCTCGCGCTGGTTCTCCTCGGCCGATCGCTTGGCGCTCAGATCGCGCGTGACCTTCGCAAAGCCGGAGATTTCTCCGTTCGGCTCCCGAAGGGCCGTGATGACGACGTGAGCCCAGAAACGCGTGCCGTCTTTGCGGACGCGCCAGCCCTCCTCCTCGAATCGACCTTCGCGCCGCACGACGTCGAGGATGGTTTCGGGCCGGCCGACGTCGCGATCTTCGGGTGTATAGAAAATCGAGAAGTGCTGGCCGATGACTTCGTGCGGCTCATAGCCCTTCGCGCGGCGGGCGCCCGCGTTCCACGTGGCGACCTGGCCGGCACGGTCCAGCATGAAGATCGCGTAGTCCGTCACGGCGTCGACCAGGTGATGGAAGCGCGCCTCCGAGGCATGGAGCGCTGCGTCGGTCGCCCGTCGCAGTTGAACCTGCGCCTCCTCTGCTTGTTTGATGGCCAGCGCGTTCTCGATCGCCATCGCCGCCCGCCGGGCGAACTCCTCCGCGAATGCGAGATCGCGCGCGTCGTAGCGGCGCCCCGACGTGTCGTACACGAACGTCATCGCGCCGAGCGTCCGCAATCGCCCGCGGAGCGGGACGACCATCGACGACTCCGGTCTTTGCGCGACGAGCGCACGTAGGCGCGCGTCGTCGTTCGCAACGCCCGGGCCGGCATACGCTGCCGCCACTTGGGTCGCCGTTTCCTGGTCCGGCTCGAGCAGATCGATGGCGCACCAATCGGCGAGCTGGGGGACCGCGAGCTGCGCGACCGCGACCAGCGTCGCGCGGTAATCGAGCGACGACGCGAGGGCCGATCCTGCACGCGCGAGAAAGTCGCGCCGGACTTGCTCTCTCTTTTGGGCCGTCACGTCCCGAAATACGAGAACGACGCCGAGAGCGCCGCCTCGGCCGCCTAACCTGGCATCGAAAATGGGAGAGGCGCTGTCGTCGATGGGGATCTCGACCCCGGCGCGCGACCGCAAGAAGGTCGCCGTGCCGAGGCTCTGCACCGTCTGTTCGCGCAGCGCAGCGGTGACGGGGCTCTCGCGACGGGCCCGCGTGTCCTCCGCGAAGAGCATGAAGACGTCGTCGATTCCGCGATCGCGCGCCTCGGCTTCGGTCCACCCGGTCAGCTGCTCGGCCACGGAGTTCATGAACGTCACATGAGCGGCGGCGTCCGTCGCGATGACGGCATCGCCGATGCTGCGCAGCACGGTCGAGAGCCGGGCTCGCGTTCGTTCTTCGCGATCGAGCCGCACCGCGCGCAGGAGCGCCTGGGCGCATTGCGTTCCGAGGGTTTCGATCAGCGTGTGCTCTTCGGGAGGAAACCTCCGTTCGGCATAGAAGCCCATGCCAAGGAGGCCGATCGAGCTTCCTTCGGCGATGAGCGGCAAGCACCAGTACGCGTGCGCACGCGGCCCGTTCGCGTGCATCGCGGCGATCGCCGGTTGCCTCTCCGCGTATTGCTTCCCCGTTTCGACCCACGTGATCGCCGGGACATCGAGGCGTGCGAAGACGCCGGGCCACTCGGCCGCGGTGAGCAGCTGGATTCGATCGACGATCTCCGGTGCGACGCCGCGATGGCCGAGCAACGCGAGCTCGGTCCCGCTCTCGTCGAGCAGATACACCGTGCACGTATCCGCGCCGGCGGTCCTCATGCCCACGTCGACGATGACGGCGGCCATCTCGCCCGGCGTACGGGCTCCGGCGAGCGCGAGCGCGAGATCCCCGAGCGCCCGCAGCGCGCGGTCCGCCCTCTCTTGTTGCTGCGCGAGCTGCCGCCGCGCCCGATAGAGCTCTGCGAACACGGCGACCTTCGCGCGCAGGACCGACGTATCGAGAGGCTTCTGAATGAAGTCGACCGCACCCGCTTCCGCGTAGGCGCGGAGAATGCGGGAGGGCGCCCCGTCGATCCCGGTGACGAAAATCAGCGGGAGCGGCCGCCGCGGCTTGGCGATCTCTTTGAGCTGCATCGCTACGGCGAACCCGTCCATGCCGGGCATCTGGACGTCCAGCAGGACGACGGCGAAATCGTGTGCCTTTACTTGCGCGAGGGCATCGTCTCCCGAACCGACGGAGACGAGCGCGTAGTCTTTCGAACCCAGGATGGCTTCGAGCGCGATGAGATTGGCTGGGCGATCGTCGACCAAAAGCACCGGAACGCGTTCGTCATGCGTCATGGCGCCGGCTCCGGTTCGATCGCCTCCCGCCCGCAATCATGGGCATCTGCTCTTTCTCGTAGACTCCGTCCAGCGCAATCGCAACGCGCTTCGTACATGAGCCAGGTGCGAGGTCCGCTGCGCCGCGGCCTCCGTTCAAGCACACGTCGCAGATACCGCCCCATCCTCCTCGCCGCTGCCTGCCTCCGGCGGGGTGCGGCCTCCGCAGGCGGCGCCGAGGAGCATGGACCCCGAAGACGCCCACGCGAGCACCGACGGCGCGGCGAATCGAAATCCCCGCTTTTTCATGGTGCCCTGCCGATCGGTATTTCGTCGCGGCGGATCCGCGACGATCGCTGCCCCGCATCGTATTCCTCGCGCGCGTTCGGGCCACGCGCGCATCGAACGGACGGCGTGCTTTTCTGCGCCGGCGCGCGAGATGTCGAATTTTGAGCCGTAGCGCCTTTTCCGGCAACGGGGGCGCGCAAGTGCGTGTTCCCTCTTCGTGATGGGATTGCACGTCGTTCGCTCCTCGGCCGGAAACGCCGGACGCTTGTCCGATCGATCGGACGACGAGCTCATGACGCTTGGCCAAGCGGACCTCCGCGAAGCATTCGACATTCTCGTCGAGCGTCACGGCGAGCGGCTCGTTCGCACGTGCGCGCGATTCGTCGACGACCCCGACGAGGCGGCGGAGCTCGCTCAAGAAACGTGGGTGGCCGTCTGGTCACAGCGCGCGCACTACCGGCCGGACGGCAAGTTCGTGGTCTGGCTCATTTCCGCGGCGCGCAACCGGTGCCGGAACCAGCTCCGTCACGATGGCATCGTCCGACGGCACCGCGACGCTGCGCGCGTCCTCACCGCGGGCGAAGTGTCGCCGAGCGAGATCGACCGGCTCCTCGTCGAAGAGCGCCGGCACCGCGTGCATCGAGCGCTGTCGCGCATTCCTGAACGCATGCGCGACGCCCTGCTCCTACGGTTCGGCGAGGAGCTCCGGTACGACGAAATGGCGGTGGTCCTCCGCGTGCGCGAATCGACGCTCCGCGCACGGGTCCATCACGGCCTCGCGCTGCTGCACCGTCTTTTGGACAGAGGGGAGAGCGAGCGATGATGCCGTGTCCGGACGAAGCCGGCCTTCTCCGTTTCGTCGACGGAGCGCTCTCGGTCGAAGAGACCGACCGCGCGCGCGCGCACGTCGCGCAGTGCGCGCGATGCGGAGCGCGCGTGGGTGCGCTTCGCACCCTTTTTGGCGACCTCGCGGCGGCGGAGGTCCCACCGTTCGACGTCGAGGAGCATGTGCGCGGGGTTCGCGAGCGAATCGACCGTCTCGAACGCGCGGCGCCGAGGAGAGGGCGGCGGACCTACGGCGCTTTGGCATGGGCCGTGGGGTCGCTCGCGGCCGTGGCGCTGACGTTCGTGGTGGTGCTCGGCCTGCACCCGCCTTCGGGCACGTGGCAAGCCCGCGGCGGCGACGGACCGAGCACGGTCGGGCGCGACGTCGGTGTCCAGATCTATGCGGCTGCGCCCGCGATGCATCCGCTCTCCGCAGGGGCCATGATTTCGCCGGACACGCCGCTGACCGCGGGATTTCGCAATCTCGGACGATCGCCGGCGTTTCTTTTGCTCTTTGCGGTCGATGAACGGCGCGTCGTCCACTGGATCTCACCGGCCTTCGCGCGGCGGGAAGATGACCCGCCGTCGACGCTCTTGCCCTCGGCGCCCTCGGACCCCTCGGCTCTGGAGGAGCGGTGGCTCGCGACGACGGCGGTGCTCGAGGGCGTTCCACCGGGAGCGCTCCGTCTCGTCGCCGTGATCACGGCGACGCCGGCCCGCGTGGCGGAGATCGAGGCGCTCGAAGGAAGCGACGTGAGCGCCGAGCGGATCGAGCGCGCGATCCCCGGCGCCGAAGTTCGCGAAACGCGTGTACGAGTCGTGGAGGGTGCGGATATCCAGGCGAACCCGGGAGGGCGCCTGTGAGAATCGTCCGTGCTTTCGCGCTCCTTCTCTGCGGCCTGGCCATGGTGATGCTGGTGGTCTCGTCTTCGCCGGCGCGCGCCGACACCGCGCTGCCGTGGTCGAGCGTGCGGCCGTCATCGCGGCCGACCGTCGCCTTCGCCGTCGTCGTCGGAAACAACCGGAGCCTCGGCGGCCGCAGGCCCGACCTGCACTACGCCGATGACGACGCGGCCAAGTACTACGAGCTTCTCGACACCGTCGCGCCCGATCGCGTGGCCCTTCTCGCCGACTTCGACGACGACACCGCGCGTCTCTTTCCGGCGGCCCGGGCTCGCGCGGTTTCGCCGACGCGCGCCGAGCTCCTTCGCGCGGGGCAGGAGGTCGCGCGCGCGGTGGCGGCGGCCGCGGAGTCCGGTGCGGACACGGACGTCTATTTCGTCTTCGCCGGGCACGGCGACGTCGACGAAGGCATGGGCTTCATCGATCTCGCCGACGCGCGCTTCACGTCGAGCGACCTCGAGGCGTGGCTCCGTGCGATTCCGTTTTCGCGCGCCCACGTCATTCTCGACAGCTGCAACTCGTTCTTCATGCTGAGCGCGCGCGGTCCCGGCGGACACTATTACGCGACCTCGGAGGACGCAGCGCGAACGCTCTCCGCGCGGCTCCCGAACGTCGGCGTGTTTCTCTCGACGAGCGCGGAAGGCGAGTCGTTCGAGTGGTCCGAGATCCAGTCCGGCGTCTTCAGCCACGTCGTGCGATCGGGCCTCTCGGGCGCCGCGGACGCGAATGGCGACGGCGTCGTCAGCTACGTCGAGCTCGCGGCCTTCGTCGCCACGGCCACCGCCGACGTCGCGAATCCGAACATGCGGCCGCACGTCTTTGCGCGCGGCCCCGGCGGCCGCGACGACACGGCGCTCGTCGCGATCGCCGGCCGCGCGCACGCGCGTATGTTCCGGCTGGGCGACGGCGCGTCGCTGCGCGTTCGATTGCGCGATCGCCTATCGATTCCCGTGCTCGACGCCCACCAAGAAGCGGGTCGGGACCTGGTCGTCGCGCTGCCGGAAGCATGGGCCGGCGGTGCGACGGTCGAACGGGCTTTCGCGCCGGGCCGCGCCCCGCTGGAGACCTATGCCGTGCGCGACTCCGGCGACGTGACGCTCGCGTCGCTAGAACCATTGGCGGGACGGGGCAGTGCGCGCGGTCCGGCCCAGACGTTCGATCAGCTGTTCACGCGGCCGTTCGGGCCGCACGCCCTCGCAGTGTACGAGGCGGAAGCGGCTGCGCGACCGCCCGCGGTCTACGGCGTGTCGCGCGAGGACGCCGAGCGGATGGATCTCCTGCTCGGCCAGATCGCCAGCGCCGAGCACGGGGAGCGGCTCGTCGCCGGCTACGGCATGCTGGGGATGGGCGCCTTTCTCGGAACGGTCGGCGGCTCCGCGATCGCCTTCGCAGGCTCGCTGCAGCACGACGACCGATCGAGCGCCTACGCGTGGGGTGGTGCGTACGCGGGCATCGGCGCACTGGCGCTCGGGGCCGGGTTCGCGACGCTCCTCCAGCCGTGGGGCGGCGAGCGCGCCGCCACGGAGTACCGCGACGCGCTCGGCGCCACGTTCGACTACGCGCGCGCTTTCGCGGTGGCGGAGACCCGCCTGCGCGCGCTGGCGCAAGCCGAGCGGTGCCGCCGGTTCTGGGCGCGTATTCTCTCGGGGACGATCCTCGTCGCCTCGGCGGCGGCGCTCACGTACAACGAGTTCGTCGCGGCGAACGACACCGAGCGTATCGAGGGGCGCGCGTTCGGCGGGGCGGGTGTCTTCATCGGCGGCGTGCTGCTCGCAAGGTCCTCGCTCGTCGAATCGCCGATCGAGCGACTGACCAACGTGTGGGAGAGCGACCCGGGAATGCAGCATCTCCAGCAGCAACCCACGATCACGCCGAACATCGGCGCGAGCGCCGGCGGACTCACGCTAGGCCTCTCTGGTTCTTTCTAGGAACGGGAGTCTCTCGATCGGAACGGCCATGAGACGGATGCGCCCATACCATGGCGTCGAATGGCTCACGGCTGCCCTCGGCGAGTGTGGCGTTCTGGTCGCGCTCGGGCCGTTTCGCCCCGTGGAAACCCCTGCATCGGCGCGAAGCGGGAGCGCAGGGCGTTCGGCACGGGCATTGCGATGGCTCCATTGTCTTGCTTGCCCCCGACGAATCTGCCGAACCCATCGAACTGCGCCCGGTGATTGCCGGGAAGTACGAGCTCGTGCGCCCCCTCGGGCAGGGATCGATGGGCGAAGTATGGCTTGCCCGCCACCGAACGCTTGGCGAAGAAGTGGCGATCAAGCTGCTCAAGCGCCCGCCGTGGAGCGGCGACTACTTCGAGGATCACTCGACGTCGGCGGCGCGGTTTCGCCTCGAGGCGCAAGTGGCCGCGCGGCTCTCGCGCAAGACCAAGCACATCGTACGCGTGACCGATCACGGCGAGGAGCGCGGGCTCGCGTACCTCGTCATGGAATATCTCGAGGGGACGACGCTCGAGGCGCGCCTCTCCGAAGGTCCTCCGTTCGCCGCGGGCGAAGTCGTGGAGATCGTCACGCAGCTCGGACGCGCGCTCGAATGCGCGCACGGCGAGGGCGTGGTCCATCGCGATCTCAAGCCCGCGAACGTGTTTCTGACGGCCGATGAAGAAGGCCAGTTGCTCGTCAAAGTGTTCGACTTCGGAATCGCCTGCCTCACGCACCAGCATCGGCCCGCGTCCATGGGCGCGGAGCCCGAGGCGGGCCCGAGGATCCTCCTCGGAACTCCCGGGTACATGAGCCCCGAACAAGCCAGGGGCCAATCGCCGCTCGATCCGCAGTGCGATCTCTGGGCGCTCGCGACGATCGCGTACGAAGCGCTGACCGGGCAGCTGCCGGTGGAGGGCACGGAGGCCGACGAGCTCCTGAAGAATCTCGGCGCAGCGCGAATCGTGCCCTTCCGCGCACGCCGCGGCGACGAGGCCGGGGCGTTCGACGCGCTCTTCACTCGCGCGCTGGCCGAATCCGCCGGCGATCGCTTTTCGAACGCCGCCGAGATGGTGCGCGCGCTTCGTTCAGCGGCTTCCGTGGTCCCCGCAGGGCTGTGCCCCAAGGGCTCCGTGGAAGCGTGCTGCGACGAGCCGCTCGGAACGAGGGTCGGCGTGGTCGCGCCGGCGTCTTCCTCGAGCGCTCGCCTCGTTCGCACGACGTCACCGTCACGGGTTCGAAGCCCGCGCCGTCGCGCCGCCGTCGCGGGTCTCATCGCTCTGTCGGCCGTCGCGGCCGCGTGCGGGCTCGCGGAGCGTCCGCCCTACGTCCTTCACGCCCCCGGGGCGTGGGCTGCGCCATCGGTCGTCGCGGTGACCACCGGCGGGGCCGCGCCGGTGCCCGTCTGGAACCCGCCGGTGCCGCCGTCGCCGCCGTCCGCTCCGACAGCGGACGCGCCGACAGCGGACGCGCCGATGGCTCCTACCGCCGCAACGATCGCCCGCGAACGCCAGTCCGCGCCGACGCCGATCCCGCAAGGGCCGCGAACGATGCCCGCTTCCGCGGCGCGTAGATCTCTCGACAAGAGCGCCGTATTGTGAGCATTCGTCGCGCGTCGGTCGTCCTCGCGGTCCTCGCTGCACGCTGCACGTTTCCCGATGTGTCGATGGTCGCTTCGAGCGGGCCGAGCGGGGACGTGGCTCCGAACGAGGGCGGCGATCCCACGGGAGACTCGTTTCCGTTCGCCGACGGCGGTCTCGGCGAGCGCGACGGCGAGAGCGCCGATGCGAGCGGGGATGGTTCGATCGGGCCCCTCGACGCAACCGGCGTCGCCGATGCCGCGGATGCATCGATGCGGGTCCTCGAGGCCGGCGCGCCGGCCCCCGACGGAGCGTCGCCCATCGACACGGGCGCGCCGCGAGCGGATTCGGGGGCACCCGGCGTGGACGCCTCGAAGCCCCCCCCGGATGCCGGGGGCGGCCCCGACCCCGGTCATGATGCGGGCCACACGAAGCAATATCCGGCCAACGTCGATTGCACCGCGGTGGACCTCGCCGACTGCAACTCGACGATCGGGTTCGCCGACGATCCCGACTGCGGCGATACGGGAATGCTCGTTCAATGCGGCACGAGCGGGAGCAAGAACAACGGAAATGGAAACGGCGACGGGAACGACGAAGCGAGCCGAAACAAGGACTCGTGCGTCATCCTCCTGCAGGTCAGCGCCGTGCAGACTTGCTTGTAGAGCGAACGCCGACCCTCAGAGCACGGTGACGTCGAGAACGCGAGCGGCGATCACGCGCTGCAGCGGGACGGTGCTATCGACGATGGCGTCTAGCGGGTCGCCGATTGCGCGGGTCATCCGGCCGAGCGCCGTCGTCGCCGGCGGCAGGCCGCTCACCGTACGGATGTTGGAGCTGACGTCGAGTGTCAGGACGACGCCCTGGCTACCGGAGGGAACTCGCGTCCGATGGCCCTGCGCGGACTTCATGATCTCTTGGGCCGCCTCGTCCCACTCGAAGCGGTTCGACGACGCGTCGAGGACGCGCACCGCGGTCAGATTCCCGCTGCCGTCGATCGTGATCTCGACGGTCGCGTGGCCGACGTTCGGCGCGCGGCTGCTCCGCACACCGTCCCGCGTGAAACCTATGAACTCGCCGCCGGGGATGAGCCCGAGCTCGATGTCGTGAGGGGAATAGCCGCCGAGGAGGTGCTTCCTTGAATCGCGCATCTTCGCCGACTCGGCGACCGTCGCGCGCACGCCGGCGCGAACCGCTTCGTCGAACGCGCTCCCCGCGGGTGCCGCGCCGCCGGAGTGCGGCGGTCCTTGTGACGCGAACGGCGAGAGTGTCCATCCCGCGGCGTTGGAGTCGGCCGGCGCCGTCATGGGCGCGCTCGAAGGCTCTCCCTCGGGCGGCCCCGCCTGCGTGCGCGT
>Ga0210391_10002349_pt1 | contig 16473 bp, 15 predicted proteins | sample IncBWC12OmetaG_FD_160573 | JGI IMG/M metagenome (GOLD analysis project Ga0210391, IMG submission 160573) | Forest soil microbial communities from Barre Woods Harvard Forest LTER site, Petersham, Massachusetts, United States - Inc-BW-C-12-O ... | reverse complement strand
CGCAGGGGTTCGAGAAGCGGGTCCTGCCGCGAGGAGAGCGAAGGGCTGAAACATTTCCAAGGAAGAGCATCCACACAGAGATCTCTCCACTTCGCTCCCCCGGATTTCCTGTGAAATCCGGGGGAGTACAGTGGAGAGATCTGCGGTTTAGCGGTCCCTGCTGGAATGTATCGAATTTTCGCCGCTTTACTTGGCCATCACCACCGGAACCCGCGGCGCAACCGTGCGCCCATCGTGATAAATGGTCACGATGGATCTCGTGTGGGTGATGTCATCCAGTGGATTTGCGGCCAACACGATCAAGTCTGCCCGCTTGCCGGGTCGCAGCGTTCCCCGAGTGGCCTCGATGCCCAGAAGCGCGGCGTTGCGCCCGGTGGCACACACGATGGCCTGCATCGGGGTAAGCCCCGCCTGCACCATGTCTTCCAATTCCCGGTGCTCCGAGAATCCGGGGATACGGGTAGGCATGGCGCCCGAATCTGTTCCAAACCCGACCTGCACCCCTGCGTCGAAGACAGCCTTCAAATTTTGCTGGTCCATGGCGAAGTCGGCTTTGTGCTGCGCGGTCTTCGGGTCCTGATTCACTTTCTGGCTATAGGTATCGCTGGTCAACGTCGAAAGCAGAGGCGCCGGGAGAGCGTCCTTGAAGAAATCAATCTGCATGAAACCCGGGTGCTCGGCATAGATATAAAAAGATTCGTCGACCGTCAACGTGGGGATATACCAGACGCCACGGCGCTTCATCGCAGAAATCAATTCTTGATCGACAGGTTTGTCGCGAACGCTGTGGGCCAGCACGTCCACGCCATCGTTCACCAAAGATTTGGCATCCGCCAGATAGTAGACATGGGCGGCCACCCGCACATGGTGTTTGTGCGCTTCGGCAATCACGGCCCGGTAAATCTCGGGCGGCATGGTGGGCTTGGTTCCTCCCAGGCTATCCACCCAGATCTTGATGATGTCCGCGTGCCGCTTGGCCATCGCATCCACCGCGGCGCGCGCTTCTTCTACGTTGGCCGGCCGGTAGAGCTGATCCGACGCAGCCGGGAGCGGCGGCGCGCCGTCCGCGGCTCCGATTCCGCGGTCTGCCGTCAACACCGTAGCGCCGTCCAGTTTGCCCTGCCGCTGCTGTGTCCGAATGGAATAGAGAAGGTCGCGGTTGAGCCCTAGCGACAGCATCGTCGTGACCCCGTAGCTCTCGTACTGCCGCAATTCCGTAAGCACGTTTTCGGCGGTGTAGGCAGTGGCGGAGTTCTGACCATCGGCGATCAACGCCAGATGGCCGTGGGCATTGATCAGCCCCGGCATCACCGTGTCTCCGTGGAGGTCGACCACCTTGGCAGCGGCCGGCAGCGTGCTGTTTGCCGGTTCCACCGCCAGAATACGATTGCCCTCGATCAGCACGGTCGCGTCTTCCAGGGGAGTACGGCCGGTACCATCAATCACCCGAACATGCGTGAGCGCGGTCATCTGGGCGTTCGCGAAGGAGGTAGCGAAAAGTAAGACCGCTAATGATGCGCGCAGAATCATGAGTTCGCTAAGCTCCTCATTGGATGAGATACTCTCCGCGAGGTGCATGGGTTATGTGGCTCGCGCTCGCGATTATTCTCATCCTGCTGTGGGTCGGCGGCTTTCTGCTCTTTCATCTTGCCGCGTTTGCCCTGCACATCCTGCTCATCGTCGCTGCGGTGGCCTTGGTCATCCACCTCTTGAGTGGCCGCCGGGTGGTTTAGCACTACTCGCTGTAGTGCAGCAGGCTGAACACGTCATACTCCTTGAACCGATCGCGTCCGTTAAGAAAGTCGAGTTCGATGGCGAAAGCCAAACCGACAATGTTGGCGCCCAGCCGGCGAACCAGCTTCACGGTTGCTTCCATCGTGCCCCCGGTTGCCAGCAGGTCATCGACGATGAGCACATTCTGCCCCGGCTCGATGGCGTCGAGGTGGATTTCGAGCGCGTCGGTTCCATATTCCAGGTCGTAGGTCACGCGCGCCGTTTCCGCGGGCAGCTTGCCTGGCTTGCGCACCGGCACGAAGCCGGCGTTCAAGCGGTAGGCGAGGGCGGGACCGAAAATAAATCCTCGCGCCTCAATGCCCAGCACCAGGTCAACATCCGACAACCCGATGTAGTGTGCCGCCAGCGCATCCACCAGCGTTGCATAGCCCTTCCTGTCCTTGAGCAGGGTAGTGATGTCGTAGAACAGAATGCCGGGCTTGGGAAAGTTCGGAATGGTGCGGATCAGTGACTTCAGGGGTTCACAATTAATAGGCGGATGGGGCATTCGTCGCTACCAGGCTCCTTCGATTTGGAACGATTCCAGGCCGTCTGCCATAGCGTCGTCCATATTGCTCTCGTGCACGGCATCCACCCGGCTACCGCGTGATCCCCGTTCCAAAACCGAGCGAAGTTCCGCAAGTTTTTCCTCGCTGCCGGCAACCATGATCTCGACCTCTCCAGTGTCTGTATTGCGGACCCAACCCTTCAGCCCGCGGACGCCGGCTTCGCGATGGACCAGCCAACGGAAGCCAACCCCCTGAACGCGGCCCTTCACTACGTAATGTCGCACCATATGCATTGTGTCCTTGCTTCCCTATGCCCGAGACAGGTAAGCGCCTTCGGCCGTATCCACACGAATCTTTTCTCCCTCGTTGATGAACGGGGGCACCTGAACCACCAGTCCGGTCTCCATTTTGGCCGGCTTGGTGACGGACGATGCGGTGGCCGATTTCAGGCCAGGTTCGGTTTCTACTACCGTCATCTCCACCGTTTGCGGCAACTCGATACCTACCGCCACGCCGTCGAAGAACGAGACCTTGATTTGCAGATTGGGAATGAGGTATTCAACCGCATCGCCCAGAGTACCTTTCTTCAGATTCGTCTGCTCGTAATTTTCGGTATTCATGAAGTAGAAGTCGTCGCCGTCGGAGTAAAGAAAGTCCATCGACACCTCGTCGACAATGACCCGGTCAATCGGATCGGGGGAGCGGAAACGATGCTCGAACATGGCACCGGTGCGCAGGTTGCGGAGCTTGGCCTGGATAAATGCGCGCAGATTTCCAGGGGTCCGGTGCTCGACGCTGAAGACCGTGTGCAGCTCGTTATTGTGCTTGATGACCATGCCCGGACGCATCTGTGTGGCAGGAATCGCCATATAAAAAGAACTCCTTCATTTCTCACTGGATTGGGTAAAGCAGAAACCCTCAACAGTCGATTGTAGCCCTTTCCCTACTTGCCGAAGATTTTGGAAAAGAAGTGGCCAATGCGGTGGAAGAGACCACCCTGATTGGGTACTGAGTTGGGCGGCGGATTGGGCGCGGCGGGGGCCGGGGTTGCCACTTCCGGGGCGGGGGCTGCGGATGCAACCTCCGGCGCGGGCTCTGATGGCGGAGCCGGCATGGAGGCCGGAGCCGGAGCCGGCGGAGCGGCAGCAGGAACAGCCGGCTTGTTGGCATCGTAGGTGAGCGGAACGGTCACCTCGACATGCGGTTCCCCAGGAGGAACGACGGGCACAGGACGGGCAGCGGGAGGCGCTGCCAAGCCTTCGCTTTGCGCAACCGGGAAAGCCGTATCCGCCGGGGTGGAGGAAGGGCCGCCGGGGGCGGCCGCCACCTGAACGGGCGGCGTTTTGGGACAGCCGCATGGCTCGGGCTCGTGATCTACGACCTCGCGCAGGCTGCCGTGCTGGAAGTTGACACGCTGGTCGGGCAAGACCCGGTAAGCTCCCCCCTCGAGCTCACTGCTCACCGTGACATACGGCGCATTTGCACCGTGATTATCTACGCAGGTGTCACCCTGCGTATTGACGCGGATGCTGAGGTCTGCCTGTCCCGGACCCGAAATAAGAATGCGCAGATCGGGGGTAAGCAGCACATCGGAGTATTTGCCCACGGAGTAGTTCGCCTCAATGGCTCCGCGATTAAGCGCAATCATCAATGCAGTGTTCGCGGGGTCGTCGATGGAGCGGTCCTTGGAGAGGTGAACGCTGCTGGTTGAGCACAGTCGTAGTTCGCCACCACGTTCGAGGGTGATTTTCACCGCCTCCTTTCCGGCGGTAATTTCGCTGCCGTTACCCAGGGTTGTCTCTCCGTGGGAAATGTCCACGGCGCCAGAGACCTGGACCTCGGTAGCAGAGGTGCGTCCGATGGGCTGCTGGGCGGCCAGCAAGGGCGCTGCCAACACCCACGAGCCGATGAATAGAAATCGCATCACAGATGGAGAAAATTACGGATGAGGCTTTTGCCGTCCGCGGTGAGGACACTTTCGGGATGGAACTGGACCCCCTCGATCGGAAAGCGGCGGTGCCGTAGGCCCATGATGGTTCCATCTTTTTCGACTCGAGCGCTCACTTCAAGCTCATCCGGCAAACCTTCTTCGGACACGATGAGTGAGTGGTAGCGGGTGCAGGTCATGGGGCTGGCGAGGCCGGCGAAGAGATTGCGTCCATCGTGTTCGACGGGACTAGTCTTGCCATGCATCAACTTCGGAGCGCGCACTACGTTGCCGCCAAATGCCGCGCCGATGGCCTGATGACCGAGGCAAACACCCAGTATGGGGATCTTGCCAGCAAAGTGGCGTATAAGAGGGATGCTGACCCCGGCTTCCTGGGGAGTGCACGGTCCAGGAGAAAGCACGATTCGCGCTGGGTTCAGGTCGTCGATCTGCTCGACGGTTAGTTCATCGTTCCGGCGAATGACCATTTCCGCCCCTAGCTCACCCATGTATTGCACCAGGTTGTAGGTAAACGAGTCGTAGTTGTCGAGAACGAAGACCATGTCTTCAGTGTAGTCCTGCAGCAGGCGCCCTCAACTCGGCGCCGCTATATCGAAAACGCATTTCCAAGAGAGAGCATCCACACAGAGATCTCTCCACTGCGCTGCGCTCCGGTCGAGATGACAAAGGGGAGGACGGCGCTTCCGGGAAGAGTAGTTGCCGAATGGGAACTGTTTGTCCCGCTCGAGGTGATCAAAGAACGGTTTCTGTTCAGAAACCGCTCGCCGAGGAATGATGGGTCATTGGCCCACCCAAGGTGATGAAAAGCGGCTTCCATTCAGCAACTACTCTTCCTCGAAGCACCGCCCTCCCCTTTGTCATCTCGACCGGAGGAGTCGTGGGCGTTGGGCCCACCCAAGGTGATGAAAAACCGCTTTTCTTCAGCAACTACTCTCTCTGGAAGCGCCCCTCCCCTTTGTCATCTCGACCGAAGCGAAGCGCAGTGGAGAGATCTCTGTGTGGATGTTCCTTCTTGGAAATGTTTTTACTCGTTGGCAGCAGCTCGGGCCCTTTCGACGGCCCGCACCACGGCCTTCGCCTTGTTGACAGACTCCTCGTATTCGTCTTCTGGGACCGAATCGGCCACGATGCCTGCACCTGCTTGAATGTAGCCCTGCTCCCCTTTGAGCAGCATGCTGCGGATGGCAATGCAGGAATCGAAATTGCCGGAAAAATCGGCGTAGAAAACACTGCCGCCATAAATGCCCCGGCGCGTCGGTTCCAACTCCTCGATGATCTCCATCGCCCGTATCTTGGGCGCGCCGCTCAGCGTGCCAGCGGGGAAACAGGCGCTAAATGCGTCCACTGCCGATAATCCCTCTCTCAGCTGGCCCTCGAGCGAGCTGACCATGTGCATCACGTGAGAGTAGCGCTCGACATACATCAGGTTCTTCACCCGGACGGTGCCAAAGTCGCAAACCCTGCCGATGTCGTTTCGTCCCAGGTCGACCAACATCACGTGCTCGGCTCGCTCCTTCTCATTGCTAAGCATTTCCTGCTCGATACGCAGATCTTCTTCCTCGTTAGCCGAGCGAGGACGCGTCCCCGCAATAGGCTTGTACTCGACATGCCGCTTCTGCACCCGCACCAGCAATTCGGGAGAAGAGCCGACCAGGCAGGTAGAGACCTTCTCCAGATCGAAGCGAAGAAAATACAAGTAGGGAGACGGATTGACGATGCGCAGCGCGCGGTAAACCGAAAACGGGTCGACTCCCGGCTTCACTTCAAAGCGTTGCGACAGCACCGCCTGGAAAATATCACCGGCGGCGATGTACTCCTTGATGCGGGCAACCGAGGCTAGAAAATCCTTCTTCAAGGTGCGGCTGGTCACCGCCAGCTTTCCTCGGGGCGGAGCATGGCGGGGTTTGGGGATAGGCCTCGCCAGGCGCTTCTCCAGCCGCTCCAGGCGCTGCCTGGCATCCTTGTAGGCGGCCGCGGGTTTCTGGCGCCCGAGATCGGCCGTGACCACCAGCAGGATCTGCTTGCGCACGTGGTCAAAGGCCAGCACCTCATCGAAAAACATCAGGCAAGCGTCGGGGACACCCAGATCATCCTTGGCCAGCGCCGGCAAACGCTCCAGTTGGCGCACTGCGTCGTAGGCAAAGAAACCCACGGCTCCGCTGGTAAAGGGCGGCAAACCCGAAATATGCGCCGGATTCTGCCCCGCCAGAAGCTCTTTTAGCAGGGCAAAAACATCCCCCTGCATCGACCGGCTCTTGCCTCGCTCGTTGATAACAATGGAGCTTCCCCGGGCCAGGATAGTGCGATACGGGCGGACGCCGATAAAGGTATAGCGACCTATCTTTTCCCCACCCTCCACCGATTCCAGCAAAAAGGACTGTGGTTCGTCGGCCGCCAGGCGCAAAAAGGCGGATACCGGGGTTTCCAGGTCCGCGGTGAGGGCGCGGTAGACCGGAACCAGGGTGTGGCTGGCCGCCAGCTGGAGGAATTCCGCACGCGAGGGAGAGATAGTAGTGTCAACCGGCATTCCTGCTCATACTAAATGGCCATAGCAGCCGGCAGGTAAAGAGGAGACGATTCCCCGGGGTGAGCATCTCATGCAGGTGGAGAGCTATACTCTGGAGGTTTGGGGTTAGCCCCGTCTGAACGCCTGCGCCGTCCCGCCCGGGCGCGCATGGCTCAACCGCGGCGGGACCTTGGTGGACTGCCAAGTCGCAGCCCATGTTCCTGGAGAAATTGTTATGCCAACCGTAACCCTCGAGCAGGAGATTAATCCCTGGGAAGCTCAGGCTGCTCGCTTCGACTTCGCAGCACAAAAACTGAATTTGGACGAAGGGCTCTGGAAAGTATTGCGCTACCCCGCACGCGAAATCATCGTTCACATCCCGGTGATGATGGATAACGGCACCATTGACGTCTTTACCGGCTTCCGGGTGCAACATTCGATTGCCCGCGGGCCAGGCAAGGGAGGTATTCGCTATTCCCCCGATGTGACCCTGGATGAGGTCCGCGCGCTGGCCAGCTGGATGACCTGGAAGTGCGCCGTGGTCAACATCCCCTTCGGGGGTGCGAAGGGGGGCGTCATCTGCGACCCCAAGAAGATGTCCATCGGCGAACTGGAACGGATGACGCGACGCTACACCTCGGAGCTGATCGAGTTTCTCGGACCCGAGAAGGATGTACCGGCCCCCGACATCAATACCAATGAGCAGACCATGGCATGGATCATGGATACCTACTCCATGCACATGCGCCAGACGGTGACTGCGGTGGTCACAGGAAAGCCGCTCAACATCGGCGGCTCGCGAGGACGGCGCGAGGCCACCGGGCGCGGCATTGGCGTGATGTGTGATGAGGCATTGCGTTACCTGAATATGCAGCGCGAAGGCTGCAGGGTAATCGTCCAGGGCTTTGGCAACGTGGGCTCAAACGCCGCGAAGCTGATGATGGAAAAAGGCTACAAGATCATCGGCGTAGCCGAATACGACGGCGGACTGTATAACCCCAATGGCATCGACGTCCATCTGCTACTCGAGTATCGGCAGCGCAATGGCACCGTATTGGGCTTCAAGGGCGCCGAAGCGGTGAATTCTTCCGAGCTGCTGGTGACCGACTGCGAGATCCTCATTCCCGCAGCCACAGAAAACGTCATCACCAGCCGCAACGCGGACCGCATCAAGGCGCGCATCGTTTGTGAAGGCGCCAACGGTCCTACGACGGCTGTTGCAGACGAGATTCTGGCCGATAAGAAGATTTTCATCGTGCCTGACATTCTCGCTAACGCCGGCGGGGTTACGGCCTCCTACTTCGAATGGGTACAGGATCGCCAGGGGTATTTCTGGAAGGAAGCGGTGGTAAACGAGCAACTGGAAAGCATCCTGGCGGAAAGCTTCGGCGACGTGGTCCGCTACGCCGAAGCGCACAACGTGAACAATCGCATTGCTGCCTACATGTTGGCTATCGATCGGGTGGCGTTCACCATCAAGCAACGCGGTATTTACGCCTGAGGTTGGACCAAACTAACGTGCACCAGACGCCGAGCCAACGGTAGGCGCCTGGTGCATAATGAGAGAAGGCGGACGCGCGCCTTCCTCAACAGCCGAGTCGATCGTGAACCTGCCAAACTCCATCACGATGAGCCGCATCTGTTGCATTCCCCTGCTCATCTGGATGCTTTCCAGCTATTTCCCGTACCGCGGCCACGGAGAGCAGGAAATCGCCGCTTCCCTGCTGTTTATCTTGGCTTCAATCACAGATGGGGTCGATGGTTACCTGGCGCGGAAACGCGGTCAGATCACGACCATGGGCATGTTGCTCGATCCCCTGGCCGATAAGCTGATGATTACAGCGGCCTATGTCTGCCTGGTGCAGTTCAACCCCCACCTCATGAAGGCCTGGATCGCGGTGTTGGTGATTGGCCGCGAGTTTCTTGTCAATGGCCTGCGCTCGATCGCCAGCACCGAGGGGTTCACCATCGAAGCAAGCGATCTGGGCAAGCTGAAGACGGTGATTCAGATCGTCTCTGTGGTGGCTGTCATCCTGGCTCACGGCTGGTACGCCTGGCATTTTGGCTGGTTTATTTTGCCGGTGGAGTGGATCGCGATCGCCGCCATCTACTTTATGGTGCTGGTGTCGATTATCTCTGCGGTGGACTATTTTGTGGCCTTCTGGCGCAAGATCGACCACGCTTCCGCTGATCGGCGTTCCCATGCCAGCTTTGTGCTCAGCCGTAGGAAAGATTTGCCCGCTGCCAATAAAGTGGGGTAAGGGCGCACATCCTGTCATCTCTCCACTGTTCTTCACTTCGTTCGCGCCACCTTGCGCTAAAAAAAATAACAAAATGTGAGAGAAAAGAGAGAAAAGGGTCCGCCCAATACTGACAGCGATGAGTTACCGTCGGGGTAAAGTACAAGCCCTAAACGACTTAAGTCAGGGGAAAAAGCAAAACCCCGGCGAAATGCCGGGGTTTTGCCTACTTTCCAATGTTCTTACGCAGGTACGGCATGCACGTGCACCGGCCGGGTCAGCCGCTGCACGAAGTGATAGGGTGGCCAGGGTCCGGAAAGTTGCATATGGCAATCTTTCAATTGCTGGCTGGCGCTTGAATACTTGTTCTGATAGCGCTCGATACCCTTGTGATCAATGAGGTGAGCGATGTCGAGCAGCATTTTGCCGGAATCCATCCGGCGGCAGCTGATCTCTTCATCGAGGGGACTGAACATACGGTGCATCTGCACCGAAACCGCCCGCGCCTTGGTTTGCCGTTCACGCTGCCGGGTAGCACTCTCCCGTAAGCTGGACAGGTATTCTTTGCCTACCCGGTCCATTGCCACGGGGGTGACCTGGTCGCGGCAGCAATCATCCAGGAGGACTTTCAGGTGCATCTCCGCCTTACCGCGCAAGCGCTCCACATTGGCAAGAAACTGCCGCTGATTGGAGCGAATCGATTTTCTCAATGCTTCATCATCCGCAAATACCGTGCCAAAGCGGAAAGGTAATACTGTGGAAAGTTTGAAACAGTCGCTGATCACACGTGCGTGTTCGACGGCTGCTTTTTGGTCCAGATTTTCTGAGGGATGATGTTCACTTACGATTACTGCGAGATCACTGGCTGGATAGAGGAAGATCTGATTTCCTGAGATACCCATTACCGACTCCATTGGAATTGGTTTTCGGTGCCGGCTTAGTTCAGGAAACGCCTGTTTTTCACTAATGCAATAGGCATACCATGCCATAGAGAGTCACTCCACACACGCTGACGAGGAAGTCGCCAGCTATTCTTTACTATCCATGAGGCCTGGAACGACTTCGTAGGGGAGATCTGGCACGTCCGAAAAAAGAGGACTGCACCGAACCGTCTCGTATCCTAGTCCCGGATTTATACGACTGGCAACACAAACGGCATACCGATGCGGTACAAATTACGTGGTTGCGAAGATTGGATTTGTGGGGTGAACATTCATTGCTGCTATATAAACATTTGACACGAAACGAGCAAATCAGGACCGCGTTAGCAGCAAAGTCACCATCACGATCGTCGCGAGCAGGAGCACAAACATGACGATCGCGATACCGAGCATCCAACTGCGGAGCGAACGCACTTCCTCCAGGAGCCTCCGGCTCTCCTCGATGCTGTTCTCATGAACCACCCGTAAGCGGCTCATTTGCTGTTCGATGCGCTCCAGTTGGAGGGTCTGATTCCTGGCTTGCACTTCCAAATCGCGGCTTCCGTTCTGCAACCCCGCGATGCCTTGCGTAAGCTCGCCGAGGTCGGGAATAGATCTGAGGCCTGGATCGAGCAGCGGCAGCAGCCGCGTCAGGTAGGGCAGCAGGACGCGCAGCTGCAGCAGGAGTTCCCACATAGAGCGGGGGGCGCCTTTCTGAGTCTTTTCAAGTGCACGGGTGGGCTGAGCGGGTTCTGAAGCGGGATCAGGGGTTCGACTCTTGGTCATCTAAGTCACGGCAGGACGGGATCTTTGCGCTCGCTCATGGTACGCAGCTGGGACTTGCGTAGCCAAGCCTTTACCAGCGAGAATAAAAGGTTCCGTTGTCCTTTTCGATATATTCCATTTTTGGGAACCATTCGAGTAATTTCTATGAAAAAAAGAGTTGACCCTCTCTTTCGATCGCGTTAAGTTCTATTTGGCTTGATGAGAGCGCGCCTCTTGGGCATGTAATCTTGGCTTTCCCGCCCTTTCTGTGTGAGCGTCCCGGAACCCGGAACTTCATGAGCCGCAGAGGTCACAGCAGCAGCGCGACATGCATTAGTTAGCATGCGCAACCCGGAGACAGAGGCCACGCCTGTAGAGAGCGCCTTTGCAAAAGGGTTCCGCGCGAGGAAATTCCACCGGAAGCGTCTATTAGGCGCAGGGAATCTTTCCAGTACCGGTTGGACAACAAGAAACCCAGACGAAAAAATTGTTCCCGCAAGAGAGCTTTCGCGTCTAACAAATAGAAAACGACCGACGCCGCGCCGGGCAGACCCTTTGCCATCACCAAAAGCGCATATGGACGGTCAAAGGATGAAGGAGAATAAAGATGCGCTCTGATCTTATCTTTGGGGCACTTGCCCACGTTGAGAATCGTTACACACTGTGTCAGCTGGCCTCGAAGGCGACGCGCAAGCTGCACAAGCCCAATACCCGTCTTCAGGACACCACCAATGAAGTTTTAGTCCGCTTCCACCACGAAAGCCCGGCGGCTGCACCCGCCGCAACACCGGAAGCTTCTCGGATCCAGCAGCGCCGCGCAGCTTAAGCGCGGCCTGTTCTGGGCCTTTTCAACCCCTTCCTACATCGCTCGAGCCTGCTAAACCAGCAAGATTCCTTCCCGATAAACCCCTCCCATAGTTACCCCCGTAGGTGAAAATGACCATTTCCGAGTTGAAAGAAAAGAACATAACAGAGCTAAGCCGCATCGCGCGCACGCTCGAAATCCCCGGGGCCAGCGGGCTCCGCAAGCAGGATCTTATTTTCAAGATCCTTCAGGCCCAGAGCGAAAAAGAAGGCCACATTTTTGCCGAAGGGGTGCTTGAAATACTTCCCGACGGGTACGGCTTTCTTCGTTCGCCTGACTACAACTACCTCCCAGGCCCCGATGACATCTACGTCTCGCCCTCGCAGATCCGTAAATTCGACCTGAAGACCGGCGACACCATCAGCGGCAATGTGCGCCCTCCCCATGAAGGGGAGAAGTATTTTGCCCTGGTCAAAATCGAGGCGATCAATTTTGAGTCTCCGGAGGAGACGCGGAACAAGATCCTGTTCGATAACCTGACCCCGCTCTACCCGCAGGAACGCATCAAGATGGAGACGGTCCACGAGAATACCAGTGGACGGGTCACCGATCTGCTGACCCCGGTGGGCAAAGGCCAACGCGGCTTGATTGTCGCTCCGCCGCGAACCGGTAAGACGATGTTGCTGCAGTCGATTGCGAACTCCGTGACCACGAATCACCCGGAGGTCGCGCTGATCGTGCTGCTGATCGACGAGCGCCCGGAAGAAGTTACGGATATGCAGCGGTCGGTCAAAGGAGAAGTGATCAGCTCCACCTTCGACGAGCCGGCAGCACGCCATGTGCAGGTCGCCGAGATGGTCATTGAAAAGGCGAAGCGCCTGGTCGAACACAAGCGCGATGTGGTTATCCTGCTGGATTCCATTACGCGCCTGGCGCGCGCTTACAACACGATCGTTCCGCCGTCGGGCAAGGTGCTGTCGGGCGGTGTTGATTCTAATGCCCTGCAGCGTCCGAAACGGTTCTTTGGTGCGGCACGCAATATCGAAGAGGGCGGTTCGCTCACCATCATCGCCACAGCCCTGGTGGATACGGGCTCGCGCATGGATGAAGTGATCTTTGAAGAGTTCAAGGGCACCGGCAACATGGAAGTTATCCTGGACCGCAAGCTGGTCGATAAGCGCGTGTTTCCCGCTATCGACATCCAGCGCTCCGGCACCCGTAAGGAAGAGCTGCTGATCCCGAAAGAAGATCTGCAGCGCATCTGGGTTCTGCGTAAAGTGCTTAATCCGTTGTCGCCCGTCGAAGCTATGGAATTGCTGGTTGACCGGTTGGGCAAGACCCGAAACAACGCCGAGTTCCTGCTCAAGATGAATTCTCTGTAGTTGATAAGGGCGGTAAGGCCAGATTTGCGTATCCCACCCTTCGCAAAGAACGCGAAGGACGGGAGCGGATACCGCAGGAAGAACAGATGCTTTACCTGCGGTAGCCGCATGCGGCACCCGTCTCTTTGGCGGCGGGGATAGAGCCCAAAACATGCCCCCAACATAGCGCTTGCTCCAAAACACCTGATTTGGCATTTGTTAGCGGTCTAAATGTGGCCATAGTTGTAAGCTGTTAGACGAATGGCCACAGAGTCCCAGCAGCGCAGGAGTGCCGTCGTAGCGCTCGGCGGAGGTATGTTCCTGCTGCTGCTTGTGCTGGCTGCGCTGAATGCCTTCAATCTGCCATTTCTGCGCCCCCACGGCACCGGCCAGATCTTCCTGTTCACTGCCCTGTCCGTCATTGCCTTCCTGCTTCTGATCACCCTGCTGGTCCTGCTGTTCCGCAACATCGTGAAGCTACTTGCCGACCAGCGTAGCCGGGTGCTCGGTTCAAGAATTCGCAGCCGGATGCTGGTGGGAGCGCTTCTGCTCTCCTTTGCGCCCGCGGTGTTCATGTTTCTGTTCAGCTTCGGACTGCTCAATCGGTCCATGGAGCGCTGGTTTTCGCAGCCCGCTTCGCAGCTGCGCGAAGACTCCACCCGGGTCTCGCTCGAACTTTCTCAATACGCAGCCGCTAATGCCCGGGCCGAGGCCGAATCTCTGGCCAGCTCTCCTAGCCTGAGTCACGCTTTGCAGACTGGCAATACGGAAGCTTTACTGCGGGAGATAGGCACCCATCGCATCACCCTGGAGGGCGGGTTTGTCGCCGTCTTCCGCAATGGCGCGGCTGTAGGCCAATATCAATTACCCCAGGATGATGGCAAGGCGATTATTCGTTCCTGGATGGACCAGGCGGTAACCGATGTCCTGCAGGGCCACGAAGCCTTAGCCGCGATCGTTCTGCGCGCCGCTCAGCGTAGTGACGTACCGATGCTGGTGACGGGGAAAGATGAATACGTACTAGGCCAAGCCAGCACCGGGGACGGAGGCATCGTGGTTGCTGCCCTGCCCCTTCCCTCCGGGCTAAGCGCTACGGTCGAGGACATCCGCTCCGGGGCGCGGGATTACGAGATCCTCTATCGCGATCGCCGGCGCATCCGCACCACCTACCTGCTGCTGCTGTTTCTGTTGACCACGCTGGTGTTTTTTGCCAGCAGCTGGCTGGCGCTCTTCCTTTCCAAACAGGTGACCAGGCCGGTGGAGGCTCTGGCAGACGCCATGGACGCGGTAGCGGCCGGCCATTACGCTCACCGGGTTAGGGTGGAGTCGACGGAAGAGCTGGGAGAACTGGTGCGTTCCTTCAACCGCATGGCAGAGGATCTGGAAGAGAGCCGCGCCCTGGCGGAAACCTCCACTACCCAGCTCTCAGCCGCCAACCGGGCTTTGGAAGAACGCCGCAGCGAACTGGAAACGGTGCTGGAAACGATTCCCAGCGCAGTGGTCACGCTGGATCCGGAGATGTGCGTTCTGCAGGCGAACCGAGCCTCGCGTAACCTGCTGAGCCCGCGCGATCACCGCGACCTCTCCGGTATGCCGCTGGAGTCGATTTTGCCGCGTGATATCGCCGACGAGCTGATCGTGCTCTTACGCCGGAGCAAGCGCATGGGTCTGGCGGCGACGGAAATTGAGTTGCCTGGTCCCCGCGGCCCCCTTAACGTAACCGCGACGATTGCTCGTCTGGAACTGAGCAAGGATCGCGAAGGATGCATTCTGGTCCTGGAAGATGTCACGGATTTTCTCCATGCGCAGCGCCAGGTGGCATGGAAAGAAGTCGCCCAGCGAGTGGCCCATGAAATAAAAAATCCGCTCACCCCGATTGCTCTTTCCGCGGAGCGGATCCGCAAGCATGTCGATCGTCCCATCGTGGATTCAGACAGCGTGATTCGGAAGTGTAGCGATGTGATTCTGGGTTCGGTGCAAACCATGCGCAGGTTGGTCGACCAGTTCGCATCGCTGGCGCAGTTCCCTACTTCGCGGCCCCAGGTCTGTGACCTGAACTCCATTGTGGAGAGCGCGCTGGCATTATTCGCAGGGAGAATTCAGCACATTCGTGTGGTGAAGCTTTTGGGGAGCGGTATTCCGCCGGTCTTTGCCGATCCGGAATCGTTAAAACGGGCCCTGGCCAACCTGATCGACAATGCTGCCGAAGCAATGCAAAGCAGCCTGCTGCGTGAACTAACCATTGAGACCGGGCTGATTGAAGGGCACACCATGGCGGAAATTGCTGTTTCTGACACCGGTCACGGTCTGAACGACGAGATGCGGGAACGCCTGTTCCTGCCCTACTTCTCGACCAAGCAACGCGGTACTGGGCTGGGACTGGCAATCGCTTCGAAAATCATCCAGGAACACAGCGGGGCGATTCGCGCCGAACAAAACACTCCTACAGGCGCGCGATTCATCATTGAACTGCCGCTGGCCGAGGCCAAGAGCTCGCAGGAAGCAGCTTTGGCCGGGGCTAATGGCAGGCCGGCGTCATGAACCACATCCTGATTGTCGATGACGAGGCGGAGATCCGGGAATCGCTGGGGGAAATCCTCAAGGAAGATGGGTATGCCGTCACCAGCACAGCCTCTGCCTCTGAGGCCATGGTGTTGCTGCGCGATGCTTCCTACGACGTGATGCTGCTTGATATATGGCTTCCTGACCGGGACGGACTGGATGTGCTGACTGAGATCCGTTCGCTGGCTAACGAGAGCACCCCGGAGGTGATCATCATTTCCGGCCACGGCACCATCGAGACAGCGGTCCGGGCCACCAAGCTGGGCGCTTTCGATTTTCTGGAGAAGCCGCTATCGATCGATCGCACGCTGATCCTTTTGAAGAATGCCGTAGAGGCGCGGCGGCTGCGTAGCGAGAACCAGGAGTTCAAGCGCCAATTGCTGATGCACGTGCCCATCACGGGCGAGAGTGTATCGATCAAGGCGTTGCGGCAGCAAATCAAGCTGATGGCCCCTACCAACGGACGGGTGCTCATCTATGGGGAATCCGGTTCGGGCAAGGAGCTCATTGCCCGTGCAATCCACAGCGAGAGTTTGCGCAGCGACCGGGTGTTTGTGGAGTTGAATTGTGCCGCGATTCCCGAGGACTACATTGAAAGCGAGATTTTCGGTTACCGTCACAGTGCTATTCCGAATGGACCAGTCGAAAAGCGCGGGACCTTTGAGCGAGCGGATAACGGCACGCTGTTTCTCGATGAAGTTGGAGATATGAGCCTGAAGATGCAGGCCAAGGTGCTGCGTGCGCTGGATGAACAGCGTTTTACTCCGGTGGGTGGGACGCAGACGATCCAGGTCGACGTCCGCGTCATTGCGGCTACGAACAAAGACCTGGAAGAAGAAATCGCCAAGGGGAATTTCCGCGAGGATTTTTTCTATCGTCTGAATGTCATTCCGTTTTATGTCCCGCCATTGCGGGACCGGAAGGAAGATATCCCGCTGCTGGTGCGGGAATTTTTGCTGGAGTTCGGCCGGCAGTATGGCCGTCCGCGTATCGAGATGAGTGACGAGGCCGTTGCCGTGCTCAAGCAATACCATTGGCCGGGGAATGTGCGCGAGTTGAGGAACGTGATCGAGCGGGTGATGAT
>Ga0210391_10002348_pt1 | contig 16478 bp, 8 predicted proteins | sample IncBWC12OmetaG_FD_160573 | JGI IMG/M metagenome (GOLD analysis project Ga0210391, IMG submission 160573) | Forest soil microbial communities from Barre Woods Harvard Forest LTER site, Petersham, Massachusetts, United States - Inc-BW-C-12-O ... | reverse complement strand
CCCCCGGTCGGAGAAATCGTTCAGGAGTTGTAACAACAGCTTGCTTCGCGTCGGCCCCAGGCGTTCGGTTAGCCGGCGTTCAAAAGCTGAGTGAGCTGCCTCGATTTTCGCCACGGAGATTTCGCCGGCTCGCGTCAGATGGAGGGCAAAGGAACGGCGGTCTCCTCCTACCTTGCGCCGCTCCGTAAGACCCCGCTTTTCGAGGCGGTCCAGCAGGGCGACAAAATTGGCCTTCTGAATGCCAAGAGCCTTGCTGATGGCCGTTTGTTTAAGGCCCGGGTTAGACCGGATGAGCACCAACACGGCGAACTGTGAGGGGCGGATATCGTGCTTTTCCATCGCCGCGGTAAACTCTAGAAAAGTGGACAATTGTGCACGTCTCAGGGAAAATCCGATGCTGCTGGAAAGAGCAGCGAAATCGATAGGTACCCTTGCGGCGTCCGGCGATGCCACCTTACGCGTGCGAACCAGGTTTCTCTTACTCTCGGGCATTCTCTTGCTTGAGCCTCCCACCTAAACTCGCTACACCTGTTGCGTAATCATAAGCTACCGTCGCCGGATTCCAGGCCGCATCCACTCACAACGGCCGCAGAAACGGCGGAACAGGACCTTGGGATATAGGGTAGTCGACATAACCGTTATGCTCGTTTACCGTTGTCGATGTTGTCATGCCGGGGTATGCCTGTGCGCCTGCGGTGGGGCTGGAGGAACAGTGTTGAATGTTGATTTGCTGATAGGGGGAGAACGACGCAAAGCGTCGAGCGGAGCCACGTTCGAACGGAGGAATCCGATTACGTCAGACGTAGTGACGGTAGCCGCCGCAGCTACGCTGCAGGATGCAGATGATGCCGTGGCGGCGGCGCACCGGGCGCAATCGGCGTGGGCTGCATCCGCACCGGCCGAGCGCCGGGGCCGCCTGTTGAACGCCGCCGCACTCCTGGAACAAAAGATGGAGGCGCTGATTGCATTGGGAGTGGCCGAGATCGGCGGTGCTCCGGGCTGGTATGGATTTAATGTCTCGCTGGCAGCGAACATGTTGCGCGAAGCAGCCTCAATGACCACCCAGATTACGGGTGAGGTGATTCCGTCCAACCTGCCGGGAAATCTCGCACTCGCTGTGCGCCAGCCGGCGGGTGTTGTCCTGGGTATAGCTCCCTGGAATGCTCCTGTGATCCTGGCCGTTCGAGCAATGGCGATGCCTCTGGCCTGCGGAAACCCAGTCGTGCTCAAGAGCTCCGAGCTTTGTCCCGCGACCCACCAATTGATCGGAGTCGTGTTACAGGAAGCCGGTCTGGATGGTGGAGTCGTCAATGTGTTAAGTAATGCCCCGGCCGATGCCGCGCAGCTAGTCGAACGGCTGATTGCGAATCCGCTGGTCAGGCGCGTGAACTTCACAGGATCGACCGCGGTCGGGCGCATTGTGGGAGAGCTGTCCGCGAGACATTTGAAGCCGGCGTTGTTGGAGCTTGGCGGTAAGGCGCCCTTTTTGGTTCTTGACGATGCCGATCTGGGGGCGGCGACGGAAGCGGCGGCATTCGGCGCCTTCTTTAATCAAGGCCAAATCTGCATGTCAACGGAGCGCCTGATTGTGCACCAGGCGGTGGCGGACGATTTCGTGAGCCGTCTGTCAAGCAAAGCTGCGACTTTGCATGCGGGAAACCCGGAACAGAGCAACTCGGTCCTGGCATCGATGGTAAGCGCACAGGCGGCGAGCAGAATGAAGTCGTTGATTGAGGATGCAGTAGGGAAGGGAGCGTTGATCACGGCCGGAGGAAGCATCGAGGGATCGATTGCCCAGCCCACCGTACTGGATCATGTAACGTCCAGGATGCGTATCTACGGGGAAGAATCGTTCGGACCGGTAGTGTGCGTGATGCGCGTGAAGGATGACGACCATGCGGTTCAAGTGGCCAATGACACAGAGTATGGTCTGGCCGCGGCAATCTTCAGTCGCGACGTGTCGCGCGCTTTGGGCCTGGCGGCCCGGCTGCAGAGTGGAATCTGCCACATCAATGGTCCAACGGTTCACGATGAGGCGCAGATGCCGTTTGGCGGCGTGGGCGCCAGCGGCTATGGGCGATTTGGGGGCAAGGCGGCGATCGCTGAATTCACTGAGCTGCGCTGGATTACGATCCAGAATGTGCCCCGTCACTATCCCATCTGAGCGGCTAAAGGTTGACGATCAGCGCATCCAATGCGATCGCTCCTTGGCCCTTTTCATATACAACGACGGGATTGATATCCACTTCCAGGATGGAGGGAGTACAGAGCATCAGTTGCCCCAGCTTCTCAACAACTTCGGCTACCGCGTCGACATCCAGTTCCCGGGAGCCCCGGAATCCGCGCAAAATTGCGGAACCTTGAAGCCGGTTGATCTCTTCCACGATGGTCGCTCGCGAGGCTTCCGGAGCAAGTAGCCGGAAATCGTTGAGAGCCTCGGCCATGATTCCGCCAAACCCCGCGAGAACCACCGGGCCCCACTGTGCATCGTTGCGCGCGCCGATGATCATTTCGATGCCTCTGCTGGCCATTGTTTCTACCAATTTGCCGTCGAGCTGGAGATCCGGCTGCCGGTGAGATATCTCCGCCTGCATCTCGCCCCAGGCGGTTGTTAGCTCCTCAGCATTTCTCAAATTCAGCGCGACTCCGCCCGCTTCACTCTTATGCGATAAGGCGCTTGCCTGCGCCTTGAGTGCGACTGGGTATCCAAGCTGTTCTGCGGCGCGCTGTGCCCCGGCCAGCGTGGTTGCCAACTCCCCCTTTGGAACCCTTATTCCGATTGACCGCAGGATTTGCTTAGCCTTGAATTCCGGTATCGCGCCTTGCTCATGATGCAGGGCCGGGCATGGCGCGCGGGGTTGCTCTTCCTGGGCGAGGAGGGGCTGATCGCAAATGCGGGCCAGGGCGCGGAAAACTCGTTCACTGGTGGGAAAGAATGGGACACCGATTTCGCGCAGTTGGTCCACATAGGCCGCCCGAATCACCGCTCCTTCATCGAGTCCGGCGAAGATAACCAGCTTCTTAGTGGCGATGCTCTTCAGAGCCTCAATGATCGGGCCGAGCTTTAGGGTGCTGGTGGCTTCGTCAGTGAGAATGATGGCTAGCACCAGGCAACCGTATTGTGGGTCGTTCAAGATTGGCGGCAAGGTTCTGCGGTACAGATCGGGATCGACCAGCCCATGTGCCGTTATGTCCAGGGGATTGGCGGGCGGAATGAAAACGGGCAGCGCCTGGCGCAGTTGTTCGGCCGTATCGACGGCAAGCGGCGGGAGTGCCAGGCCGAGACGTTCAGCGAGATCAAGTGCGAGCGCCTTGTACGCGCCAGATTCTGTCAGGACTGCAATTCCACCGGCCGGTGGCTGGGCGCAGCGATAAAGAATATGCGCAGCATCCACCAATTCTTCCAAAGTTTCTACCAGAAAGACCCCCGCGTGCTTCACCTTCGTAGACACCACTCTGTAATCGCCGGCCATCGCTCCGGTGTGCGTTGCGGCGGAGGCGCGTGCAGCACTGCTGGTGCCGGGATGCAGTAACACGATGTGTTTGCAGGCCAGACGAGCGCGCCGCACTAACGCAAGAAACCGCCGGGGGTCGCGGAAAAGCTCCACGATCATAGTGATGACACGAGTGTGGGGATCATCGATGACGTATTCGAGGAAGTCCTCCACGCCGTTGGCTGCTTCGTTTCCCGTAGAGACAGAAATGGAGATGTCGAGGCTGTGTTGGCGCAGGCTCACGCCGAGAACGGCGGCCATAGCTCCGCTCTGCGAGACGACTGCTACGCCCGTGCCGCGGCATGCGGAGGGCATCGGGGTAGTGACAAACGTCAAGGGAATACGGTCCACATAGTTGGCGATGCCCAGGCAATTGGGACCTTCGATCACCATGTTGGCCTCGCGAGCGATGCGGCCGAGTTCTTCTTGTTCCAGCCGGCCTGCTTCTCCGCTCTCAGCGAAGCCGGCGGAGAAGACGACCACGCCGCCGACTTTGCGATGCGCGCAAGCCTCCACTGCCTGCAACACGCCGGCGCGTGGGATAGCCAGGATGGCGCAATCGACCTTCTCCGGCAGTTCATCGATCGACCCAAGACAGGCACGATCTCCAATAGTGGCGCGCTTGGGATTAATGAGAAACAGTTGCCCCGCGTAGTTCGCCTGATCGAGGTTTTTGAGCACGGTGGCGCCGAAAGTTCCCGCTGTCGCAGAGGCTCCGACAATGGCGATGGAGCGGGGGCGCAGCAGACGTTCCATCGGAGGTCTATCTGCTATGGCGGAATGGCTGCTGGGGGTGCTCATGTCGGGAGCTATGCATCACTGTTTCGCTTGTAGGATTGCAGCCCGGGTTTGATGCTCTTTTCGTCCAGAAACTGCTTCATACCCTGGGAGCGCCCATCCTCCGGATCGCGGTGGAGTGCCTGGTCGAGCTTAGCGTAGAGGTAGTCTTCGCTTTGGTCCCAGGTGAGTTCGCGGCAACGTTTGAAACCGATCTTCGCGGCACGCAACACGACCGGATTCTTTTCTGCGAGCGTGTTTGCCAGCATCGTGGTTTCCTCGCGTAGACGTTCGAGGGGAACTGCGCGGTTGATCAGGCCCATTGCGGCGGCCTCAATGCCGGTGAACGTGGCTCCGGTCATGATGTATTCGAGTGCTTTGCGATGACCCATGGTATCGGCCACGGCCTTGCTGACAAGGTTTCCAGGCGGAATGCCCCAATTGATCTCAGAGAGCCCGAAGACCGCTGTCTCGGCCGCGATTGCGAGGTCGCATGCCACCAGGGGAGAGAAGGCCCCGCCGAAGCACCAGCCGTTGACCATCGCGATGGTGGGTTTCGCATACATGCGAAGCAGGCCCCATTGCCATATACTCGCGTCTCTGCGGATTTTCTCCTGGAACACCTCCGGTTGCTGATCCACCTCCCGGAAATATTCCTTGAGATCCATACCCGCCGACCAGGAGTTCCCAGCCCCGGTAAGCACCAGCACTTTCACTTGCGGGTCCTGCTCCAGCGATTCGAGCACGTCGCGCATCTCCCTGTTCAGTGTAGGGCTCATCGCATTCCGCTTCTCCGGCCGGTTGAGTACCACCCACGCAATTCCATGCTCCAGGTCAACCTGGACCGTTGTCCATTTACCGTCGTAGTTCGCCATGGCGTAAAGCTCCTCGCTTGACACCCCACAGATGCAGCCGGTAATCAATCCTATACATCTGACTGGTGCATGCCAACAACTAATTTTTCATGTTTAAAACAGTTATGTATAGTAACTGTTATCGAATACGACGCTGCCGGTCTTAAGGGAAGTGGTCGAAGAAAACGACATCCATTCTGATGAGATCCAAACCATCACACAAATGCCGTAATGGAAACGGACCAGGCCACAGATGCCTAGCGACGGATTAGATCAGGCCGCGCGTTCAGGCTTAGCATCTGACTGGCAATGCAGCGCTATCACCTTGCCTTGAGATTGTGCGCAGCGTCACTGTTTGGCCAGATCGAGATCGATAGCTAACTTGACTTCATTGCCCACTACAGCGGCTGGGTAGCTTGTCCCGATAAGGAAGTCCTGGCGGTTGATGGTTGTGGTAGCCGAGAATCCGGAATGTGGTTTGTGATCCATTCCATTTACCGGGCCGGTAGGTCCCTCCACTTGCAGAACCACTGGCTTGCTCACGCCGTGTACGGTGAGGTCGCCGGAAACAGTAAGACCATTTCCGCTCTTCGCGATGGTTTTGCTGACAAATGTCGCTGTGGGGAACTTCTCGACTTCAAAGAAGTGATCGCTTTTCAGGTCGGCATCACGCTGGCTCACGCCTGTATCCACGGTGGTGACGTCGATGGTGACATTCACGGTAGATTTCGTTATGTCGGTCTCATTGAGCACGATCGTGCCTCCTATATTGCCAAAGCGACCGCGCACGTTCGACAGAGTCATGTGGAGGATAGAGAAGGTGACCTCGCTATGTGCCTTGTCGGGAACCCAGCTGGATGTTTGCCCGAGGGCCAGAGGAGCAGCGAACGCGAGAAGAAGTAATGAAAAGTGCTTGATCACGCAGGAATCCTTTTCAATTTTCTGACTGCCGGTGTCCGGCCGGCGGCGGCCCATGGTGATGACAGAAGAAACGAGTGTAACCCGGTAAGTCTACAGAATGAATGTTCCGCAAGACTCGAGCATTGCACCTTGCCACTCACGGTTCCAGACGCTCCCACATTGCCCGCTCCAGGGCGAATGGGTCGTCAACGACTTTGCATTGGGCGTCTATCTCCATGGTCGCGCGTTTCTCAGTCGTGTAGGTCGGCCAGTACGGCTGTCCCTGCGCCCCGGGATGGCCGGTTTTGGCAAAGGTGCTCCACATCTCGCTCATGTTATGTGCGGCTTTTTCGCTCTCCGGACCGGAAACTAACATCATGTTCTGCGTGGGCGCTTGCGAGCCGGCGGTGGCATCCTTCGCAGCAGGTTGGATGTTGTTGAACTTGTAAGGAATCTCAAGCGCGTGCGCGGCCCCCAGTTTGTGATCTGTTCCCGGGATGATGAGGTCTGACTCGTGGGTGAAGATGTACATGTAAACAGGAGCGCCATGCTGCTCATATTTGCGCTCGGCGATGGTGATGGCGCCGATACCGATCATGCGAGCGGTGGAGATAGCGGTGTAGAGGTCGGGAGCCGATGCACCCGGGCGGCTCTTGCGATACGTTTCAAATATCAGGTGGGCGTTAGCGCCGAATTCCTTTTGCAACCTTTCCTGTAGAGTGGCGTTGGTCAGCTGGAAAACGTCGGTAGCATGTCTTTCCATAAAGAAGAAGTTGGTCTCGTCGCGGTTCGAGCCGACGATCAGGGGTTTATTTTTCGAGATAGACGGTGCATCCGGATCGAAAGGATGGCGCGGGAGAATTGCGCCATCGACGACGGGGCCAAACCCACCTGGCCGCGCATTGCCTCCCATTCCTTTGCGCCCGCCATTCATGGTCAATGGGCCGCCGGGCTGCTTGCCCAGCTCCACCTGTACATCCAACAACTTGCTCGCGGGTACATCGAGCAGCTTGCGCCAATCGTCCTTCTCCAGGCCGAGCTGCTTCAGAGTCATGATTGTGGTCTGGGTGGCTACATCTCGCGGCAACATGCGAATGCCGGGCCCGCTCTCAATGGAGGCCTTATTGAAAAACGGCTCTGCCGTAGGCATGGCATAGAGACAAGAGGTCTTGGCGCCGCCGCCGCTTTCGCCGAAGATCATGACGTTGTCCGGATCACCACCGAATGCATCGATGTTCTGGTGCACCCACTTCAGCCCATCGCAAATATCCAGAAGGCCCTGGTTACCGGAAGTAGCGTATTCTTCGCCGCCCAGGTCGCCTAGGTAGAGAAAGCCCAGCAGGCCAAGACGATGATTCGTGGCCACAACGACAACATCCCAGGTGCGCGCCAGGCCGGAGCCATCCTGATAGGCCGCTCCGCCTGACCCGACGACAAAGCCGCCCCCATGGCTGTAGAACATCACCGGCCGTTTACGCCCATCGGCGGCGGGGGTCCACACGTTCAAGAAGAGGCAGTTTTCGTCCGACGGCGGCTCATTGCGGCGCTGGCCGCCCGGCTGCAACGACGGCGCGCCCAGTTGCAGGGCATCACGGAACCCTGTCCAGGGCTGAAGCGGAGGTGCGGCTTTGAAGCGGCCCGCTCCGGAAACAGAACCTGCGTAGGGGATGCCCTTGAAGGTTACGAGCCCGGCCGTCTTCATGCCGCGAACACGCCCACACGCCGTGTTCGCTTCAACAAATTCACTGTTCCCGGAGTCTACGAGGGCGTGGGCATGTGGAAGAACAGTGGCACAGGCCAAAGCAGCCGAAGTGCGTGCGACGAATTCGCGCCTCGTTAGCCTCGGCGAAGAACGATCAAAGAAAGAACTCAAGTTTTCCTCCATTTTGTTAACGCCTTTGTCCACAACCGCTTCTTTGTTTAACCGGGTATCGGAGCCGCTGGTCATACTGGCTGAGCTAACACCGTCTGCCCATGATTTAGTTGGAGCGTGAGTTGGATCCCGTTGCAGATACAGACGCCGGATCCTGCCGCAGTACTGTCTGTACAAGGTCCCCCAATTGCGTCGCTGCGAATTGATTACCCTGGACGTTGGCGGCCAGCCGCCCGCTCCTGTCGATCACAACGGTGTGGAATGAGTGTGTCAGAAATCCTTCATCGCTCCAGAAGCTCATTCCGAACAACTCCGCCACGTTGCGCACCTCTGGTAAGGAGCCAGTTAGGAATCGCCACGCTTTGGGATCGGCTTTCCAGATATCCACGTAATCCTGAAGGGCTTTGCCTCGATCATTGTCGGGATCAATCACAATAGTCATCAGGATCAGATCGCGGCCCACTCTGTCGTGGAACCGCTTTCTGAGAAGTGCCAGATTATTAGAGAGCCGAAAGCAATAACCCGGGTTTGGGCAACGCGAGTAGGTGAAGCTCAATACGACCACCCTTCCTCTAAACTGGGTGAGCCGGGTTGGTGTTTGCGTCTGATCGAATAAGGTGAAATCGGAAACCTCCTCGCCTACAGGAACCTCGCGTGACGTCGCGTTGGGGCTAACAGCGCGGTGAAGAAAATCAAGTCGTGCTGCCTCGGTGGGCTCGGCCTCCACAGTTTCGCCTGAAATTGGCTTCAGATTCTCCGCATATACCTCATGGTTCTGTTCAACCATGGTGAAGCGTACGGTGGTGCCCGGCTCCAGGGCCCTCAGCTGGTTCGGCTGGCGAACCACGAATTGCATAACCATCGCATCCATGAAGCCGGGAACGGCATTGCAGGAAATCAGGACACTTCTGTGTTCGCGATCAAGCTTCAGTAACATACCCTGGACAACGTGTTCCTGTGCTCCCCAGGCATGGAGTGCAGCGAAAGCACAGACCGCGGCGGCGAGAGACAAACGTTTCATAGAGTTGAGAATTCTTCCACTGCACACCATTTCACTCGCTTCCCAGGCGAGCATGATTACCCACCGCTGCTTTCAGTCCGCCGAGGCGAAACGGCGCGCGATCGAGCAGCACATAGGAGGTCGAGAACTCCTTAATTTGGATGTACTCATTCTTCTCAACCTGAGCGAAGTGCTGACGTGTACCGCTGGCCGGCCACCAGACGTCAACCGTGAGGCCGTGTGCCCTAGGCCCCAGACCGATATGTTGTTCCATGGGGTTCGCTCCAAAGGAACTCGTCTCCCCAACAACCCGGTACAACGAGCGTGGACCACCCACGCCATTTTGTACCGTCACTTTCACTTCTGCGCCCGTTGCTTCACGATTGCTCTTCTCACCCACCAACCGCACATTCAACCAGTCGTTGCTGTTCCCAGGATTCGCAAATACCCGCATCGCGTGCTCATCCCCCGGTACCGCTCCGCCTGTCTCGGCCACTATGTCCTCATGACCGCTCCGGCTCAGGTCTGCGAAGGCGATGCCATGGCCCTTGTGCAATTCGCCCGTGCCAGAGGATTGCGTAATGTCGACGAACGTCTTGCCCGCTTTATTTCGAAGCAGTACGTGCGGCAGAAGCGCTGTGTAAGAGGGAGATCCGCTCCCCAGGTAGATGTCCAGGTACCCGTCGTCATCCACATCTCCAAAGTTCGCTCCCATCGGCATAAAGACCTTATCCAACCCCACTTCCGCCGTAACGTCTTCAAACCTCCCGTCGTGCCGGTTGCGATAGAGCTTGAGCGTCTCGGCGTTGTGGTGCCCGCCTACATAGGTCTTCAGAGTCTCATCGATGGAATTTAGATAGCTTATTACGAAGAGGTCTGGCCATCCATCGTTGTCGTAGTCAAAAAACCACGTAGCGAAGCTGAATAACGGTGCCTGCACTCCGGCCTGTCTTCCCACTTCCGTGAATGTGCCGTTCCCATTATTGTGATAAAGAAAGTTAACCCCGTTCTGATTGGTCACATAGAAATCGACAAAGCCATCGCGGTCGTAGTCCGCCGCTGTAACTCCTTTAGAAAATGCGGTACGGTCAATTCCCGCTGCTCCACCAATCTCCCGGAATGTCCCATCGCCGTTGTTGTGAAACAGTTGAGCGGGACTGTTCTCATTGGCGATAAAGAGGTCCAGATATCCGTCGTTATCGATATCCGCCCACACCGCGCTCTGGGTGGAAGTCACCGTAGCACCCAGGCCGCTGGCATCCGTGACGTCTGTAAACGTCCCATTGCAGTTGTTGCGAAGCAGCGACTTGCGTTGAGCGTATTCCCAACCTCCGCGCAACACCAGGATATCCATGCAACCATCATTGTTGTAATCCCCTCGCACTATGTTCAACCCGCCAAGCTGATCTGCCAGACCTGCTCGTACGGAGCGGTCCTCGAAAGTTCCGTCTCCATTGTTGTGAAAGTAGCGCAACGGATCGCACACGTTCTGGCTCGACACCACCACGTCCAGCAGGCCGTTGTTCTCGAAATCATCCACGATTACGCCGCCTGCGGCCCGCATAACGTTGAGCCCCACTGCAGGAGCCACATCCTGAAAACGCCCAATGCTTTCTTTCGATCGAAAGTTGCTCAGCGGAATCAGATACTGCTTCGGAACACCCGTGGGATACTGTCCTAATGTCATATAGGCCAAATTTAGGAGCCATCGTACTTCCAGGTCGTCCGGTTTCTGCTCCAGGTATTTCCGGTAATACTCGACGGCCTGCTTTGACCTTTCGGTCTCTGCATAGCTAGCGTGCGGGTCAAGCGGAGGGAAGATGTCGAGGTTGCTGGGGCTTCGATATACGCCGTTCTCCATTTCCGACGCATGCAATAGCGCAGTACCGAGACTTTCCTCCACGTTTGGCAGCAGTTTGGGCACTTCATCTTCGGCCATCTTGTAAGCGACTTTCCATTCCTCGATGGACTGGCTCATCTCGCCTCGGTAGGCCAGCAATTGCCCCAGCGCGGCGTGTCCATTAATCTGGTCTACCGCAGCGTCGTGGTCCGCCGGCGGCGTATTAGCCGCGCTAAGCACAGTTCGCAAGCCGTTCTCCGCGTTCGTCAACGACTGGGTGCGCAGCTCGCAAATTTCCCGCAGATCCCGATTCCAACCGTCGGGCTTGGGAAACTCCTGCATAATGGCAGTGGCCTCAACCTGTCCAGACAACGGCGCGCCAAACCGAATCTCACCCCTCGAAATCAACGCCAGGATCCGCTTCGGATTCAAATCGACCGATTCGGGCGCTGCCGGAAGAATCTTTAGAATTGCGAATCCCGAGGGCACCTGCACAATGTCTGTGAGTTGCCCCACGCTATGCCCGCTCAGCGCATCACGCAACTCGGTGCGAAGTGCGTTCGGTGCCAGTGCGCCCATATACCCGCCATCCACTGCAGTCGCATCAGTGGAGTTCTCCTTTGCCAGAACGCCGAAATCCACACCTCCATTTAATTGCTTCAATACAACTTCGGCATCCGCCCTGGTGGGCGTCACAATAATCGCGAGATTTAAGGCCTGCGAGGGCGCAACTGCCTGTGCGCCCCCCGTCCCTTCTGCTAGAGCAGTAACAACAACTAAGGCATACATCCAGGAAAGGCTTCTACTGAGGACCAACCCCATAATCTCGACTTTCGACACCGATGGACGTTGGAAAGTCAGAAAGTGAGCTTGCCGCTGAACTGAAGGATGCGCGATGGCGCGGACTCAGTAATCAAGCCAAACTTGGTATCACCCACGGTGTTGTCAATGGCCGAGGCTCCGCCCGATCCGGCGACCAACAGTCCACCCACGTTGTTGTTATATTGGTGATGGTTGAAGATGTTAAAGGCGTCCATCTTTAACGCGAATCTAAGACGCTCGTAAATGTCGAAGTTCTTCCCAAAGCCCATATCAAAGTTATTAATGCCCGGAGCGCGTAGGGTATTTCGACCAATGTTTCCAAACTCCCCTAGCGCGGGCTGAGTGAAGCAGGCCGCGTTGATGCGCTGGAACTGCTGCGTCAGACCGCTATGGATCTTGCAACCCGGCACATAATTTGCATGCATGAACTGGCTGTCGTTGATGCTTTGAATATCATTTGCCAGAATGGTGTAGGGGAAGCCGTCCTGGAAGGTAGTAATACCTGTGACCTCCCAGCCGCCCACCGCCAGGTCTTCGGCCCGGTTCACTCCGCCGCCGAACTTCTTGCCCCGCCCGAACGGCAGTTGATACACGTAGCTGGCCACGAACCTCTTATCGACATCGAAGTCTGAAGGGCCATAGTCCAGGTTCGGGTCGTGGTTATACTCGAAGCCCTGGTACCCGCCTCCGGTGGCGCCCACCCCCGCTGCCGCCGACTTGTCGTCCATGCTCTTGGCCCAGGTAAAGACTGCGGTTACGGCCATATCGCCGGCGCGATGCTCAAACTTGACGTTGCCCGCGTTGTAGTTGGAATAGCCGTGGAAGTCGCTGTCGATGTAGAACCCGTTGAAATTCGGATAGGGCAACCGGCTTACCACCGTGCAGGGAGCCGTGTTGATGTTGATGTAGCTGCCGGTGACGGGATTCTGCGCCTGGCAGAAGGCCTGGCTGGAAGCCGGGACCTGATAGGGCTGCGCAATGTTGCGTCGATCGAGCAGGTGAGTTGATTTCGTGCCGATGTAGTTCACCTCCAGCGTCGTATTCCTGGCCAGCTCGCGCTCCAGCGAGATGTTCCAGGATTGGACATAGGGATTGATCGGATTTTCCGACTCGATGACGGCTATGAATGACAGTGTGGACTCGGGGAACGGTGCAAGTTTGGAGAAGCTGGGGAACAGCTGGTTGCTTAACTTAGGAGTGCCGGCAACCGTCGTCGGGGTAAGGTTGTTGCGGATGCTATATGGATAGATATCCGCCGAATCATCGATCTCGCGGCCTTCAAAGGAGTCGAAGAAGATGCCGTACCCCCCTCGGGCTACGGTCTTGTCATTTATCCGGTAGTTAACACCGAAACGAGGGGCGAAGGGCGTCTTCGAGCCGGGATGGGGCACCTTCCCGCAGTAGCGGAGGATGGGGCCGCCATTGATGCCAACGCCGGGAGCCACTCCGTCGGTGGTCAACTGCGGATCTGCGTAGCAAAGGCCGCCTTGTGGATTGGTGGTGTCAAGCCAAAAGAAGTGGTTTTCGGCTTCATATGCCGCGGCACGGAAGTCCCAACGCAGACCGTAGTTTATGGAAAGCTTCTGCGTCAATTTCCAGTCATCTTCCGCGTAAGGCCCTAGATAGCTGAAGACGTGGTCTTGTGGGTTACCAGCCTCGGTCGTCGGGCTCAAGGGGCCGGGGTTATATGCACTTACATTATTGTAGTAGCCGGTCAGCATGTCGGCGACGGAGTTGCCGGTGCCGCAGAGTGGCAAGCCTCCATTGATGGGCGAGTTGGGGTTGGTGCAGCCGACGGTATTGATGGCAGCCGTTTTGCTACTGAACCCCCAGGTGCCATAGAAGTCATCGTCGAGGTTTCGAATCAGACGCCAGCGCCGATAGTCGATGCCCAACCCAATGGTGTGTTTTCCCCGGATCGTGGTGAACGAATCCGCATACTCCCAGTTGGGATTATCCGACCCGGTATAAGCGTTGACCGAGCCACCGCCGGTGTTGGCACTGAACCCGCCAGTGTTAAAGGCAACATTCGGCCACGACTGCTGCAGGGCGGTGAAGGTCGTAAATACCCCCGTCAAGCCCAGTGCGCTGACTGCCGAAGCGGAGGGATAAAGAGCATTGCCCGACGGAGCTTGCGCGCGCAGTTTGCCAAAGCGGAAATTATTTACGTTGGTCGGCCCAAGACTAATCGTGTGACCAATCATCCAGCTGTCTTCGGTTTGGAAATATTCCTCGATACCGTAGTCGACGGACATCGAGTTGTACAGATTGCTATTCACGTATTTGGCGTGAGTGTAGCGGCCGAAGACCGCGCCATATTTGCCCAGGAGTTGGTCCCCGCGGTAGGTCTGCTGGTTCATGGTCAATGGGCCGGGAATATTATCGATGAAATTAACCACCCCCTCGGGTGGGTTGCCGGGAACCGTCGGTGGTCGAAAGAATTTATTGGCCACCGCCACCTGCCCTATCCGAGCCGTCTGCGCAGAGGCCGGAACCTGTGTTCCCCAGTCATTCAATCCGGTGAATGGGTCCGCCGGCAGGCAGTCGTAGCCGGCATTTTGCACTGCGGTGCAGGTTGGCGTCCCATAGGCCGGCAGCGGTCCGCCCGGGAGGCCACTCACGGCTGGATAAGTCGTCTGCGAAAAATCGCCCGCCTGTTCCGCCTGGGTAGGAATAACTGATTGCACCCTCTGTCCGTTATCCATGCGCCAGCCTTCGTAGTTGGCCATCCAGAAGGTTTTATTACGTCCGTTGTAGAGTTTTGGGATATACACGGGGCCGGAGGCCTCGAACCCGAACTGGTTCAATTTCAGAACCGGATTCGTGGTCTTTACCCCAGCGATGTAATCGGTCGCGGTAGGGAAGGGCAAGGTGTCGAAGGCGTTGTTCCGGTTTGACCAGAAAGCAGCCCCGTGAAGCGAGTTTGTCCCACTTTTGGTAACCAGGTTAACTTGGCTGGCTCCGAATCCATTCTCGGCTGGGTAGATGCCGCTTTGCACCTTGAATTCCCCGATCGCATCCTGGGAGAGAATCACCGCCGGGGTGTTCAACGCCTGATCCGTATTTACCAATCCGTCCAGGGTGTAGTTGTTACCCTCGGGACGGCCGCCGTTGATGCTCACCGCGTTGCCTTCGCCCTGGCGCATGGTGCCTTGCTCGCCACCTACCGTAACCGCACCGGCGCCCACCAGCAGCAATTGCATGAAGTTGCGCCCGTTCAACGGAAGAGCGGCCACCTGATCCCCGCTCATTTCCTGAGACAAAGCGGCCGTGTCCGTATCCAGGTTCACCGCTTGCGCAGTCACTTGCACCGTTTCCGTCACCGCTCCCGTGGTCAAGGTCAAATTAATACGGACCTTCTGGTCAACCGCCAATATGAAAGGGGCGGTGACGGTCTTCTCAAAACCGGTTATCTGCGCGGAAACCGTATACGAACCAGGGTTCAACGATGGCGCGGTGTAGTCGCCGGCAGAGTTGCTCTCGGTTTTAAAGGCTGCGTTCGTTGCCGTGTTGGTGACGGTGATCTTGACGTTTGGAAGGACGGCGCCGGTGCTGTCGGTTACCGTACCCAGGATGGTGCCGGTTGCTCCCACCTGTCCAAAAGCTATGTTTACGACAAGAAGCGCGAAAACGCAGAAAAGAGCAACCCTTCTCAATACCATTTACGTCATCCTCCAAAGTCGACCGCCGTGCTTTTCAAACGGGAAATATTTTCTGATAGAAATCGGGGCAACCATAGGCGTACGGTTTCCTTGAATGCAAGGTTCGGAACCGTTCCGGGTTACTACGTTAAGGGTGCAGGCGAAGATAAACCTTCTGTATCGAGCAGCGTAGGATGGACGGTTAAACAGCAGACGAGCTATCTGCTAACGTTTTAACGACGTCTGACAAGCGAACCGGGGTGAATTGCTACGTGCCGAATGCAAACAGAAGCGGAGCAACAGGATCTGCGAGCAGCGAATTTAGTGCGGAAATTCAGACGGCCATCAGGTCTGAACTGGACCTGATGCTCACGGCGCCCATTTTTGCTCAAAGCAATCGATGCAAGAGCTTTCTGAGCTATGTCGTGTTACAGACGCTCTCGGGCAACGCCGGCCAGCTTAAGGAGCGAACTATTGGGATCAGCGTGTTCGATCGCCCTAACGATTACCCTACTGGCGAAGACTCCATCGTGCGCGTCACCGCCAACGAGGTGCGTAAGCGAATAGGCCAGTTTTATCAGGAATCCCGATTTGCTCATCGCATTCAAATCGAGCTTCCAAGGGGTGCCTATGTGCCGGAATTCAGGCTTCGCCCAGTCATACTAGAAGAGGGCGTTGAGCAAATTGCAGCTTCCGATTCGCTTGGCAAAGAGCCTTCAGCGGTGGAGATCTCATTACCCTTGGAGAGCCCTTCTATCGCCCCGGTTGAACCGGATTTGACCGCTGGTGACGAGCCGGATACCACGGTGAAGAAGGCGCCTGGAAAATCTGCCCGCGAGCGCTGGCTCGCCTTTTTGCTTCCGGTTCTCCTGCTGGGCACCCTCACCGGCAGTTGGGCGATTTGGAGAAGCAGATCACAGAACAAGATTCCCCAGGTCTGGGATGGCTTCCTGCACACGAAAGCGCCCGTTCTTATCTGCCTGGGGACGCACAACATCCATGGGTATGCAGTGCCGCCCTCGGGAGGGGAGAAGTTCTCCGATCTTGTCCTTCACCGGCAGGTAATCCCTATGGATGATGCGACTGTTATCACTTCGATGGCGAGCGTACTGGGAAGAATGGGAATTGCGTTTCGGATTGCTGGAGCTGAACAGACTTCATTCACGGATCTCCGGATGCAGCCTGTCATCTTGATTGGTGGCGCAGACAACAAGTGGACGCTCCGGCTGACCCAGGGTCTGCGTTATCGAATCGAAGTAGTTCGTCCGTTGGGCCCG
>Ga0210391_10002347_pt1 | contig 16484 bp, 19 predicted proteins | sample IncBWC12OmetaG_FD_160573 | JGI IMG/M metagenome (GOLD analysis project Ga0210391, IMG submission 160573) | Forest soil microbial communities from Barre Woods Harvard Forest LTER site, Petersham, Massachusetts, United States - Inc-BW-C-12-O ... | reverse complement strand
CCGATTTCCGGGTATAACGCAATGGTCTGAAATGCCGGAAATCGAGTATATCCGATTTCCGGGTATAACTCGATGGTCTCAAATGCCGGAAATCGAGTACATCCGATTTCCGGGTATCACTCAATGTCTCAAATGCGGGACATCGAATCCATCTGATATCCGGGTATAACTGATATAAATTGAACACTATATATATTACTGCCTCCAATATACCGCCATATCACTATATGCATCACCTGAGACGAGCTCTTTTACTTGCCACCGAATCATCTGAGTCTGTCTCCTCATCTGACACCCCGCCATCTCTGACCTGTCGTGGTCTCTTGCCACCTCTCGTGCTCGCAACCGGTATCGAGGATGCAGGAATGTTTCCTTCACTCGGCGGGGCAGCGCACAGCCGGCTTGCTGCCAGTTCTCTCGCTCTCTTCTTCCCAAGCATCTGCGATACGGCGTGGAATGGTCCATATGGCAGATCGGAGAATTTCTGCTTCAGGGACTTGACTTGAGCAAGCATTTTGTCCTTCGGCAGTGGATGCCAATGCTCCGGGAAATTCGCGGACCCCAACAGTTTTCTCCCTTGTCCTTCCATCGCGCCGATCTTCACAAAGTACAGTCCCTTCAGACCCTTCGATCCTACAAATGAAATGTCACTTGAGTCATAGATACATACAAGACAACGTCGATGTCCTACCATGTTTCTTGGTGAATGCGTCCCCGAGCTTCTTGTGCTTCTGCGCATACTTCCGGAGAGGACTGTCTTCCTCATACAACGCGATGATGATCGTCACGACCATCGTCAGAAAGATATCCTTCTGTTTCGTCCCCCTCTTGGAATCGGTCTTGTCATACCAGGTGAATCCCTGCACAAACCTCTTCGTCTTCTCAATGTCGCCCACGTCTGAATCCCTGTATCTGTCAGGAATGTTGATGAACATGGCGGGGACATGGTTGATCGTGACGAGCGCCATGATCAGGGCAAACGTATGCAGAGGCTTTGAGAAGTCCAGTGAGTCATACACCCACCGGTAGGTGTCCTGAATGTATCCAGGTTTGTCGTCGATCTGTTCCGGGGTAAGAAAGTCGGCCGGGCGTTGCGTTCGTTTGAACACCGTGCCAATGTCTTGAAGGGTAATGCCACACGCGAACCATTCCGCGTCTTCATCGTTGGCGATGACTTCGTCTTGATTTTGTTGCAGGATGACAGACTGTCGCTGTCTGGCATCACTTGGTTGTCTCAGGAGGTCGCTGCCAGAACCTGCAAATGTGGACCAGGTATTCCATCGAGGGAGGGTCATTGGTGCGCCCACATTGCCCGAGCTGGGCGGCGGTCCAGGCACGAGACTGACGTGCAGGCCTAAGAAGGCTTTCATGAATACATTCATGGCAAACTCATCTTTCCTCCTCTGGAGCAGCGCAGCGTACTTGTCGATGAGCTCCAATGCAATGGGAAGGATGTGTTGGAAGTATCCTCCCGAAATGAAATGCCATCCGTTGACCTTGCTCTTGCGCCCTGTGGACACCATCTCCTTAACGAAGTCCCCCCGCTGGAGGTTCATCTGTGAGGCTTCAGGAATCTTGATGGCATCGGCATCAATAATGCGTGCGATCATGGTATAAGCATCGCCCTTTAATGGATGGTCCCGGGCGATCCATTCCTTCAGCGCCTTTGACCTCTTGCGGCCTGCTGCTATCTCCATGGCGTCGTCACTTGACTTTTGCTCCGCAATACTCTTCTTTGCCTCCTTGAGCACCATGGTCATAACATCATCGCGATAGAATTTCGCCGCAGTGTATGCCGTGATGAGGGCCTTTCTCTCGGCGGGTTCCTCAGTGGAAGGCCACAGAGTTGACGGCATGACGTAGACCACATGGGTGATCTGAAAATAGCCAACATATCTCTATTGGAAGACACAAAGCATTAGTGAAGAGCCTCGTCATGCCGGAAATCGAGTATACTCGATTTCCGGCCCTGATCAAATCCCGGAAATCGATGATGTTCGATTTCCGGGCGTCGACGAATGTTGTTCAGGGCCGGAAATCGAGTATATCCGATTTCCGGGAAGGCATCGGAACGACGCTTACCTTGAATTGCTCTTCGCCATAGCTAAGACACTGCGCTCGTCCCGATGCGATGGCAGGCACTTTCCGATCAGTCAATGGCCAATTCGCTTTCTTGAAGGAGACCGCGTTCGTCGATTGATCGTCGAATGTGATGGCGGTCGTAATGGCGGGCATACCCAGTTCCAATAGACTACGTTTCAATCCTAATGGACCCATAAGTGACTTCACAATCACTCGAGCATCTCCTGTGAACATGTAGGCCATCGCTCGCTCCAGGATCGCCATAATCTCCACAAAGTAGGGAGTCGGGAGTCGGCTGGTCGCCGTGTTCGACTCCTCCATGTCCCATATCCTCTTTTGAAGACACGCTAGCCCATACGAACTGTACAGGTAGACGTTGGGGTACAGCTATACAGGAATGGACGTCAGATACATGCCGCCATGTGGAATGTCATCACCTGACTGCGACTTACTCGAGGAGAAATGGCACATGTGACATCCTTCACTAGTCGCACCATCGAACCATGCGCCCACCACTTCAACAGCTTGCATATGAACTCTACAAAGATGATCCTGTTGCATATATGTCATCAGTTCCCTTTCAACCATTCATGATGGATCTCACCCTCCATCCTGATCGCGTCGTCTGAGTCCTTGCACATTCAGAGTGAAGCATGGCTCCACCCGAAGCGCACGACTTATGTGCTTCTTGTCCAGCTTGTGTGTTACGCGTTCGAAAGGCAAGTTGATGTTCATGTCTCCTTTCAAATTGGCTTTGATTCGCCTGCAACGAGCATCGCCTTCCATGCCTGCCATGGCTGCAGTCAGTTGGCCGTGCAAGACCTCGATCCCCCCAGCCCGAGCCGAAAGGCAATGCTGAGCATGATTGTAACCTTGGCAGCTGACACCACGAACGATAGGCGTCCGTCTGTCTCTACGAGCCGCCCACTGACGATCCAATTGCTTGAGAATGGGTTGGAACCCATTCGGTACGTTGCTGGCTTTGAAGTGGCCCAGAGTGCGCAGGCCCGCCTGTGGATATACGTCCACGCGAATCGATGGTGCATCCTCGTCAATGCCCTCCATGTCGTCATCCTCGCTGTCCTCATTCTGCACCACGATGAACTCATCGTTGAACAAGGATCTGATCATCGTCAAGTCCGCCAGCACTCCCCATGACTCTGCAGACGTGTGAATGGGCCTTAGGCGCGGAACGCGAAACCCATCCTCATCATATATCGGAACCTCATTGTCTGCATCATCACGAAGGTCGTAGGCCACTGGGTCGACTTCCTCTCGTTCCTGTGGGTCGTAACTGTTGTAGTATGTACCTCCCGGGGGCACAGGGACATCCTCCCATCGCTTCACAGGCTTCAACCTGCCATGCAATGTCAGCATCCGAGTAGGCGGAGAGAGAGTACTATGATCAGACATACTCCATATGGGTTGCTCCAGCCCAGCTGAAGTTGCGGGCAAGCGAGAATTCCTTCATAGCCGCCCATTGCGCCTTTTGAGTCCGCATGGCATCCCCAGAGCATTCGATGCGATGGTTTTGACCATAACGAGATATTATACCGACTGGCTCCCTATGTCGAAACCACTTGTCCTGCCTCCATTCGGGGGGTGCATTCTGGACCCAGTTCTCCCATCCGTCGCGATACATCTGGTTGAACAGTTTGGCCTGATCAAATGTCAAGTCAACAGTGGTATTGTCGCTGATAAGAGGTGGTGGTGAGTATTCTATATGTTAGTTCGCTACCAGAAGTGGCCAGATGCGACAGGTGGCACTCTCCCGGAAATCGACATATGTCGATTTCCGGGTATGACGCTCCGTCACCGGACCCGGAAATCGACATATGTCGATTTCCGGGTATGACGCTCTGTCACCAGACCCGGAAATCGACATATGTCGATTTCCGGGTCTGACGATCTGTCGTCTCTACCGGAAATCGACATATGTCGATTTCCGGGTCTGGTGACAGAGCGTCATACCCGGAAATCGACATATGTCGATTTCCGGGCAATCATTCTTAATGTGAACGTACTCACAATGCGTTGGTCCTCAGATTATGTGGGCCATCCCCTAGGTTGATGCGGTATGGCTCATGCACATAGATGTAATGATCGTCGAGTTTCGTCAAGGTGTAAATGATATACGCCAGCATTTGGCGGTAGCGTGCCACCGTAAGTCTGGTGTCCCCATGCCGCTCATTCATATTGAATGTCGCCCCAACCTCCTCGAAGTACGAGCCTGGCGCCATACCTATCCACAGGTCCTCATTCGCCATCATCCCGACACACAGCATACATCCAGTCGGGTCGAATCCGAGATTTCCGTGTTTGACCCGAAACTCCTTGATTTGTAGGTCGAGGCGCAGACTAAGAGTGAACCCTGTGCCGCTCGCCCTCTTGGGAAGAAACATATCAAGCCCCCTCTTGTCCCCCACGATCATCAGGAAGTCCAAGTAGGACTTCGTACAAGAGAACGCGAAATCTGCGTCGTCCATGCGCACCTTCTTCGACGGATCGATCTCGAGCTTCACCCTTTTGTGGAGTAAGCTCATCGCCGTCGTCTCTTTCTGACCCTCATACATCGCCCTCATCTTGTCCACATTCAGAACGAGCTCCGGGAGTTCGTCGTACCGCTTGTAGCTCGCGTCGTCGTCCGGATGGTTGCAAACCGCATCGTACACGTGTTGCTGCTCAAGCGAGTCTTCCTCCTGGAGGACATCTACCAGCCCGGCAACGTCCATTAGCACTTTCTCTTGCAGGTCTAACCCCCCCTCCTCCAACCCCTCCTCGTCCTCCCTGTCGGAAAAAGGTCATTGATGGTCAACCAATGACGATGAAGCCTTACCACCCATTGTTGTCCATGTCTCCATTGTCATACAGGCTATCCATCGATCGTCAGGCAACTGTGGGAGGAGGTTGTGCAAGTCGGATGATGGAGGTTGGAATTAGAAGACCGCTTGTCATAAAAATTTCCCTAAGTCCGACAATCTCATTTTGGTTGCCCATTTCAGGATTGTCTCCGCTATTGAGATGCCTTGAACAATATTCACCAGAAGTTGAATACCTTTCAATTTCTTACAAATCTGCAGTACAATGTTGGTTTGAGCAAGGAGAGGGACCAGGGAAGTTGAAAACCTCAAAAAGAAGGTTTCAAGTCAAATTCAAGTTCTCGGTCATCTTAATGCAGTATGTGGATATCAGTACAATTGCAGCGTTGCATTGTATTCAGCATGATGATATGATTGTAAACAAAAAAACGTCCGGAGCATCCAATGGTAGACAACACGACTAGTTAACGTCACCCATGATTTCTTCGCCACTGTCAGACTCCTCATTGACGTCTCGAAGGCGATGTACCGCCGTCTTGGTACGTTTGGCCATACGACCGCCAGAAGGATGTGGGTTAGAGCGCTTGCTTCCACGAGTGTTGTCCAGCTGGGTGCTTGACGAAGATGCTACCACTGAGGGGGGTTAGACTTACAGAGAAAACTCTAAAGGTAGACAGGTTGAGCCTACTGTTGCCTTGCGCCTTCTTCTTAGTGACGGGCTCGAGAGAACCTTGACGGGAGTGAGTCCTGGTCGATCGACGAGCGGAAGGAGCTGAAAAGAATAACAAATAGGTCGGCCTGGAATTGGACATCAGGTTTCACAGCCACATACCGGAAGGAGCGACGAAGGAGGAGGATGCGATCTGATCTAAAATGTCAAGAGATTAGGGATGAGCAATCGCCGGAAATCGAGTATTGTCGATTTCCGGCACTTACCGACGACCTGGTTCTCAGAAGGAAGGTCATCTGTGGTTAGATTGGCATATGAGCAACTCCCGGAAATCGAGAACATCCGATTTCCGGGACTTACTGAGGATGGCTTTACCAGACGTGAAGTCATCTGAGGCAAAAGTAGCATATGAGCAATACCCGGAAATCGAGAACAGTCGATTTCCGGCACTCACCAATAGCATCGGTTGTTGCAGCATCGGCGTCGGGCGTCGCATCGCTGACCTCATAGTTAGGGTCGAATATGTCTACTGAACCCTGTCGAGATGCTGGGACGTACGGCATTGCCGCAGACTTCCTGTCGATTTCCCCTATGGAGATCATCTCACATTCCTGGCAATGTGACAGCAGTGAAATTCGCCACTCACTCAGTTCCTCCGCGGTCATGTCTTCAAGGTTGACATACCCAGCAATATTTTTCATCGACATGGTGGACGCCGTGTCCCGACCATCGGAGGCTTGGGAAGGCTCTGTCACAAAGTGGAATTAGACCTTATTGCAAATAAGTGGGTGTGCCTACCTTCCTCCAGAGCTGCAACTGGTCCTTCGGGTTGGTCAATGGCCATGTCCATGTCTGTAGCCACACCTTCTGGACCACCTTCGGGCGTCTTCGACCGCGGAATGCGCATGATGGGACGGGGCTTGGGCCTCCTCTGGGACGAGGGCTCACTGGCGACCTCCTTGCCTTTGGACGTTTTTCCAGTTGCGCCCTTGGGCCTCTGGGATGAAGTGGGAACGCGACTGGAGTCCTCTTGCTCACTCTCCTTTTCATCTGCCGTCCCTTCCTCTTCCTCTTCCTCCTCTTCTTCCTCCTCCTCGTCGTCTTCGCCGTCGCGTTCGTCTTCGCCGTCGCGTTCGTCTTCGTCTCCTTCTTCTTCGTCCTTGTCTACGTCTGCCTCTCCTTCGTCATCCCCTTTTCCCTCCTCCACAGGTCCCTCCTCGTCTGAGGTGCTAGCCATCACCTTTTCCTTCCCTTTCATCGTTCGGCTCTTCGAAGGAGAACCCGTCCCAACATCCATCTCACGGTCTGCATCAAATGTGTGTCAGCACGCAGAGGAACTGAGTGGTTGATCTGTCATGCGACCTACCGTAATCGCGCGGACGGAAGGCCCTGTCCGGCGCGTGGTTTGGCATCGTGAAGTCCATACGAGCCAGCTCGCCAGAGCCACCGATGAACAACTTCTTCTTCTCCCCCCGCAGACGGAAACGCAGTCGGTCTCCATTGTCACACAGCGCCTGATGCATTGTCAACATTACATTCGTCGATCCAACATCTCTGGACGTTACCTCGATCATCGATTTCAGCGCCGCGTGCACATGATCTTCCACTTCCCCGTCCTCGGCGTTCTCCTTTGACACGTTGGCACGCTGAACAGTCCGGATGATCTTGTTGATCTCCGTCGTGTGGGTATTGAGCATCATTCGCTCTCTGTCGACGGCATCCTGCTCTTCGGCCGTCTTCGCGACGGGCGCACGTATTTTCTTAACATCGACGTCGACGTGGTCCCAGAAGCGCCATTCCTTGACATGACTGCCTTGCCGAAGTTTGGTCGTGGCGTACTTGGATATGCGCTTTTCGATTTTGTCTCGGAAAAGAGCGGCCGACGTCTTAGTGATGAGCGGCTTACGATACCGTTGCAACTTCCAATATTCGACAATCGTCGCCCGCGATATATCGTTCCATTTCTGCGCCCTAGTCTTCGGATCTATATCCCGCCAGCTGCAGGATGAGGCCATGAGGAGAGGCCACTCGGCGAGCTGTTCAGAGCGCGGGAAGGTGAAATTCGACTTCATCTCCAAGTTCATGTGCTTCTTGAACGTGGCTTGTCGACCCATTCGATCTTCAACCGCATTTAACAACGCATATTTTTCCTCCCCTTTCGTCGGCTTGCGGCCCTTGCTCGGCCTCTGGACGAAATACGCAGCCAGATCGGAAGGCTTCCCTTCTCGATGTAGCAAATCCTCGTAGGGCACCAATGACACCTCCAGGTCGTACAGAAACGTGGTACGATGCTTCAAGATCATGAGGAACACCTGTATATCCAACTGTCAGTGTGTTCTCCCAGTAGACCATGTGTAAGACGTGCCTCTGCAACGGCCTCCTCTCCATCTTCAATTCGTCGGTCCTTGAGGATGGTCCTCGCGATCGTGTCTGTCACGTCGGACCATTTGTCGACTCCGGTCAGATACACCGGGTACCCCTGCAAAGGTTCAAACCATCGACCTACCTAGAGGATTATGTCAGTAAGGGGTATGCTGACACGACCCGGAAATCGGCTGTTCTCGATTTCCGGGAATTGATGCCTTGAGCAATTAGAGCAATGTCTGTATACCCCGGAAATCGGGTGTTCTCGATTTCCGGCATTGATGCCTTGAGCACATATACCAATTTCGGTATACCCCGGATATCGGATATTCTCGATTTCCGGCATTGATGCCTCGAGCACATTGAACACTTTCTGTATACCCCGGAAATCGGATGTTCTCGATTTCCGGCATTGATGCCTTGAGCATATATACCAATGTCTGTCTACCCCGGAAATCGGATGTTCTCGATTTCCGGCAATTGATGCCTTGGGCACATAGACCAATGTCTGTCCACCCCGGAAATCGGGTGTTCTCGATTTCCGGGCATTGATGCCTTGAGCATATAGACCAATGTCTGCATACCCCGGAAATCGGGTGTTCTCGATTTCCGGCAATTGATGCCTTGGGCACATAGACCAATGTCTGTCTACCCCGGAAATCGGGTGTTCTCGATTTCCGGGCATTGATGCCTTGAGCATATAGACCAATGTATGCATACCCCGGAAATCGGATGTTCTCGATTTCCGGGGATGGCAGATGTCCTCGTGTATATGGAAATCGAGAATCGACGATGGTGGGTGATGTTTACGAGACACGACGACTCACCTCTCCAAGTGCGTTTTGGAGCTCGCGGAACGTATCGTTCAACAAGACGAACACCGTCTCCGTCATCAACGGAATGGGCGCACATTCGTTCGACGGCCGGTCAGGGTGTACGGTCAGGATCCATCGTATCCGTGCCACCACGCGGTCTGTCAACTTGTGGCCGCCTCGGTGCTTGCGTACAAGTTCGATGACCTGCCGCATGTAATCAGAGAGCGCATTAAGATAAGTCTCGTCGTCGGTGACCATCATCCGCCTCGTCTCGGCGAACGCCTCCACCGCTGCCTTGTCAATGGCTTCGAGTAGTTCGACGCTCCAGAACTCGATGTCGGGCTCGCCGTTGCTCTCGAACAGTTTGGAGATCCTCGCCATCTCCTTCGCATACCCTTTCCCACTTCGCTTTTTCGCTCCAGGCGCAATGAGGCTCGCAAGTTTCGCATCCTCTACAAATTCCTCCGTGGACACGATCTTGGAAAGGACGTCATACCCCTTCCTCATGAGGAAAGACATGAGCTATCGCCGTATGGTCTCAGTCATTCAGTAAACCTCGCACTATCAGGAATTCGCTCACCCCGACGTTCGTTCCAATCACCTTCTTCTTGAGGTAATTCACCCTCAGCATCCTCGTCTTGGCGAAGTAGGATCGCAGCGGCCAGACCTTGACGACTATCTGCATGACCCCAGGACATCCTATCACATCCCCATAATTTGTCGCTTTGTCGCGCGCGATCGTGGTGAACTTTTCGTGCGCGTCGTCCACGCTGAGGCCTTTGTTGATCTCATCCATCATGGAGATGAGAAGACGCATAAACCACTCGTCGTCCGTTTCGTTGTAGCGGTGATGGCGGGAGTTCTGCGACAGCAGATACGCTAATCGCTGGCCGTTTTGTACACATTTTTCTGTAACATAATGAATATTCGTTTGAGCCTTCGTCTGCTTGCGAACGTCTTCCTTAACTCACCCAAGTCGTAAATCCTGAAGCCCCACATGCCCTGCCCCTTCAGCTTCTTTTTCAGCTTCATGATATCGCTCGTCAGCGTCTCGATCTCCCGTTGGAGCGTCGCGTCATCAGGAGACGCCTCGAGCTTCTCCGTCACTTTACGAATGTCGTTCGCCTTGGATTCGATCTTGCCCTCGAGCTTCTGACATATTATTTTGAGCGCGGCCAATCGATGTTGCCCTCCCGCCGCCGGAATGGCCTTCTGGTCCACTCCTTCGCTGAATTCGAGGAGTGGCAATACGTCTCCGCCGTCTGCTGGACCAGTCGCCAAAGACGTGAGTATCGCGTCCGGTGGGAGTATCAGATCGATGAGATGTTCTTCTGCGTAACGTTCGATCTTGTCCTCCATCGAGGTGACCATCTTGGTCACCTCGGTAGGCATCAATACACGTTTGTTCCAAGTGCCGAACACTGGTGAAAGTTTCAGTAGATCGGCCTTACCGTAGCCTAGTAGCGCATCCTTTTTGAGGCGGTTTTCTTCGAGGACGCGCGCCGCGTTCTCATCTGCGTCCGCTTCCACGTCGCTCAAGTTCGTCGCAGCCTGCCATGGAAACGACGCGTGCGCGTCAATCATGGCCTTGAAGTCAATTCGAATGAGTCACTCACCTTGGCAATGGAGACCTGCGCCTTCTTTTTTCCCCTCTTGGCTCCAGATTGACCCGCCATCGTCGTGGTTGAAACGTAGGTGGTGGTGGTTGAAGAAAGGCCCGAGTCGCGGCCTGAAAAAAATGTGATCACACAAAATTGGACTCCGTGAAATGAATCCCACGTGTAAGACACGTGTTTCGCACATGGGTGTGACTCAGTCACGCGTCACCCACGCAAATCATCATGCTATATAAGTCAAATACCGCCTCAGTTATGGAAAAGTCATTGAAAGCATCGTCAAATGTGCATCACCGGAAATCGAGCATGCTCGATTTCCGGCATTTCTACGTAATCTATAAGTGTGGTCCGTGTGATCAATTATCCCATATGAGTTCGCTCCATTGTGTTGTAGGTATACGAAATGAGTGCTAATATGTATACAGATAAAACAATATATGTATTAACTATCAAAGTCAATTCGAACGTTTCGATTGCAGTTTAAAAATCGACTTACTTCTCCCACAGTACATGTATCGTTCGAGGGCGCCTCGATGTGCAATGCAGGACGACCGTTACATGGTTCCGGTCGTCGTTCCTCCCCAACGTCGCGATGTCTCCTCCCCTATGAGGCCCGCACCTTCTCGACAATCAGACCATTTTCTGAAATATTGTATTGAACCGGACGTACGTTACGATCGCCTCGTAATGTCCTCCCCATCGATGCAGACGTCGCCGCGCCAGTTCCCTCTTCACAGCGTTTAAAATGTCCATCCCCGTCTGCCTCTGACCGGAATACATGTCGTCGTGGGCAAATCGAATCGATATATGACGGAGGCGAGTGTTCATTAGTCGGGGTTTGGTGCGACGACGCGAGAGAATGTGTGTGGTTGAAGGAGAATGGGTAAGGGGACGTGCGACGACGCGAGTTGATCTGTCGTTGAAGGAGAAGGAGTAACGACTCCTCTTTCGACGACGACTACGTTGCAACTAGGTTCACTCGTTGTGTCGGCGACGCGTTGCGTTTTACGATACAGCTGCCCTCACCGACCTATGATTCTCGAGAATCAAGCAGATGTATTTCATTGTGCCCCTCACCCGGAAATCGACATATCTCGATTTCCGGGCGATATTCAATCTCATGATGAGCATATATATACATCGATGGACAAAGCCCGGAAATCGACATATCTCGATTTCCGGGTTTTCTTCATCGACGCTTTTGTCCATATATCTATCCATTTGACAATCCCGGAAATCGACATATCTCGATTTCCGGGTTTTCTTCATCGACGTTTTTGTCCATCTACCTATCCATGTGACATTCCCGGAAATCGACATATCTCGATTTCCGGGGTTTCTTCATAGACGCTTTTGTCCATCTACCTATGCATGTGCCAGTCCCGGAAATCGACATATCTCGATTTCCGGGGTTTCTTCATAGACGCTTTTGTCCATCTACCTATGCATGTGCCAGTCCCGGAAATCGACATATCTCGATTTCCGGGGTTTCTTCATAAACGTATTGCACCTTATATCTATGCATGTGACAACCCCGGAAATCGACATATCTCGATTTCCGGGATTTCTTCAGAGACGTATTGCAGCTTATATCTATCTATACCGACGCCCCGGAAGTCGAGACATCTCGATGTCCGGGATTCTCCCAGAGAGCCATGTTTACTACGTTGCACATATAACAAAGTTTTGTCGCTCTCTTGGCTTTGTATTCCACGTACCACATATATCCAGTTACTGGTTTGATATCCAAATATGTATGCCCAGCATGGTCGACCTCGACTTTCCAGAGCTGAAGTCACTCACTGGTTATGAGACCCTTGGATGATGGATCTTCGACCTCGGCGCGAAGGTGTTCGATGTGGGGGGTCGATGCACCCATACCTTCATCGAGGTGATTTGCGATGGAAGACTTTTCAAGTTGTGACACGAGCGCTGTGGGAGAGTTGGAGGAGCCATGTGGGCCGACTTTCCACTCCAGTCGGACGATCTGGAAGTCAGCATCGGGGACGAAACCTTCCTTGTCATCGGCTGTCTCTTTCCTTGACCCCGATAGCTGCTGTTTGCCGTTTGGAGGGTAGCGAATGACCCACTCCTCCTTACTGCACCCTCGCACATCGTTCAGTATTTCTTTTGTAGAGTCTATCACATTCACCAGCCTCCACAGCGACCATGAGACCTTGATCCAAATGTTACATGTCTATGCAGCACTTGGCTCAGCTTCTGCCCAACATATGCTTCTTGAACATCCTCATCCTTGAGCTGTTTTTCCGAACTGCTTAGTCGGGAGAATCCTTCCTTTGGCGACGCAGACTGTATGGGAAAGTAACTTTGATCCATCGCCGTCATGCTACAGTGACCTTTTCCTGTTTGTGACCTCTGCCTGGAATATGTGTGATTTCTTAAATAATGCAACTCCCCCCTATGATCTGATCGTAGTATTTGTGTACAATAAAGCATAATTTGCAAATGGCATCTACATTCAGAAGAGTCTGAACAACTTGCTTACATAATCTGCCAAGTAGATGTACTTATGAATGTATCTTATCCTTTCACAAAACACTGTTATCGACTGATGAGCTCAACAGTATAATTCTGTATTGTATCTTATCTGAATAGGAATCTGATATGTATTTGATAGAAATAAATAGATCAATGTTTTGATTGATGAATTAGTAAGTATGTATTATCCTTATAGACTATTTTTTGGTCTGTTTTAGAATACAACATATCATAGTCAACTTTATCTTGTGTTTTCTTAATGGTCTTTGTATTCTGCCAGCAGATTATCACAGAGACTTGAGAGGTTTACTTTACTTTAGTTAGAAGTGGATTAGATAATTGTAGATTAATTGAATATGAAAATTTCATCTGATCTCTGTGTCTTATAGTAGTTGGGATCTTTCTCATATAGCAGTATAAAAAGAGAGTTGTTTACTACAGTTGTTCTAATATACCTGTATACAGTATACAAGTGTAATAACTATATATTTACAGAAGATTTGACTAATTGGTATGGTTGAACAAAAGTGCTTTGTGATCTTGTTGCTTTTCAGAAGAATGATATTGATGCTGATAATTGGATTAGAATTGTACCTCGGTTTGATCTACATCTTTTTGATAAAAAAGAGTATAAAATTTGTAGAATATAGCATGGATATTGTCAATATTTCAACTAGCCAGCATCTGTATTCTGGTCATAATTCATATTATGTCTATAGATGCTAACAGCCTGAAAGTAGTATATCTCTTATTGTCAAACTACAGTAGGCAATAAAACCATTTGAAGGTTTCAACTTTTAGGAAGATAGATACATTAATGCTACAGATAAATTTCCAAAAAGAAATTCTGAGAAAATTATGTATGCTACTACAACATCATAGTATGTTACTGATATATATTAACATGTTGGAAATCAAATTAAGAATTTCCATAAACAGTACATATACTATAACATGCAAAGTTATTACAATTAAATTAAGTGTATTAGAAGTATTTCTATGAGGTTATAATCAGATAGAATTATGCTTACTATGTCAGATGTTGAGGATAAGAAACAGTTGAATAGCTGGCAGATGCTTACTACTTATATTGGACCTAGGTTGACTATTACTTAGCACTGCTGTATTTTTATTGACTTGAATTTGCATCTGGCATTTTGTTTCTCAGAACTCTGAACCAAAAGTCTTGTAGAGGAAACAACTGTACACTGTAAAGCAGAGACATTTGTGTCAGGAATTACATTTGGTATTGATATAAAACTTGGCATACTTTGTGATTGATTGATGGGCTGGATTGGAGAAGCCATTGGATATCATCTTCTGATGGTTACAAATGAAACCAACCCTCAACATTCTGAAATTTGATGACCTCCACAATAACCCTCATTTCATGTCAAAAAATGATAAAAATAGATAGTGAAGTGGTACTGATGGAATTTTAAAAAACAGGAAAATAGAGGCAGATTTGGCAGACAAAATGGTTCAACAGAGCAGCAGTGGAATACTGGAATGAATGAGATGAATGAGTAAAAAGAGGAGTTAATCAAGTTACAAAATATTGTAATGTAATATTATATTACTATTGTGATTAAAGCAGATTTTGAATATGTGACTTTACTATATTGTTTGTGTAATTAATTTACGAGTAGAAGGATGAGGATGATGAGAAGTAGAAGGGAAAAAGAAAAGAGAAAGAAATAGAAAAAGACAAAGAGAAGATTTGAATTTGAACATTAAGTGTAACAGTGATTATAAAAGACAGAAAGGCAAGATGTAAAATGTAGTGAAATCCTTTCGATGATGGACAGATTTAAAAGGTATGAAGATTAAGAAAGTACTGGATTGTAGACTGATGAGTTGGACTACTGTTCTCTAATTACACTTTGATCCTGTTAAGAAACATCACTGTCTGTCTTTTAGAAAGTGATAGAGAAAAAGACATATGTTTGAAAAGATAGATTACTTATGGTTTATTTGTATTCAGATTGTTCATTTTAGATGAACATTGTTCGAATTGTGATTCAAATTTGTCAAGGTGGAATGTAGAAATGAGCTCTGAGTAAGAAGTATTGTTGCATTTGCTGGGTATTATAAATAAATAAGTAAGTTGTATAGTTTATTGGAAGTGGGGTGTTTGACATTCTGTGCTGAAGAGAGAATAAAGAGATGGATTGAGTTATCTGAAAATTGAAACGGAAGATATTGGTACAGGAGGATATGAATGAGATAAGAGATTAAAAAGGAGAATATGAAATGGGCTAGAAGATTGAAAAGAGAATATGGGATGGTGAATTGGAAAGAAGACAAAGGATGGTGAAGGTGATTGAAAAGAGGATATGGGATAATGAAAGGGATAAAGGATTGAAAAGTGAACATGGAATGGTAAAGGTGATTGAAGATAACAAGAGAATATGTGATGGTGAAGGGATAGAGGATTGAAAAGAGGACATGTGATGGTGAAGGGATAAAGAATTGAAAAGGGGATATGAGATGATAGATTGACAAGAGGATATGCGATGGTGAAGGAGATAGAGGATTGAAAGGATTGAAAAGCAGACAGGCCATAGTAAATGTGATTGAAAAGCGGATATGGGATGGTGAAGAAGGTAAAGGATTGAAAAGCGGACAGGTGATGGTAAATGTAATGGTAAATGTAAATTGATTTAGGATTACATCTATAGCTGCAGCTTCAAAAGATGCAAAAAGATCTTCTCTGAAAAGATTGCACCATTTGTTGGTGATTTCTTTTGTAAATGGCATGACAAGGTGCAAATTGAGATGTGAACGAGATGGTGAATAAGAGGTAAGATGGTTAATGCTAGCGTAAAGGAGTTTTGAACAAAACTCTAACTCGACTCAACTACGGGTTGGAAGACAAGTGCAAGAGTAGTGTGATCAAAGTAAGGCATTAAGAAGAACAATTAATTAAATGAGGAAGAAGGATGAAAGATAGAAAGAAAGGAATGAATGAATGAAGAGTTAGTTAGTGAAGGGGAACATTAGAAAGCCATAGTAATTAGAGTTAGTTAGATGGAATGGAAGAGGTTGAAAAAGTTAGTTATGGTTGGTATTGGAAATAATATAATTGATTGAACAATAAGTGGAGTGGATGAAATTTGAATGAAGTATATTAGATGTTTAGTGATTGATTGATTTGTAAAATAAGATGATGTAAAGACGAAGTTTAGAGAGTTGGTTGTATTATTGTAATAAGAATGGTGAATTTGAATTGAAAAAGAATAAAATAAAAAAGAGATAAGTTGAAAGGAGTATAATAACAAGATGATTTTAGAGAGAGAAGATATGTTAATAATGAAGGGAAAATAAAGATAGAGTGTGTAGGAACATTGTAAAGGGTTGAAATAGAGTTTATATGAAGATAGATTTATGTGTATGAAAGTGAAAAGATTAGAAGTAGAGAGTTAATGATGTAAATGGAGTTGGTGTAAAAGAAGGGCAGGATAAGATGATTTTTTTTTTTTTTAAAAAAAGAAATTAGAGTTATGATTTTTTTGGGGGTGTGTGTTTACAAACAAGGACAAATAAAAGACAACAGCCCAACAAATAAAAACAAACAAGACCAAACAAACAAAACATAATAAAACACGAAGGTTAGGTT
>Ga0210391_10002346_pt1 | contig 16488 bp, 12 predicted proteins | sample IncBWC12OmetaG_FD_160573 | JGI IMG/M metagenome (GOLD analysis project Ga0210391, IMG submission 160573) | Forest soil microbial communities from Barre Woods Harvard Forest LTER site, Petersham, Massachusetts, United States - Inc-BW-C-12-O ... | reverse complement strand
TGCAATCCATTTTGCGATCCGATTGGTAGGGTATCAGCGCTTTTCGGTGTACCTATGTGCCATCCGTGGCCTTGCATGTTGTTGAGTTTACGTTCTGACGCGGATTCGAATCCCTCCCTCTCCGCCATTCCTTTTTATCTTGCACTTACAAGCTGGTGATATCCACACTGACATCAAAGTGGAGGATCGCCAACGAACCGCCAGTGCAATCTCACCAAACGAATCCAAACCAACAAAGGGCTACGCTACTGTTCAGCAGTGCTTTCACCCAACGGCCGAATCCGGCCAGATGTGGTTTTGGTCGAAGACCGGGAGGAGCGACACCCCGAAGGGGCGTATTACATTTCGTGGTACGAGGGAAAGCGGCTTATCCGGCCCTCCGTGGGGAAGGATGCCCAAGATGCTGCGGCACGGCGCCAGCGCAAGGAAGCCGAACTCAACGCGCTCAACAACGGCGTGTCGGTGCTTCCTGAGGCCGGAGACGAGCACCCCCCGGTCGCAACCGCTGTCGCCAAGTTCCCGGACGAAACGGAGCTCCCAAGAAGCCCAAGACCCTGGCCGCATACACGACGGCCCTGAACTACTTCACCGAATCCTGCCCCAAGCTCTACCTGCAGGACATCGACCGCACCGATCTGCTGAAGTTCTGCGCTTTCCTGCGGGACAAGAAGAAACAGGCACCACGTGGTGTCTACAACAAGTGCGAGAATGTGATGACATTCCTAAAGGCGAACGGGATTCGCGGTCTCGTGGGCAAGAACGACTGGCCGCGCTATGCGGAAGAAGAACCCGAGATGTACGAGCCGGCAGAACTCGACAAGCTGTTCAAGGCCTGTGACGCCGAAGAGCGGCTCTGATACGAGTTCTTTCTGATGACCGGCATGCGAGAGCAGGACGTGATGTACACGTACTGGTCGGACGTGAACTTCACAGCGGCGACTGTTCGGGTCAGCCACAAGGCAGACAGAGGATGGACACCGAAGGCGTACAAAGAACGCGAGATCCCGATTCCAGCGAAGCTGGCCAAAAATCTGAAAGCGTGGAAGACGAAATCGGACAAGTCGTGCAGCCTTGGGTTCCCCACCGCGGGATGCAATCCGAAGCTCGACCTCCTCGACTGTCTGAAAACCGTTGCCGAGATGGCAAAGCTCGACTCCGACAACCTCTGGAGGCACAAGTTCCGTGCGACCTTCGCGACGCGGTGTCTCTGGGCCGGCGCCGATCTCCGTACCGTCCAGCAATGGTTGGGACATTCGGACTTGGAATCGACCATGCGGTACTTAAAGCCATCACGCAGCCAGCAGGTCAGAGAGAAAGCGAATCAGATTTTCGCTTAGCGCCGATCAATGAGTGTCATCGGGAATTTTTCACCAGGTGAGAAGCCCTTCGCGGGGATGCAGACTTCCACATCCCCGCAGAGAAGAATAGACCCGTTCGTTGCACCAGGGCGACAAGACAACCGGCTACGGCGTGACGGTAAAGCTGGTCGTACTGGTTCCCGTGCCGCCCGCCGTGGTGACGGCGACGGGCCCGGTCACCGCGCCTGTCGGGACCAGCGCATCCACGTGGGCATCGTTGATCACTTTGTAGCTGGTGGCAGCGACGCCACCAAACGTCACTTTGGTCGCAGCAGTGAAGCTGTTTCCTGTGATTGTGACCGACGTTCCCACTGCGCCGCTCGTCGGGGTGAAGCTGGTGACTTCGGGGATGACCACAAACTTGCCGAAGCCGGCGGTCCCGCCCGCGGTCTTGATGCTGATCGCCGCGCCGGTTTTCGCTCCAGCGGGTACGGTTGCCGTGACACTGGTATCGCTGTTGACCTTGAAAGTTGCCGCTTTGCCGCCGATCGTCACCGCCGTCGCTTGCGTCAGGCTGACTCCTGTGATGGTCACCGAGGTTCCCACGATTCCGCTGGTGGGCGTGAAGCTCTTGACCTGTGGCTCGACCAGAAATGAGTGATTACTCTTCAGCGTGCTGGTGAACGTGGTTACAGTAACGGTTCCCGTGGTTGCTCCGGCCGGGACAGTCGCCGTCATATAAGTATCGGAGGAATTCACGAACTTCGCCGCGGTTCCGTTGAACGACACGCCGGTCGCCCCCGTGAACCCCTGGCCAAGGATTTGAACCGTCGCGCCAACCTTGCCGGTCCAGGTCACCAGGTCGATGAGCGGCTTAAACCCGACATTCAGGCTGTAAAAAACCGCTCCACCCAAAGAATTTCCGTTGGAGTTGCCGTAGAAGTCTCCGTTCGTGTGCAACACGAGCGGCGTCGCAGGGCTGAAGCTGGTGCAGGTCTTGTTGCAGAAGCTGTAGAGAACGGACTCGGCGCCCGACGGAGTGACCTTGAAGATCGCTCCGTAGTTGGTCATTCCGCCGTTGCCCCCGACGCCGTAAAAGTTTCCGTCGGTTCCCAGGGTCAGACCCGCTTGGGGAAGTTGTGCATCGTAAATGTTGGTGCTGCCGCTTACTCCGTACGTGAAGCTGTGGAGCACCGTATAGACTCCAGAGGGGCTAATCTTAAAGATGGTTCCGTTCCCGTTCCCGTCAGCAGCGGAGACGCCCCCGCTGTAGGTGGTTCCATAGAAATCGCCGTCCGTGCCCTGCACCAGCACGCTGATGGGCCGACATCCATCGGTGGGATAGCCTGCGAAGTTGTGGAGCACGGTGATCTTGCCGCCGGTCGTCGCTTTGTAGATCACTCCGCAGTTCGTCCCGTTGTCGCCCCCCTGCTGCGCCGTCCCATAGAAATTAAGGTCCGTGCCTTGGGTCGGCAAGTTGGGCAAGCTGCCATTGGTGTAGTCGAAGTCGGCAAGCTCCTTGAACACGCCCGAGGCGCTAATTCGAAAAAACGCTCCATATTGCCCGTTGTACTCGGCCTCGGAAATGCCGTAGAAATTGCCATCCTGACCGAGAACCACCCGGTAGATAGGAGCGCTGTCGTCGGTGCTGTTGGTAAAGGAATACAGCGTCGTTAGCGTCCCGGTGGGAGTAACCTTGAAGATGGTTCCGGCCCCGTCTTTTCCGCCGATTTTCGTGGTCCCATAGAGGTTTCCATCCAGGCCGAGCGCCACGCCGCCCTCCGGGTCGTTGCCATCGTCGCACCCAGTCAGGGAGCAGAAGCTGTAAACCTCCGACAAAGTTCCGGTTGTTGTGATCTTGTACACCGTTCCGTCTACCGAAGTTCCAGTCCCATTGTTGGCGATGGTGCTGTAGAGGTTGCCGTCGCGGCCTTGTGCCATCGCCTGCGGCGCTCGAATGCCGCTCCAGGCTCCTGACCCGATTGGGTACGTGTGTAGCTCGGTAACAGTTTGGGCACTCGCAGCCGTGCCGGCAAACAAAAGGGTCAATGCGACGATCGAAGGTATGGTTCCACGATGCTTCATTTGAGACTCTCCACAAAACGGAATTCGGGCGAAACGGTCATTCCCGCAGTTTTTTCGTGCTCGGCAGACTGGTTCGTGGCAAAATGTCTGCGCTCACCAGTAGCCGTTGGTAAAGCAGTCTGCACGATCCCCCGCTGCCTGTCCTGACGGAATTCTTAAGAACTCTAAAGAGTGTCGAAGTCTATGAATTACAAAGGAGCTGCGCGCGAAGTTGCAGAGACTTCCGGCCGCCTGTGGCGCTTCGCCGACTACGAATTCGATGAACTGGGACGCGAGTTGCGGGTCAAAGGCAAGCCGGTAGAGCTGGAATCGAAGCCTCTCGACCTCCTGCTGCAGCTTCTGCTTCATGCCGGCGAGGTCGTCACCAAGGAAGAACTGCTGGAATCCGTCTGGCCCGACGTCATGGTCGTGGATGGCTCGCTAGCGACCGCGGTCTCCAAGCTGCGCAAGGCCATGGGGGACGAAGACCATCCCGCGATCGTAACGATTCCTCGCGTCGGCTATCGTCTGGGTGTTCCCGTCTATTGCAAAACCGTGGCAGCCGCCTCCGGCCCCGAGCTCGGATTCAAAGCCGGGGACGCGGTTCCCGGGCGGGAGCAATGGCGACTCTTGCGTTCCATGGACGTTTCCGGATCCAGCGAGGTCTGGCTGGCTGAAAATCCTAAGACCCACGAACAGCGCGTCTTCAAGTTCGCCGCCGACGGTTCGCGCTTAAAAGGCCTGAAGCGCGAAATTACCGTCTCTCGTTTCCTGCGCGAGTCCCTGGGCGACCGGCCCGAGTTTGTCCGCATCCTGGAATGGAATTTCGGGACGGCTCCTTATTTTCTGGAGAGCGAGTACTCCGGTTCGAACCTGGCAGAGTGGGCCGAGCTCCAAGGCGGCCTTTCCAAAGTTTCCTACGAGCTCCGCCTGCAATTGTTGGTTGACGTTGCCCAAGCCGTAGCCGCTGCCCACGACATTGGAGTGCTTCACAAAGACCTGAAACCGGCGAATATCCTGGTCGTTCCGGGGGTAAACGGCGGATGGCAGGTCAAACTCGCCGACTTCGGCAGCGCTTCGTTGTTCGATCCTTCGCGGCTGCGCTCGCTGGGAATCACGAACCTGGGATTCACCCAAACTGCTTCGCTCGAAACCCACCAGCAGTTGACCGGCACACTGATGTATCTTGCCCCCGAAGTTCTGGCGGGCCAATCCCCGAGTGCCGGCGCCGATGTTTATGCCCTTGGCGTCATGCTCTACCAGTTGACCATTGGCGATTTCCGCAGGCCGCTGGCACCGGGCTGGGAAGCCGCGATTCAAGACCCTCTGGTTCGTGAGGACATTGCCGATGCCGCGTGCGGCGATCCGGCCCGCAGGCTCAACAGCGCCGCCGATCTCGTCGAGCGCCTGCGCACTCTGGAACAACGCCGCATCCGGCGCGACGAACTGGAAGCCGCCGAGCGCCGCGCGAAAACCGCCGAGCACAAGCTGGCGCAAGCTCAGACGCGGCGGCCTTGGGTCATGCTCGCGCTGGCCACGTTGGCGGCCGGACTCGTAGTTAGCTTTGCGCTTTACCGCCGAGCCACTCGCGAACGCGACAATGCCAACCGCCAGACCGCGATTGCCAGTTCCATCAACCGTTTTCTCTCCGACGATCTGCTGGGCCTCGGCAATCCTTTCGTGAGTGGCAAGTCCAGCGAGTCGCTCATGGACGCGATCAAGCAAGCCTCGCCCAGCATCGACCGGAAATTCAAAGAAGAACCCCTGGTCGCGGCGCGCCTCCACGAAACCATTGCCCGAGCCCTCGATAACCGGACTGACTATCCCGACGCGCGACAGGAATATGACCGCGCCGCCGCCCTTTTCAGGCAAGCAGACGGCGAACTCTCACAGGACGCCATCATTGTTCAGCTGCAACGCACCACGCTCGAGTCACGCAGCTACGAAAAAGGTTCGCTCCCGTTGGCCAAGTCCATCCTTGCGCAACAGGAGGCCTTGATTGCAAAACTGCCTCATCCGCGACCCGACCTCCCGGTCTGGTTATCTTCGGCGAAGGGAATGGTCGCGCTGATCGATAACAATGCGAAATCTGCGGCTGAGAACTTTCAGGCCGCAGTGGACGAGGCCAACGTTCTTCCCGAGTTCGACGAAAGCGCGCGCCTGACCTTCAAGCAACGCTTAGGGTTTTCGTATATCCGCCTCGGCGAGGGCGCCAAGGCGGAGCAAACCTTTCGCGAACTGATCGATGCCTTTACTCGCCTCGTAGGCCCCGACAGTCCGCATGTGTTGCGCGTGCGCATGAACCTCGCGCAAGCCTTCATGATCGAAAAGAAATACCCGGACGCGGTAAAGGAGGCCAACAGCATTTATCCCGATTTTGTTTCGCAGCTCGGTCCCGACCACGAACTCACCATGCAATTGCTGGCGACGCGCGCCCAGTCGGAAGGCAGCCTCGAACTCTGGGATGACGCCATTCGTGACGACCTGGCCATCCACGCCCTCGCCGTTCGCAAGCAAGGCCCGCTATCGTTCTTCGCGATCGCCACGCTCACTGACGCCTCTCTCGCCCAATGCCGCGCAGGGCGTTATCGCGAAGGCGAATCCAATGCGCGCGCTGCCTATGAATCGTCGACCAAGGGATTTGGCCCGCGCGCGGGTTTGACTGGAGCCACTGCCGACACCCTGGCAAGCTGCCTGATCGGCTTGGGCAAATCGGATGACGCCGCTGTGCTCCTGCAACAGATCGACATACCAGTGGTCGCGCAACTCACGGGCGATCCCGACTGGGGCGCCGGCGTAACCTTAGAGCGTGCCGAAATTGCATATCGACACCGCGACTATCAGGCGGCTCGCGGTTTCCTTGAGAACGTAGCTCCGGTTTTTACCCGCAAAGATGCCGAGCTTTACCAGAAGCACGCTTTCGAATCTCTCAAAGCTGCACTCGACAAGCCCTTGCAGCGGAACTGAGCAATCGTCGAGTAGTGCGGCGATGCGCAGCGTCGAGATGCCTTGATTGGAGAGATTCGGCATCCCCTGCATGACACTGAAACTGATTTTGTGTTTGCCCTTGGGAAAGGTCACTAGCGCTCCTGGTCAATTGACGCAATCAGGCGATAGCGCTCATGACCCCCTCACCTCAGAATCAAGCCCCACCCAGTTTTGCACGTCCAGCCGACCTGTGTCGTCCCAAGGCTGCGGCATGGGAGGCCGTCGCCAGCCAGATCGCGCAGTCGTCGATTCTGTGGGACCTGGAACGTTACCTGACCCAACGCCGCCAAGAGATTGATCGCAAGTACGACCTCCGATCCTCGCGACTCACGTAGGTCAGCGTCAGATCCGCTCGCGCCTGTACGCTGCGGTGCTTCACCGGATACAACAACTCCGGACCGATCCGGGCCAGCCGTGCCAGCGTCTGCGAATCCAGTCGGTCGTCTTTCCTGCGGCTCTCCCCGATCAGCCGCACCTTGCGGGCGTTCGCCACGGTCATTTCATGTCCCAACTCGCTGAGCAACCGGCTGATCCAGGGCGAGTGCGTCCCGATTTCCACTGCGATCCGGCTGCGCCGCATCGCGCCGAAGACTTCCTGCAATGCTTTTCCAGTCGTACGGACTCGCTGTTCCCGTTGTATCTGGCCGGCTTCATCCAGCCTGCAGTACCAGCTGTTGCGATCTCCTAGATCCAATCCAACGGTCAGTTTTTGTTGAGAAATATTCCTCCTCTGCATCGTTACTGCGGTGCTAACCTTCTTCATTGCCGGTCTCCTTCTTATCTATGTTTCGAGCACGTTGATAACTTGGGAGCGTCCACGCATCGCGTCCGGAGACCGGCCTTCTCATTCCATCTGGTTAAACCATCCAGACGCCTTTCTCAGCCTAGCCTTCCCCGTTGTGGGATTGCTCCCTGTTAGCCCGTCACTCGGGGGAACCTTTCCGCAAAGATGCTCTCTCCTTGACTATCTAGGTGAGTTTTGCTAAACCTCTCCTAGACGAACGAGGAGAGACCGTGGGTAAACAGGTTGATTTGCTGCAGGGCACGCTGGACATGCTGATTCTCAAGGCCGTCTCGCTTGGCCCATTGCATGGTTACGGGGTTCTGCTGCGCATTCAGCAGATCTCTGGCGAACAACTGGAGATCCAGCAGGGCTCGTTATATCCCGCGCTCTATCGTCTGGAGCATCAGGGTTGGATCGCCAGCGAGTGGGGGGAATCGGACAACAACCGCAAGGCAAAGTTCTATAGCCTGACTGCAGCCGGGCGGCGCCAACTCCATTCAGAAACCGAAAAGTGGAACCGCATGGCATCGTTGATCGCCAGTATCCTGCGCACCACCCCGGAGCAGATATGAATCTTCTCACTCGATTCCTTTCCTGGTTGAAGTGGATGGTCAAGGGACAACGTCTTGAAAGTGAAATGGAAACGGAAGTGCGTTTCCACATTGAGAGCCGCGCAGCGGATCTGGTTCGCAAAGGTCTTTCCCAGCCAGAAGCGATGCGGCAGGCGCGGATTGAGTTCGGCGGAATCGAGTCTCACAAAGATGCCGTGCGGGCATCGGTGGGCGTGCGCTGGTGGGGCGAACTGGGATTGGACATCCGCCATGGATGGAGATTGTTGCGCAAGAATCCAGGTTTCGCGGCAGTTGCGATTTTGACTCTGGCTCTGGGCGTGGGAGCCAACACGGCAATTTTCAGCATCGTGATTGCCGTGTTGCTGCGCCCGCTTCCGTTCCGCGACGCTGATCGTTTGGTAAGAATCTACTTTAACGAGCCCGGCGTAGGATTGCGGGACGTTCCGTTTTCCAAGCCCGAGATGGATGACTTGCAGACGCGAGCGGGCGCATTTGAAGATGTGACCCCGATCTTCGAGGGTAGCGAGAATTTGAGCGGCGCCAAGCAGCCCGAGCGTCTCGAGGCGGTCAATGGCAGTTTCAGCTACTTCTCCATGCTCGGTGTGACCCCGCAAATTGGACGGTTGTTTGGTCCGCAGGACTTCGTGCCCGGTTTCGCTTCGACGGCCGTGATCAGCGATGGACTGTGGCGCCGTGCCTTTGGCGCCGATCCGAATGTTGTCGGCCGTACCCTCCTGCTCGACACTGATCCCTTTACCATTATCGGGGTCCTGCCACGCGGATTTCGCCATCCTGGCCCGACGACTTCCGGCGACGTGGACGTGTTTGGCGCCGGCGGACTCACCGGAGATCCCTTTCCCCCGCCAATCCGTGGTAACCGGGTTTTAGGCTCTGGCATCGGACGACTGAAGCCTGGCCTGACACTGGCGCAAGCGCAGGCGCGGCTCACTGCCATGGCCGACGAATTGCGCCACGACTTTCCCACCGACTATCCGCCGCAGGCGCAATGGACAGTTGAGATTCAACCCTTGCAAGAAACTCTGGTGGGCAACGTTCGGCCCATGCTGCTGGTGTTACTGGGTGCGGTAGTCCTGATCGTTTTCATCGTATCGTTGAACATTGCCAATCTTCTCCTGGCGCGAGCTTCCGGGCGGCAACAAGAGATGGCGGTGCGGTTGGCGCTTGGGGCGAGCCGCGGCCGCATGGTGCGCCAGATGCTGACCGAGTCCATGCTGCTGTCGCTCATCGGCGGTGCCGCGGGAATCTTAACCGCGGTGGGTACTTTGGGTTTCATCCTGCGCTTTGTGCCATCGAACGTTCCCCGGCTGAACGAAGTACGAATCGACTGGGTGGTGCTGGCGTTCGCTCTGCTGATTTCCATTCTCACCGGCTTAGTGTTTGGACTTGCTCCCGCGCTTCATTCGGCAAAAGTCGCTCTCTCCGCGGCCATTCGTGAAGGCGGTCGCGGGTCCGGCTACAACACTGCGACCGACCGATTGCGGGATGTTCTAATCGTTTCGGAACTGGCATTTGCCGTCATCCTGATGGCGGGAGCCGGCTTGCTGCTGCGTACGCTGCGCGACCTGTTGCAGGAAAATCCAGGCTTTCATCCCACTCAAGTGGTCACGGCAAACACGTGGCTGGGAGTTCCCAACGATCCGAAGACGGATCCGTATCTCAGCATTCCTGGTATGGCCAACTTCGATCGTGAGGTGCTGCGGCGCATGAAGGCAATTCCGGGTGTAGACCTCGCCGCCATCACCTCATCTCTGCCGACCACCAATAGCAACCCCGACGCGGTCGGTGGCTTAAGGATTGAACGCTTCGCGATTGAAGATAGACCGGTCGAGTCCTCGCAGGATCTGCGCGCCGAGAGAATTCGGATCAGCCCCGATTATTTCAAGGTGTTGCAGGCGACGCTGATACGCGGCCGCTCATTCACCGAGGGCGACGAAGACGGCAAACAGCCAGTGGCCATCGTTGATGAAAGCACCGCCCGTAAGTTTTGGCCAACCCACGATCCGCTGGGCCGCCAAGTGCGGTTCGGAAGGGACCCTAGCAAACCATGGACGACCGTCGTGGGCATTATTAAGGACATCAAGAGTGACGGTCTCGACATCGATGGCGTTCCCCACATCTACGTTTCGACCTATCAAGACCCCAGCAAGCAAGTGAACGTGGTGTTGCGGACGTCTCTGCCCGCGCCCCAGCTCGAACCACAGATTCGGCATGAAATCCAGAGCATTGATCCGGGTTTACCCGTATTCAATGTTGTCTCTATGGATGACATCCTTGATCGGTCACTGGCTTCACGCCGTTTTTCCGCCGACCTGGTGGGCGGATTCGCTGGACTGGCGGTGCTTCTGGCCTCCATCGGAATTTATGGCTTGCTGGCCTACATGGTCAGCCAACGATCGCGCGAGATCGGTATTCGCATGGCTTTGGGAGCCGGGCGAGGCGGCGTCCTGAAGCTGTTCTTGCAAAAGGGTATCGTGCTGGCGGGCCTCGGAATTGTGGCCGGCATGGTCGTTTCTGCATCCACTGCATCGTTGATGGGCAGTTTGCTTTACAGGGTGCGTCCGCATGATCCAGCTGTGTTTGTGATCGTGCCTCTGCTTTTGTTTGCCGTTGCCGTTTTAGCCAGCTATCTTCCAGCCCGGCGCGCGACGAAGGTGGACCCAATGATTGCTCTTCGCGAAGCATGACCCTGCCGTGTTTAACGGCCCTTATTGATAAGGAGAGCCACTTTAATACGAGATCATCTTAAGTGGCGTAACATCCCCATTGCGCTCATTGACTGTCCGTCCACACTGAAACTGAGGATTCGTTTCGAATTGTCCTGCTCACTCGGCAGAACCGATCGACCAACTCGTAACTGACCTGCCAGATACCGACTTCTGGTCCGGCACTAGCTCTCGGACCATGTCTCTCCGGTTTCGAGAGAGGATTGCCAATTCCTGATTTTGTAAATTTCCAAACCGACTAGGAGTGGCGGGCATAAGTCATGCTAGGGTATCGGCAAGCGGTTATGTGCCATAGCTAACCGGAATTCAAACAGCGCCACTTAACCTCCAGGGCAACCCACTTCGCCTCCGCCCGCATGATGATATGCGTTGGCAACGGAAGTATTTCTTTGAGGAGGACAATACAATGAATCGAGTCCAGGGTCGCGCGTTGTTCTGCGCCATCGCCTTCTTGCTGATTTCCACTTGCACTCGGGCCCAGGATTTCAAAAAGCAGGTTATCTATCAGATCGTCACCGACCGCTTCAATGACGGCAATACGGCGAACGACAGTTGCAGCCGGGGAGCAGGTCTCTACGATTCCACGAAAACAAATTGGAATTTCTACTGGGGTGGAGACCTAGCCGGGATCCAGGCAAACCTGAGCTATCTGCAAGGAATGGGTATCACCGCCATCTGGATTTCTCCCCCAGTTGAGAACATTGACGTAAACATTCCGGATAGTAACGGAAACCCAACCGCACCCTACCACGGCTATTCGGCCGACGATTACATGAAGATCGATAACTTTTTTGGCGACTGCTCAGAGACCTGGACCGCCTTTGACAATCTCGTGACTGCCGCGCACAACTTGGGGATCAAGATCATTGTGGATTTTCCGGCGAACGACACGAATCAGCAAGACGCCGGTGAATATGGCTCCCTGTATAACAACGGAGCCTTCATGGCAGCGTGCAACAACGACCCCAACGGATATTTCCATCACAATCCAGGCATCGGCAACTTCGAGGACCGGTACCAACTCCAGTACTACACGCTTGAGGATTTGTGCGATCTGAACCAGGAGAACTCGACCATCGACGGTTATCTCAAGCAATCGCTGCAGCTGTTTCAACAGAATGGAACCGATGCATTCCGCATGGATGCGGTGAAGCACACGACTTGGGGTTGGGAGTACAGCGAGGCGAATTCAATTTTCACCAATGCCCCGAGTTTTGTTTTCGGAGAGTGGTACGAAACAACGAGTGATTCGTTGTTTGCGGACTCGGTCAAATTCGCGAACAAGAGCGGCATGCCGCTATACGATTATCCGCTGGGGCTCGCGTTGCGTGACGTCCTGGGCAATGGCAACAGCTTCACGGAAGTTGACAGCACTCTAAGTACAGAAAACAGCAGCTTCACCTGGCCCAATGATCTGGTCGACTGGGTCGACAATCAAGATCAACCGCGGCTGCTCAGTATGGATAATGACACCAATCGTCTCAATGAGGGTCTGGCGTTCGTGCTGACGGCTCGCGGCATTCCAACGATCTACTATGGGGACGAACAGTATCTCCACAACGACACGGGCGGCGGCGGCACGCCTTACAACCGCAACTGGATGAGCTCGTTCAGCACGTCCACAGCCGCCTACCAATTGATCAGCAAGCTCTCCGCACTCAGGACTGGCACCAATGACGCTCTGGCTTATGGAACTCAGACGCAACGCTGGATCAACAGCGACGTCTACATTTACGAGCGGCAATTCTTTGGCGATGTGGTCCTGGTGGCGATGAACAAGAACACGAGTCAAGGCTATGCAATCACCGGCCTGAATACGGCCCTGCCAGCGGGCAGCTACTCCGATTATTTGGGCGGCTTACTTGGCGGTTTTGGCATCACCGTGAATTCTGGCAGCGGTGGCAATGACCCGGTACAGAATTTCACTTTGCCGGCCCATACGGTGATCGTCTGGGTCGCCAGTTCCACCCCCACGGCTCCCGAAGTAGGTTCGATTGGGCCAACCGTGGGTCAGTCGGGATTGAAAATAACGATTGCCGGCAAAAACTTCGGGAGTTCCACTGGAAGTATCTTGTTCGGCTCCACCGGCGCGACCGTTAGTTCCTGGTCCAATACCTCGGCGACGTTCACCGTTCCGAATGTTTCGAACGGCGTGTACCAGGTCCAACTCAAAAACAGTTCCGGTCAGGCCGCCAACACGATTCAATTCACAGTACTCACGGCTAAGCTGATTCCTGTAACTTTTACGGTCAACAATGCCAATCCGACCAACAGCGGAGACTATATCTACCTGACCGGTAGCACGGTTGAACTGGGTGACTGGGGAACGACGTTCTCCACGGCGGATGGCCCTATGCTCGATCCTAATTATCCAAACTGGTTCCTGAATGTTTCTGCTCCAGCCTGCCAGAACATTCAGTTCAAATTCATCGACATTCAAGCCAATGGAAATGTAGTTTGGGAAAACGGCTCGAATCACACCTACACAGTTCCCTGCAGCGGTACAGGGTCTGTCAACGTCAACTGGCAGTATTGAACGATCGCACAACAACCTCCGCTCTGGGCAGTCCAGAAGATCCGCCAGCGTCCGCCCGTCTTCCGGCGGCGGCGCTGGCATGGCACGCGTAGCAGCCCGCAGGAAGATTGCGGCGGCGCAGAGGGTGCGGTGGGGCGAAGGTGAAGAGGGCAGCGCAAAGCTACAGCATTCTCCGTATTGTCTTCAGACGTTTCGCCCGCTTACTTTCGGAACAGTACGCCCTGCGGTCATGGGTTAGCGTCGTCTTTTTCCGGTTCCGCATTCAGACTCGTGACCGCCTTCCGATTCCGCGGGCTAGGTTTATTCCTTGGAGGGAGCCCGGTTTCGTGGTCATCTGCCCTCGCTCGGAGCCGACGTGCCAGATGTGCCAAATGTTCGCGAACCTTCTGCCCCAGCTTGGCCAATCTGCGGCATCTGTGGCCAACCCGTGAAGGTTGAGACTACCAAGACCGATGAATTCGGGCGCGCTGTTCACGAACAGTGCTACATTCTCAAGGTCAAACTGCATCGCGCCACATCTTAGCTTCCTGATTACCATCGACCGAGGCAGAACTGCACAGGTGAAGTTCGAACTGTTTCGCGACTGTGTCGAAGTGTGCCCCATCTGGAAACTGAAAGATCAGGTTGCAGTCTCTGCACTGCAAGAAACGGCCATTAGGGGACATTAGAACAGCGATGCGGTGAGCGGGAGGTGGAGAACTACTGGCCGACGAGATATAGTCCATGTGCGCGATACCTTCTGCACAGATGTTCGGCCCACATCTGCGCCAAGTTGAAGCTTATCGGGCTGATGCCCGTCGAAGAGGCGTTACGAGATTATCGGGTAGGCGCAACCGCCTGTCTCTGGCCCGTTGGTTGGACTGCTATCGCACGTTAGTGCCAAACGGCTGTCTGAAGAAGCCGACAGAATCGGCGGGAATATTTACGAGCAACCCATGCCGGCAGGTATGGGGTGTTGAGGATTTGCGGTTTCATTGCCCAGCACCTTGCGGCGCAACGCAAGCGCCCACTCCAGTTGGCTCTCGACGGCCTTCCGTCTTCACATCACCTACGACTTGCTCGATGATGCCTCAAGCCAGCCTGGAGCAGTTCTCCTCATTCCTAATCGTTAGCCACTATTGCGCTGCCTGAGCCGGCTTTTCCGGTTGCGGGGCGTGCGCCTGCTTGAGCAGCTCATCGGCCTGCGCGAGTTTCCCTTCGGCCTTGTAGTCGCGGACCAGCGCGTTGAGTGATTGAAGCGTGTCTGGATTGCCGGCACCCAGGAGTTCGCGGCGCTTCGTGAAAACCTGGAAGTCGAGTGGTTCGGCCTTCGCAGGCTGGCGATCTTTGGCGTAGGCATCGGCCAGAGTATTCATGTGATCTAACGTCAGGTCGCTTCGAAAGCCGACGGTTCGTTTTTCCGCCTCGACCGCCTGGCTGAGCAGCTCTTCGGCCCGCGGATAATTCCCCGCCAAAGCATAGTCTTCGCCCAGGTTTCCAAGAGCGCGGAGCGTCTCGGGGTGTCCGGCCCGAGAACACGGCGCTTAATTTCGAACTCCTGATTGTTCAGAGACTCAGCTTCGGCATATTTGCCTTGTTCCGCACACGTAATTGCCAGGATATCCATGGCCATGAGGGTGTTCGGGTGCTCCGGTCCGAGAGCGCGCCGGGCGAGATCGAGGGTTTGCCGGTCGATATCCTCGGCTTCCGATTTCCTGCCAACATGATTCAGGAGAATGCCCAGGTTTCCCATGCTCGGAAGCGTTTGCGGGGAATCTGCCCCGAAAAGCTTCTTGGAGATATTCCAACTTTGCCGGTACATCGCTTCGGCCTGCGCAAATTTTCCCTCCTGCTTATAGACAGCCCCCAGATTGTTGGTTGCGGACAAGATGTCCAGATTGTCGGACCCGTTGACGCGCTTGAGACCCTGGAGAGCGTCGCTGAGTGTTGCAATTGCCTCTGTCGTCTCCGTTGGTTGAGCGCATATCCGAGGATTTCGAAGTCGTCGACAAAATCGCCGACGATTACTCTGCGGCACTGAAGCTTGCTTCTGGGGGCCGCCGACCCAGCAAAGAGAGGGTCCGGCAGGTGCACGACCTGTACCAGCTTGCACTGATCATCGGCGATAACCAAAACGACATGCTCGATGCAATGTTTGCGACAGGATTCGCCGGCGCGATGATAGTGTTCCCAGTTGTGCTCTTAGAAGCGCAGGCGAATCAGATGCTCGACGCCCTTGAAGAACTCCAGGAGGAACTCAAGAAAGCAGAACAGGAAGTCAGCAATGCGAAGTGCAAGGGCGCTTTCCATCTGGTGGCTACTTGCATTGAAACCATGATTCCCGAAGTCTCGCTACTAGCTCATGCGGGATTCTTCCTCAGCGACCTGATAGTCGACAAGGCGCTCGGGCCATCGGACCCGACTACAATCCAGAAAGTTAAGGGGAGTGCTCCTCCGAGCATCAAGCTAATGTCTGAGGCAGTCCATCACATCCCCGAGTTTGGGCATAAGGCGCACGCGGTTGCCGAGAAAATGGGCAAAGCCGCAACGGCGGCGACCTTCTATTTCGACTACGAAGAAATCTCGGAGTCCGGAGACCGCGCTGAGAAGCTCAGGGAGTTAACCGAAAGCGTAAAACGCGGGTATGACGAGCTCGTAAAGGTTCTCGAAGCCAGCAAGGTGCGGATTCACCAATTCCTGCTTGCCTTTGACAGGTGGATGAATGTAATCGAGGGCATTCGCACCGAGACTGACGGTTACCGAGAGCGTCTGTCCGATGACATGGACGAGTTTGGGTATTCCGTGCGCAAGGCCACCACATGGCCCGACGCGGCCTAATCGACTCCCGCGCCTTTCAACTTGCAAAACCTCGCGGCGCCCTGATAGGAGGCGCAACATATCCAACAGGGATGCACAGCGGTTGATCGCTAGTGAGGACAGTCCTGGCATTGGATTCGATGAATTGGAATCCAGCGCAAAGCAATGTAGGAGTATTTCGACGAAATCGAGCCGCGTTTCCTCGGTAAGCGAGCCCGGATCGGGCCCGACGGGCAAGCCTGGAAGGATCTCATCAATAGCTGGGACTTCGCTAGCTGAGACGAATAGTGGACCTAGCTTGCTGGCAGTAACCACAGACAATCAGCCTGAAATCACGGAGGACATCGAAATGAAGATCAATCTTCAGCGGGGCGAAGTCGATATCGACACATGGGCCTACTTTATCTACCCCGGCGGTGGAAAGCATAACGGTAAATTGACGGTCACAAACTCGGTGCTGTGTGACGAAGTTCGATGTCAGCGTCAAAGGAAATGCTAGCAGGAGCGCTGACACTTTTCCTTGATTACTCGGGAACGAGAACCCAACTTCGCTTATTGCAAGGTCCCCCGGCTCCGCCTCGTCGGGAACTCAATGAACGAAGCCCGCTTCGTCTCGTGGTAGACCGTCCATGTGGCCGTCCCTGCTGCCGGGTACCGCTGAAAAACGCCCGTATCCGCGCCTGCCAGCGCCACTCGAATCCGATGC
>Ga0210391_10002345_pt1 | contig 16489 bp, 10 predicted proteins | sample IncBWC12OmetaG_FD_160573 | JGI IMG/M metagenome (GOLD analysis project Ga0210391, IMG submission 160573) | Forest soil microbial communities from Barre Woods Harvard Forest LTER site, Petersham, Massachusetts, United States - Inc-BW-C-12-O ... | reverse complement strand
GAATGAACCGTACTTGTATTCCTGGTCCTGGAAGAGGTTGGGATTGATTGAACCGGGAAGAACACCGTAACGGCTGGCGAAGGTCTTGATTTCATCCGTGCTGCGAACACCGTCGGGAAAATCCCATAGAACGTGCAATGCCACTGTCGGGCACACGCCGGTCAGCAGATGCACTTGCCCGGCATCGCTGAATTTCTCTTCGGTTGTCGTCGCCGCAGATGGTTGGATGAATTTTCCGAACCGGGTGCCGGTATTGGCGAAGCCCCAGGATGGCAGCTCGATGCGGAAGGTCTCGAGGGCATTGAATACTCGTTCGGTCTGGCGTGGGTCCATAGATTTCTTCAGATAATTTCTTCGCAAACGTAGAGTACAATCCTTCCCGCAACAGGTCACGAACTTCTTTACCAAAGACCGTAGTTTCGCATTCTTTTGGCGTACTATCTTCGTCGGAGAATAATCACGATGCGGATCAATGGGATCTCGTTTTTCTGCTTTAGCGTTCTCGGTTGCTCGCTGCTGATGAGCAGCGTCCAGGCCTCCGGCCAGTTCGTCGGCAATGACTCTGTGGGTGTGGACAAACGCGTAAATCAACTCATCGGCGAAATGACCCTCGATGAAAAGATCGATCTCATCAGCGGCGACACCCCCTTCCGCACTCACCCGGTTCCGCGCCTCAATATTCCTTTCTTCCAGATGGCGGACGGCCCTGTGGGAGCTCACATTCCGGCGCCAACCATCGCCTACGCGGCTGGCATTGGGCTGGCGGCCTCGTGGGATAGGCAGCTCGCGGTTCGCATCGGCGAGGAACTGGGACGAGATTGCCGGTCTCGAGGAGCCGTCTTCATCCTTGGCCCCGGTGTCAACATCTACCGCGCACCGATGAACGGACGCAACTTTGAATACTTCGGCGAAGATCCATTTCTCGCCGGCCAGATTGCCATCGGTTATATCCAGGGCGTGCAGAAGGAGGGTGTATCAGCTACCGTCAAGCATTATCTCGGCAACAATTCTGAATATCTACGGCACGATACCGACTCCGTGATTGACGAGCGCGCTCTGCGCGAGATTTACATGCCGGTCTTTGAAGCGGCTGTTAAAGTCGGCAAAGTCGGAGCCCTCATGGACTCCTACAATCTCACCAACGGCGAGCACATGACGCAAAATCGGCGCCTCAATGTGGAAGTGGCTAAAGAGCAGTGGCACTTTCCCGGCATCATCATGTCGGACTGGGTCGCAACCTACGACACCGCCGCGGCGGTGAAGGGCGGGATGGATTTAGAAATGCCTTTCGGCGTCTACTACAACCGGGAGACTATTCTTCCACTGCTCAAGGCTGGAACCATCACGCAGGCTGATCTTGATGACAAGGTGCGCCGCATCCTCCGCGTGGCTGTCGACTTTGGCTGGCTGGATCATCCGGCCCTCGACACCAGCATCCCGCGCTACAACCTGGAAGGTCGAGCTGTCTCATTGCAGGCTGCGCTTGAAGGCGCTGTGCTTTTGCAAAACAGCAATCGTGCGCTGCCGCTGGATAAGACTAAAACCAAGACGATCGCAGTGATCGGACCCACTGCGACTCAGACCGTCACCACAGGTGGAGGCAGCGGTGAGGTCGTGAGCTTCGCAAACACGAATCTACTCGTCGGCATCAGCAACTATCTGGGCGACGGGACGAAAGTCCTCTATGCACGTGGCATTCGGAGCATCAATCAGATGGCCCGCCTTACGCAGTTCACCACCGATGCCCAAGGCGCCATCAGTGGAGTAACACACACCACATTTGCCAAAGCCGATCTGCAAGGCGAGGAGACCGGTACAACCGTCGAGAAAGTGATGCTGACCCCCGGCTCCACGCGGCGCGAACCAGAAGAACAGGAACTAAACGCTCTTACATCCCATAAGAACTCCAACCCCTATCAGCGGCCGACGACGAGCGGCAGGTGGACCGGTTATTACTCGGTGGAAGCCGCGGGCAAGTTCGAAGTATTTGTTCAGACCGATGGACGGTACCGGCTGCTCGTCGACGATGCGGTCGTCTTCGACAGTTCTGTCGTGCCGAAGGCTATCCTCAATCAAACGGCCATTGAGCTTTCCGCCGGTTCGCACAAGGTCGTGTTAGAACAGTTGGCCACACAGTCCGCCTCGGTTTCCGGAATGCGGGTCGGCATTGTGCCGCTCAACACCATTGTCGAAAACGATGCTTTAGAGATGGCATCTCATGCCGATGCCGTTGTGCTGGCGGTGGGTTTCAACTCAGCCTCCGAGTCCGAGGGCGGGGATCGAAGCTTCGAGCTTCCCGTCGGACAACAACAATTAATCGATCAGGTCACCGCGCTGGGCAAGAAGACGATCGTCGTGATTACGTCGGGCGGTAGCGTCGATGTCTCGCCTTGGAAGGACAAAGTTCAGGGTATTTTGGCGTCCTGGTATGCGGGCGAAGAAGGCGGCAACGCTGTCGCCCGTCTGCTCTTCGGAGAAAGTAACCCCTCTGGCCATCTGCCCATCAGTTGGGAAAAAAAGATAACTGACAATCCCAGTTTTAGTAGCTACTATCCTGATGCGGGTACTAATAAGATCGTCTATCGTGACGGCATCTTCGTGGGCTATCGCGGTTACGAACACAATCACATCGAGCCACTTTTCCCCTTCGGCTTCGGACTCTCTTACACGACCTTCTCATTCACGAATCTGAAGAGCATTCCGACTGGCGACGGGCGTTTCTCCGTCACTTTCGACGTTGCGAATACGGGCGATCGTGCCGGAGCTACCGTTGCTCAGCTTTATGTCGCCGAATCATCCCCGACAGTACCGCGCGCGGCTAAAGAATTGAAACAGTTTGAACGTGTCATGCTGCAGCCTGGAGAGACCACGCATGTCAGCGTCGAGCTTGGTGCGCGGAGTTTTAGTTTTTATGATGTCAACGCGGCATCATGGCACGCGAATGCCGGCAACTACAACCTGATGCTGGGCGACTCGTCAGCAAACATTCAACAGACGACTACTATCCAACTGCCGAAGCCGATCATCACGCCAGCGAGCGATTAGGCGATCTGCACTGTCGTTCGAGTTTGCAAATTTCGGCTTACGCCTTCAATGCCGTAGCGGCCTTGCGGGCAATCAGTAGAAAGCCTTTGCCCTTGGCGTCTTTCTCGAGTGTTGCCAGCCGGGCGCGGCCGACGGCCATGTTGCCTGATCTAATTTCCAATTCACCAAGAGCGAGCCGGGCGTCGTATTGAGAGTAGAGCAGGTTCGCTTTGGTCGCTTCCGCCAGTGTTTGTCCGAGAATTTTTCTAGCGTTGGCTAAATCTCCGGATGCCGTCGCGATTCGCGCGGCGGCGATCGCGACCGGAAGATGCGCCACATGATCGTCGGCCTTCACGAGTTTTTCCGCCTGCCGGATTTCCGCCTCCGCCTCGGCAAGTTTTCCCAACTCTAGCAGGCAGCGCGCTGCGAGCACGTGAGCAGCCGATTCGTAGTCGACCTGGTTCTGCGTATGAAAATCAGCCTCAATCTTGCGAGCCGCGGACAATGCTTCCTCTGGATGCCCCTCCTCTAACTTGAGTCGAGCCAGAGCGAGCGAATCCTGAGCAGCCGTTCCTTTTTCTCCCAGCTGTGTCCGTATGGCAAGCGCATCTTCATGCGCTTTCTTCGCCGCCCCAATATCGCCCTCATAAAACAGTAAGTCTCCTAGCGCCGAAAGTGTGAACGCCTCGGAATGCCGATTGTGCAGGTTGCGTTTGATCTCAAGCGCCTGCTCGAACATTTTCTTCGCTTCCGGCAGATCGCCTTCGTCCAGATACAGCTCGCCGATATTGCCCATGGTCATGGCAATTTCGAATTGGCTGCCCGTATCCCGGAAGGCTGCGAGCGCTTCTTCGTATTTCGCTTTGGCTCCGGCTTGATCGCCCTTATCGGCCAGGACATTCGCAATGCTGTTGAGCGTATTCGCCTGGCTGTCCTTGTCTCCGACCTCGCCCTGAATGCTGAGCGCTTCTTCATATAGCTTTTGCGCCCCCGCAAGATCGCCCTGATCGTAGAGTCCGATTGCAATATCAACGAGACAGGTAGCCGTATTGCGTTGCGAGCCCACTTCGCGGAAGACTGCAAGCGCTTGCTCATTCAGTTGCCGCGAGCCGCTCAAGTCTCCGTGCTGATAGAGATTGTTTGCCAGCCCCATGGTGGCACCAGCGGCGCCCAATCGATCACCCGCTTCGGTGTAGGTTCGCTGTGCGTCCTTGAATGCGGCGTTCGACTTGTCAATCTGATCCTGATAGCGAAACGCAGCTGCTTCTTGATTGAGCGCCTGCGCCAGTATTAGGCGCTGCCCACTCGCTTGCGCCTTCGCTGCGGCGCGCGACGCTGCATCCCCCGCGTCCTTGTATTTCGAGAGGCCGAAGTAGGCGGTGTTCTCGGCCAAATCGAGTCGCGGATCTTGCGATGCAGGAGGCGGCAACTGCCGTAGTTGTCGGAGCGTCCCCAGAGCATCTTTGGATTTGCCCGCCGAGTTTTGCGCCGACGCAAGCTGCAAGCCATATTCGAGATTGTCAGGAAAGAACTGCGTGAGCGCGCGATAAATGCCGATAGCTCCTTCCCACTCGTGGTTGGCTTCCAAATAACGTGCCTGGATCGCCAGCTTATCCTCGCGGCCTAGCCCTCCGGATAAATCAAACGCGGTCTTTGCTTCCGCCGCCGCCTTGCGGTCGTAGCCCAGAGTGGTCCAGGCGGTGGCGAGCGCTGAATGCGCTAGCGCGAAACCCGGTTCCAGCACGACAGATCTTTGCAGCAGGTCGCGCGCTGCCAGAGCGTCACGGGCATGGAGGCTCGCCAATCCCTGCGAATAGAGCCGAGCCGCTTCCGCATTTGAAGGTAACGATGCTTTAACAGCCGCCGCTTCCGTCGCCGAAATCGCCCCGACGCCCAATTTTTGCCGCAGTTCAGCACCCGCCCGGCCTACAAGATCGTCAATTTGATCCTCTCGTCCTTTGGCGGAGACTGACGCCAGAGTTTCGCCCATAGCCGCGTCTTGCAGCCGCAGATCCAGCCGGATCTGATCTTTCCCCAGTGGAACGTACGACCCGACCACAACTTCATCGGTGTCCAGATTTTCACGAATCTTCGCCAGCGTCTCTCGGCCATAGCTGTCGGCATCGGGTAAGGCCAGATTGGTCTTCATTTGCACCACGTTTTCGCCAGCGATGGTCCGTAATTGCTCACCTGCGCCCAGTTCAGTAGTCAACATTTCAGCCAGCGCAGTAGAAAGCCACGCCTTGTCCGCCTCCCCAGAAACATTTTTTAGCCCAAGCACGGCCACTGATCGCCGGCCATGGACTGTGTTTCCCGCCGGCCCCGATATTGCGGTTGTCGCAGATCCCTTATGCCTGAATAGCCGGTCGCGAACTCCCTGAACATTCAGGCCGATCCCCAAGGCTGCAACGATAATAGCGCCAGCCAAAATTGCGATTACGATGTGTGACTTCTTGGGCGGCCCAAGCGGTACCAATGCTCCGAGATCACGCGTGGTCGTGGCGGAAAGTCCCTCGAGCGCGACTCTCAACTCGCGTGCCGATTGATAACGCTGCGAGGGATCTTTCGCTAGTGTCTTCGAAACGATGCTCTCGAGTCCTGGAGAGATGTATTTGTTCACCGATCGCGCTGGCACCGCAGACTCATATAAAATCGCGCCCATCAACTCCGCGCCCTGCGTTTGCGGAAATGCGCGCCGTCCCGTCGCCATTTCGTGCAGAACTGCGCCAGCCGCGTAAATGTCACTGCGCGCGTCGATTGACAATCCGCGCAACTGTTCCGGCGACATATAAGGGACGGTGCCCGAAACCGTACCGGTATCCGTTGTGATACTGCGCGTAATATCAGCGCCGCTGGATGAGGGTGTGTGCTTCGCCAGTCCGAAGTCGAGAATTTTCACGCGGCCGTCTGGCGTCACAAACAGGTTGGCCGGTTTGAGATCGCGATGAATGACACCCTGGTCGTGTGCCGCCGCCAAACCTTCCGCTAGTTGCGTAGCCAGGCGCACTATTTCTGGCTCCGGCATCGCTCCGCCACGTAGCCGTTCGCTCAACGGTTTTCCTGGAATTAGTTCCATCGCGAGGAAGTCCACGCCTTCTTGCGAACTGAACTCGAAAACCGTCGCGATATTTGGATGACTCAGCTTGGCTAGCGCAAGCGCTTCTTTGCGGAACTGCTTTCGTGCAACCTCATCTGCCAAAGTACCCGCCGGCAGCACTTTGAGCGCGACATCACGATCCAGTTGCTCATCGTGTGCGCGATACACCACGCCCATCCCGCCCGCGCCAATCTGTTCGAGGATGCTATAGTGGCCGAGAACCTGGCCAATGAACTCGGAAGACTGCTCCATAAGTTAAAGAATGCTAGAACGTGTGGAGGCCAAAGTCCATGCTGGAGACAACTTTGTCGGCGATAATCAAGAATCCCTAAGCCTGACCAATGTCGGCCTGCGGCCCAACTTCGCAGTCCGGGCTTGCTGTAAAACCAGGTTTCGTCCGAGGGGAATTACTTTCGATTGCCCATCGATGGCACAGGATCCAGTGAGACTTGCGGTTAGGCGCGCGACCGCAACTTCTCTTGGTTCTCGCTATTCGGCTGCTGGCAAAAATCGCCATCTCACTCATTTAGCGATTACGGCAAACGAAACAAATAGCATGTTGTGCGAACGGCCCGGCCGGAACGGAAATGACTCAACTCAGTGTCACGCGCAGTCCCGTCGCATGCGGAACGGTGACAATGTACTTGCCTTGTCTGAGCGAGCTGGTCCTCGGTGAGGTTGTGATGTGAGCTTCACGACTGTCTAGTGCGGGCGCGTGTAAGGTCTCGGTCTGCACCACTCCACTGACGTCGCGACCAAAGTCGAGTTCCAGCTCAAGGTCTGCTGCCGCGTCTTTGTTCAGAATGATGACCGATGTTTGGTCGCCCACCAGTTTCGCGGCGTACGCCGTGGCATTGATTCCCGCATCCTGCAGCTTCGTCGAGAAGTCGGTCTTTAACCCGGACTTCAACAGTGTCCCGCCACTGAACGAGCTCGCAAACTTCAGCCCATACGCGACCGGCTCCAACGCGTAGTCCGAGCCAAAGGTCGCAATCGGTGTATAGAAAGGATGAGGATACGCGGCAATCTGTTCAGGAGTTTCGCCCTTCGCTTCGAGAAGCCCGTCACCAGGCAGAGATCCGCCAACGGAATTGGCTACAGATTTGCCCGTGCCACCGTGCAGATTGATGCCGGAATAGTTATTACTCGCCAGAAGGAGCGAATAGTCAGCAGACCAAAGCGCAGCTGCAAACACATCGGAGACACCCGGCTTGCCTCCGCGATAGCAAGTGTTGCCTTCGGTCATGCGCACGCGCGCACCAACCCTGCTGGCTGCGGACGATGCAATATTCGCCGTGTTCTGCACCTTTTGCATGGTCGCCGGCTTCAGCAAGTTCGGAATGTTGATCTCAGGGTTTGTCGCCGGACCGCCAAAGTAATAATGATGAGTCAGGGTTGTTACGCGCGGCGGGCCCTGGATGGAAGACCAAAGATCCGCAATCTCAGTCAGCCATGACACGTTGCCTGCAACATCCGGCATGCCGAACTTTGCCGTCGGCACCTGAACCGCGATAGCGCGCGCTAGAGTGAGCCATTCTTCGAGGTACGTCTTGGCCGACCACGTTTTCGGATCGCGCAGGTGCCGGTCAAATAGATCCGCCTCGTTTCCGATCTGGAAATACTGTAGGCGATCGCCCAGCGTCTCGGCTACAAAGACCGCTTCCTCGGTGGCGCGTGCCGGGGTGTTCGTCCCCATTCCGATGCCATAGATGCAGTTCCACTGTGTGGCTTGGAGGAACTCCGCCAGATTCCTGACTGCCTCAGGAGTCACCGCGTAGTACTGCGCTTTCGGCTCGCCCACGACCTCACGCACTTGAGGATGCTCTGGTTCGGGAGAATCAGGCTTAGGTTTCCAGTAAGCAAACTCGCTGGTGTTGCCCCCAAGGCGCAGAACGCCAGTTGACGAAAGCGCTTTGAACTCGCGAATCAAGCCGCTGTTCTGCGCGGAAAAAAAACTGGCATCCCTGAGTTGCTGGACCTCATAAGACAGACCGACAAAGTCGATCGGCAAATGAGGACCAGTTGCCTCCTTGGGGATGGTGAGGGCAACCCGAACCTTGGTTTGGCCCTGCGCGTGAAGACGTGCTGTAGCCAGGGCGCACGCTGCGGTGGCAAGGAATTTTCGTCGTGTGAGCATCTTATCTGTCGATTCCTTTTTATCTCGACCTGTGAGTGAAACACGCTTATTGTGCCAGACGTTCTCCAGAAACGCATCCTTCCGAGCGCGGTGTGACTCGAATTCCCCGTACACGCGTCGATATTGTTCTGCCACAAGGAGAAACCAAAGCGAACGCCGCGGCCCCAGGATGAAAAGTTACCCTCCACTTGCTATAAGAGACGAATGCGTCTCCACAATTACGCACCCCGGCCGGCACAACTCAAATGGCTACTCGATTCTGACCCGGCCATCCGTTGGCACGTCATGAGGGACCTCACTGGTGAAACCCCCATGGCAATTGCAACCGAGCGCTCTCGCGTCGCAACCGAAGGCTGGGGAGCCCAACTTCTTGCCCTCCAATCTCCCACCGGCGACTGGGGCGACGGCCCCCGCGGGTGGAGAGACGATATGCTGAAGGAGGACCGAGTTTTACTTATTACCCTCTACAGTCTCACCGTCTTAATGGACCTCGGTCTCGACCCCGCCAGCAAGCAGGCTCGCAAAATGATCGGCCGGGTCGACAAGCGGCTCGTGTTCAAGCGGCTCAAGAACCGGCCGTTCCTGTACGGCGAAACGGAACCCTGCATCAACGGCAGAATCCTCGGTATCGGCGCGTATTTCAAGAAACCAAGTGAAGTCCTAGCCAATCAACTCCTAGGCGAGCAGCTCGAAGACGGCGGCTGGAACTGCGAAGCACCCAAAAGCCGGCGCTCCTCGTTCCATACCACCATCTGCGTGCTCGAAGGACTGCTCGAATACGAACGTGCAGGACGCAAATCCGTGGCCCTCACTAAGTCCGTCACTAAAGCCCGGAAGCGTGCCGAAAACTATTTGCTTGAGCGCTGCATGTTTCGCTCGCTCCGAACCGGCGAAGTCATCAACAAACGCTGGCTCCGTTTCTCGTTCCCGACGTTTTGGCACTACGACGTCTTGCGTGGACTCGACTATCTGAGGAATGCAGGAATCAAACCCGACAGCCGCTTGAGTGAAGCCATCAAAGTCGTGCTGAAACGCCGCCACCAGAACGGGCGCTGGCCGCTCAACCTCCTTCATCCCGAATATGTTCCATTAGAGATGGAGACCGGCGTTGGCAGCGCAAGCCGCTGGAACACAGTGCGTGCGCTCCGAGTTCTGCGTTGGTACAACAACCCAACGTGCTAGTTGTGTCTTGAACCTGCTACCTACTTTGTCTTTAGAATTCCATCGAGAACGTTGAGCTTGCCGTCGATTGGACCTGTCTTCAAATTCGTGATGTCGAGACCCAGGATCTTTGCGATTAGCGGATACACGTTCACATTCTCAAATGGCGCCAGCGCGACACCAGATCGAATGTCAGGTCCCGCAGCCACAAATAGGGCCTTCATCTCGGGCATGTGTGTGGCGTCGTAGCCGTGCATTCCAACGGGCGGATGGTCCTCACCATGATCACTGGCGGTGATGAGGTAAGGGCCGGTCGGAACAACAACGGGATCGCCCTCGCGCGGATTACTATCAAAGTGGAGATAGCCGGGCACGTCCGCACGGCGATAGACGAGATATTTCTCGCTTTTTCCGTGCAGCGATTCATATGCCTTCTGCGCGTCGTCGTCCGACTTAGCGTAAAGAATCGAATCGAATATCTGGGCAAACCAGGAGGGGCTCAAGCCAGATTGATCGAGGCGGATGGGCGGCCCTTCGACTTTCACCATTCCATGATCGGCGAGCACGATCAAATCTACGGGCAGCTTGGATTCCTTGATGCCATCCATCAGTTTCCCGATCTCGCTATCGAGTTCGTGAACGGCGTCAACAACTTCCGGACTGTCCGGACCGTACTGGTGCCCGGCGGTGTCGGTATTGGAGAAGTATAGGGTGATGAAGTGCGGGCGCTGCTCCGATGGTAGATGGAGCCAAGCCAGAACCTGGTCAACCCGCTTTCCGTTGGGAAATTTTCCGTCGAACTTCAGATAGTAAGTGGGACGAACTCCCTGGATGTCCGCCTCCGAACCGACCCAAAAGAAACAAGCAGACCGCATGCCCTGCTGCTCCGCCAGCACCCAGAGTGGAGTTCCACCATACCAAGTGCCGTCGCCGACTGCCATGGCATCACGATAGCTATAGACCTCTTTCCGAGCCGGATCATAAAAGCTGTTGGCCACGATGCCATGATGTTCAGGGTAAAGGCCGGTAACGATGGTGTAATGGTTGGGAAAGGTTATCGAAGGATAAGCGGGAAGCATACCTTCCGGCGCGCTGGCGCCCTGAGTTGCCAGTGTCAGCAAGTGGTCAGCATGATAACGCTTTGCATAGTCATAGCGGAAGCCGTCCAGCGAAACGAGGATGACATAGGGTTTCGAAAGCTGCCGCGGAGCATTCGGCCCGTGATCAACGGTAATGACGGGCGTAACGATGGGAGAGACGCCCTGGCCGTAGGACGCCGCTGCGAGCCCACCGGCCGCAAGTACGAAGCTGAGGATGCGAATGGAAACCCGCTTGAAGAAAATATGCACGTAGAGTCTCCCGGCTGCCTTTCGGAAAACACAAAGATTATTCACCGGGAGTCTTCATCACCATGAAGGCCCGGATTTGTCTATTTGACTCCAATCTCCGAATAGTCGGCAAACCAGAGGCGACTCAGCTCCTTCCGGTTTTGCCTGTGATACGGCAAATGTGTAAGTGCGGCCCAACAATGTGTTGCGCAGGTTCTCATCAGCGCTATCCAAAGCCACGATCGTCGGTGCCGAACCGCAACTGTTGGTTACCGATATCCAAAGATCATGCGAATTTTTCCGTGACAAGTTAGGCTTTTCGCCTGTATTCAGTTACGGCAAACCTCCCTATTATGTACAGGTGAGTCGCGACGCAGCGCATCTCAATCTAGGATGTGTGGAGCGACCAATAATCGAGCCGGCGGTCCGCGATCGGGAGGAATTGTTGTCCTTATCAATGACCGTCGCGACGGCGGAGGAGATCAAGCTGCTGTTTCTTGAGTTTCAATCCGCTGGTGTTGCCTTTCACCAGACGCTGATGAAGCAGCCTTGGGCGCTAAGAATTTCATCGTCAAGGACCCGGACGGGAATCTGCAGCTGTTTGCTGGACCCGCAAACTAACGGCTACAAGGCCGAAGCGTGCTTATCGAACGTGTATAGTCGGCTACCGGAAATTGCAGCCAGGAAATCACCTGGAAGGACCAACTTTTCGAGCCCCGCCTAGTTTAATTCGCGTATGGCTGCTTGAAACTCTTGGAGATTACCCAAAATCTGTCGAATCGGCTGACTCCCGTCCGTCATACATTTAAGCGCGAAAACGCTTAAAATTGCTCTTCAGGAGAACAGCTGATGCAATTCGCTTTGCTAATCTACGAATCACCTGAAGCCTTTGCGACGCGAAACAACGACGGAACCGACTCCTACACCGGCGCTTGGCGCGCATACCATAAGGCCCTCGTCGAATCTGGCGCCTATCTCGCTGGCGAGCCACTTCAAGTGCCTGAGACAGGAACCACGGTACGAGTTAAGGACGGAAAGCGGCGCGTACAGGATGGCCCCTTCGCTGACACCAAGGAGCAACTCGGGGGATTCATAATCATGGAACTCGCCTCCCTTGACACGGCCCTCGATTGGGCGGCGCGTTGCCCTGCCACCGCGCTCGGTGCCGTCGAGGTGCGGCCACTTGCGCCAGAATCCAAGCGGCGAATTATGTGATGAACGAAGGTGATCTCGAGAGTACTCATCGGGCAATCGAGCGGGTGGCCCGCGAGTCGTATGGTCGGCTGGTGGCCTACCTTTCGTCGCACACACGCGACGTGGCTAGCGCTGAGGACGCTCTGAGCGATGCATTGGTAGCAGCGCTGAAAACCTGGTCCCGAGACGGCCTGCCCCAAAGTCCAGAGGCGTGGTTGCTGACGGCGGCGCGCCGCGCATTTATCGATATTGTCCGTCATCGGCGAGTAGTTGAAGCGAGCGAGCCGACTCTCCAGCTCCTGAGGGAGGAACGCGAGGTGTCCTTGTCGAAGGAGTTTCCAGATGACAGGTTGAAACTGCTATTCGTATGCGCTCATCCAGCGATCGATCCCGCTATACACACCCAGCTCATGCTGCAAACGGTTCTAGGCCTGGATGCAACACGCATCGCGGGTGCATTCCTGGTTTCGCCGAAAACGATGGGCCAGCGCCTGGTGCGTGCCAAGACGAAGATTCGCGATAGCGGAATTCAGTTCGAGGTCCCGCAAGACTTTGAATTGCCGCAGCGGCTGGACGCGGTGCTGGAAGCCATTTACGCCGCTTTCGGCATCGGCTGGGAAGATATGGCGGGCGTCGACCAGCCCGGCCGGGACCTGGCCGAAGAGGCGATTTGGCTGGCACGAGTTCTTCTGCAGCTAATACCTGATAAAGCCGAAGTTCGGGGTCTGTTAGCTCTCATGCTGTATTGTGAGTCGCGACGCGGCGCTCGAAGGGAACCTGATGGCGGATACGTTCCGCTCTCGCAGCAGGATACGAAGCAGTGGTCTCTTCCATTGATAGAAGAGGCAGAGCACCATCTCGCCGAGGCGTTCAAACTGGGACGCTCCGGCCGGTTTCAACTTGAAGCGGCGATTCAATCCGTACATGCCGAGCGGGCTCGCAGCGGGCGAATCGATTGGGCTGCCATCTCCGTCTTCTATGAACAGTTGACCCGCGTATCGCCGACAATCGGCACGCGGACTGGATACGCCGCGGCGATTGCGGAAGCCAATGGACCTGAGGCAGGTCTGGCAGTACTGGACACGATTGCCTTGGAGGATATTTCTTCTTACCAGCCTTACTGGGCAGTCCGTGCTCACCTGCTGCAGCGGCTGGGAAAGACCCCTGAAGCCTTAGACGCTTATGATCGGGCAATCGGACTCGCGGAAGACCCTGCAGTCAGAGAATTCCTGCTCCAAAAACGTGGCTAGTTTTTCTTCCTGTTGTAGAAATCACCCAACCTTACCTGTCTCCACTATAGAGGCGGCTTAGCAGTCATCATTCGACGAAGAAGCTTCGCCACGCGGGAGGTGAACAATGTGTCCATTCACCACGCGGCGATAACAAAGCGATTGTCAGATTTCTAGTTTATGGTTTGGCAAATATCACCACCATGACTTGCACAATTGTGACCTTCAGAATCAGTGCGGCCGGGAAAGTGATTGCATAGGCGATCTCTGCGCGATCGGTACCGACAAGATTGGAAGCAAAAGCGAGAATCGAGGGATTGCCCGGTACACCACCGGACGTGGCACCGAGGAGATCATCAAACCGCAATTTGAAAATGAAATGGCCGGCGAGTAGGGAAAAAAACACCGGAGTAAGTATGATAGCGGCGCTCAATGCTAAGAAGAGCGGCCCCAGATGTCGAACCGTTGTAATAAACTTCGGGCCGGAGACCATTCCGACCTGGGTGAGAAAAACCGTAAGACCGAAGTTCCGTAGAGTGAGATTGGCTGAGAGAGGTATGGTCCACACCCAGCCTCCGGTGCGTCCGAGACGGCTGATGATAAGCGCCACCACGAGCGGGCCGCCCGCGACTCCGAGTTTGAAAGTGCCTAACCCAGGAATCGACAGTGGGAGAATGCCCAGGAGTACGCCCAGCGTCATGCCCAGGCCCAGTGACACATAACTAAACTCCGTGGTGCCCTTTATGGAATCGCCAAAATATGCGCGAACGGCGTCTCGCTCTTCGCGCCGGGCCACCCCAAGGAGCCGAGCAGGGCGGGAGGCGTCGATTTCAGTTAAGGCTGCGCGGCAGCGAGATGGGGTTTGTTGCGAGGAGCAGCGAACCGAAATACCAGGCTTGCGGTTACACGAATGTTGTTTTGCGGCTGCACGGTAAGAGACGAGCTTACAAATTTCATGCGCGTGTAATCAACATTAACGCGAACTGCGAATGGCCCGGAAATGTTGCGTTCGATCCCTGTTCCTACGGCCCAGGAGAAACGCGTCAGCCATCCCCGGTAATACAGTTGATCCACGGGAACCGAGCCATCCAGCAGGCCAACGCCCGCGAGCGCGCGAACGAGCACACGCGTGTTCTCGGTCTGAGCGGGAACGAACACTGGACCGACGAGAAAATCAAGGACGTAGCTACCATGGCCAGAACCGGGGTCCTTTCCCCCGCGAACATAACTGGAATCCAAGGTCGCTCCCCAGCGCGGGGTGAAGTCGGTCGTTGCTCCAACATCAACGCCCTGCATATTGACCGTGGGCTTTCCTGAAAAATTCACGCCAGCGTAGCTGTAACCGGCGGAGATGTCACACTCCGGACCTTTGGCCGCAGGGGCTTGTCCAAGTAACGAGCTCGCGCATAGTAGCAACACGATGGACAATCTTGTTGAAAATCGCAAAGCGCCCAAGTTGATCCCTATCTTGCAGCCTGTCAGTAAACCGCCAGAACAGCTGTTCCGCTCAAATCATGCATGGTGGCGGTCACAATAGTCGTCCCCGAATGAGTGCTCGTCGCGATGCCCGTTCGAGTGACAATTGCCACACTTGCATCCGAAGACGTCCAGATTACCGACGATGTGACGTCTTTGGTCGTGCCATCGCTGAACTCGGCGATGGCAGTGAACCGTGTGGAACCGCCTTGTTCGAGAATTGTTGCGGCGGCCGACACCCGCAGCGAAATGGCCGTTGCGCTGGTGACCGTCAAAGTTCCCGTTCCGAGTTGCCCGCCGAAGAGTGCTGTGATAGTCGCCGTTCCCGGTTCCTCTCCAGTGGCTTGGCCTGCGGTTTCCGGCAGGTTGCTGATGGTGGCCACCGATGCCGGCGAGGACGTCCACAGAACCGACGTCGTCAGGTTCTGCCTATTTCCGTCTGCGAAGATGCCGGTAGCCACGAAAGCTAACACAGCCGCCTGGGGGATGCTTGCGGTTGGCGGGGAAACTTGTATCGATGTCAGTGGAGAACCGTCGACCACAATGGCACAGTTCGCGCTAAGCGCTCCGAGCTGTGCGGTGATCGTTGCATTTCCCGCGGATTGTGCGGTCACTTCGCCGCCATTGCTGACGCTCGCGACGTCGGCCGCGGACGACGTCCAAGTGACAAAGTTGGTAATCACCTCAGTACTGCCATCGCTATACGTTCCTGTAGCGACCAGGTTTACGGAAGTGGTTGGCGCGAGTACGGCACTTGCCGGGGTGACGGAGATCGAAGTGAGCGTGGCGGTGTTGACATTCAGCGCCGCCGTCCCCGAGACTCCGCTAAAAGTAGCGGAAATGTTGGCCGTACCAGGACTGATTGCGGTAGCCGTGCCCCCCGGTCCGACCGTGGCCACTGCAGGATTGTCAGAGGCCCAGGTGCAATCAATGGTGATGACCTGCCTCGTGTGATCGCTAAAGGTGCCGGTCGCGACGAAAGTCAACTTGGTGCCCGGTGCAATGCTACTTCCTGACGGAGTGACGGAGAGAGATACGATCGTGGCATCGGAGACCACTAGCGTGCCCGAGCCGCTAATCGAACCGAGCGCCGCAGTAAGCGTCGTGGATCCTGGGGTTAGAGCCGTCGCGCGGCCATTTCCTGCGATCGTCGCGACCGCAGTGTTAGAGGAAGTCCAGGACACCTGTGTGGTTATATTGCGCGTGCTGCCATCGGTGTAAGTACCGATTGCCTGAAGCATTGCGGTCGTCAACTGCGCTATCTTCCTCTTTGCAGGCCGCACTGTGATGGAAGACAGAATGGCAGACTCGACATCTACCGTCGTGCTTCCGGTAACTGAGCCAGACGTGGCGGAGACCGTAACCGAGCCTAGAGTGAGCGCGTTTGCAAGCCCGCCTCCAGCAATCGACGCCACACTTGTGTCCGACGAGGACCAGGTGACCGAGTCAGTCAGGTCCGCCGTGCTGTGATCGGAATATGTACCGGTAGCCGTGAATTGTTGCAGGGTGCCGAGGAGCAAGGCCGGATTGGCTGGCGTTATAGCGATCGAGACTAGGGATTTTGCTGGGTTTGGACCACCACCAGCCCCAGGACCGAGGGTGCCGGCGCCACAACCGATGAATAAGCTGAGGCATGCCAGGACAATTAGAGCTCGAAATCGCTTTACGAAAAGTCCTATTGCTTGGCCCATTTGCGGGAAACGTGTGCAGGAGAAGTGCCATTCCAAGCGACGTCTCCTGATGCAAGGTAGCATGGCGATAAATAGCGATCAATGGCCAAACACAATGGGCAAACAGAATGGCCAAAACACAACCGCAAAAGTTTTCGCTTTATAGGTACCGA
>Ga0210391_10002344_pt1 | contig 16492 bp, 16 predicted proteins | sample IncBWC12OmetaG_FD_160573 | JGI IMG/M metagenome (GOLD analysis project Ga0210391, IMG submission 160573) | Forest soil microbial communities from Barre Woods Harvard Forest LTER site, Petersham, Massachusetts, United States - Inc-BW-C-12-O ... | reverse complement strand
CGTGGAAGGGCCACCGGGGACGCCGGTGGGACTGGTGAAGTCGCGGGACGCGTCGACGCTGGAGAGGTTCATGAGGCCGCGGGCATCGACGGGATAGACAGCGACGCGAGCGGCGGTGAGGAGCGCGTCGGTTTGGCGGACCTGCTCGGCGTAATCACGCATGGAGGAGAAGGGGTCGAGCTGGGACGCGTTGGCGTTGGGGGTCATGGTGGGGCTTTGCGAGGGGTCGGGGTCCAACTGGAGCGGGAAGGAGCCGGAGAACCAGACGAGGTTTTTGCGGCCGGGGATGGTGGAGAGGTAGCGGCCCAGTTGCGCGAGGGCATCGAGCGTCATGTTGACGCGGAGGTCGAGACGGAAGGATTCCGTGTCGTTGGCAAACTGCTGGAGAGCGCCGTTGTCGATGCTGCTCATGTTCGCAGCCATGTTGTTGACGTCGGTTTGGTCGTTGGCGCTGTCGAGGATGGGCGACTGTTGGGGGGCGGTGCTGGAGACGGCGGCGGCGACCCGGGAGGCGTCGGTGGTAAAGCCTTCGATCATGCGGAGGCGGGAGGCGAGGGTGAAGACGGCAACGCGGGTGCCGGGAGGAATGTGTTTGACGTACTGGAGCATTTCCTGGCGGACGTAGGCCTGGTCGGGAGTGGGGGTGTTGAGGGCGTCGAGCAGGACGACGTTGACGGCGCTGGTGAGAGCGAAGCGCGGGATATTGGTAAAGGTGCTGGGTGGCAACGCGGGGATTTGGGAGGCTTGCTGGGCGTCCGTCGCACGGTGCTCTTCAAAGACGGAGATGTGCTGATCTTTGCCGTTTTCGAGGATATGGAACTGGCTGGCGGCGAGGCTCTGGACAGGCTTGCCCTTATCGGTGACAACGACGTCGACGAGGACGAGGTTTGCGTTAGTGCGGATGACGGGCGGCGCAGTGGCCGGCGGGGTAGTTTGGGCTGCGGTGGTTGCAGTAAGAGTTAAGGAGACCAGGAGGGCGCAGAGGGAGGGAAGCGATGGGCGGTAGCGCATGGTCGGGGTGCGGAAGTGGACGCATCCGCGGTGATGACCATGATGCCTGAAAAGCGGGGAAGAGGAAACGGGTAGCCGCAACCAATCATGCGGCATTCGCAGGGGCGAACGCCGGGCGCGGGGGGGCTCAAACGAGGATCAGGGACTACGCTTTACCGAAAGGAAGAAACGCGTTTGGACGCGGCATTGGCCAGGTCCTGCGCGGAGTCGACGACCTCGTTGACTACGTTTTTGCCGCGCTTGAAGTACTTGCCGGCCTGATCGCTGACGTCGTTGGCAGTGGAGCGGAGGCGGTCGGCGGCGTCTTCGTAACCGCGGCGGAGTTGGCGACGGGTTTTTTCGCCGGTTTGCGGCGCGTAAATGAGCGCGAGAGCCGCTCCCGCGGCGACTCCAACACCAAAGGCTGCCCAGAATTTACCCATACTCATGTTGTTGCTCCTCACTCGTGTGTCGGTTGCACTCTTTCCAATGGGATACCACAGTTGGAGAGATGGTTGCGTAAAAAGCGAAAAGCCGCCGGGAAAGGCGGCTTTTCGGGGTTGCCGAAAAAGCTCTACTTTTTCTCGCTCAATTGGCGGGCCTGGAGGGTGACGAGCTCGCTGAGGTCCTGCTTTTCGAGGCCGTGGACGGTTTTGTTGAACTCGTCGACTTTAGTGGACCAGTTCATAGAGCAGAATTTGGGTCCGCACATGGAGCAGAAGGCCGCTTCCTTGTAGTAGTCGTCGGGGAGCGTCTCGTCGTGCATGGCGCGGGCGGTTTCGGGATCGAGGGAGAGAGCGAACTGCTTTTCCCAGTCGAAGGTATAGCGGGCGTAGCTGATGGCGTCGTCGCGATCGCGGGCGCCGGGACGGTGGCGAGCGATGTCGGCGGCGTGGGCGGCGATTTTGTAGGCAATCATGCCGTCCTTGACGTCCTTTTCGTTGGGCAAGCCGAGGTGCTCTTTGGGCGTGACGTAGCAAAGCATGGAGGCGCCGTGCCAGCCGATTAACGCTGCGCCGATGGCGCTGGTGATGTGGTCGTAGCCGGGCGCGATGTCGGTGACGAGCGGGCCGAGGGTGTAGAAGGGTGCGCCGAAGCAGTACTCGACTTCCTTGTCGACCTGCTCCTTGATTTTGTCGAGGGGGACGTGGCCGGGGCCTTCGATCATGACCTGGACGTCTTCTTCCCAGGCTTTGGCAGTGAGCTCGCCGAGGGTCTTCAGTTCGGAGAACTGCGCGTCGTCGGAGGCATCGGCAACCGAACCGGGACGGAGACCGTCGCCGAGGGAGAAGCTGACGTCGTATTTCGCCATGACTTTGACGATGCGGTCGAAGTGCTCGTAGAGGAAATTTTGCTTGTGGTGGTGAGTCATCCATTGGGCGAGGATGGCGCCGCCGCGGCTGACGATGCCGGTGATGCGTTTGGCGACCATGGGGACGTACTGGATGAGGACGCCGGCGTGGACGGTGAAGTAGTCGACGCCCTGCTGGGCCTGCTCTTCGATAACTTCGAGGTAGACGTCGATGTTGAGGTCTTCGAGCCGCTTGACGCGGGCGAGCGCTTCATAGATGGGGACGGTGCCGATGGGGACTGGCGAATGGCGAAGGATGGCGTCGCGAATTTCGGGGATGGAGCCGCCGGTGGAGAGATCCATGACGGTGTCGGCGCCGTGCTGGATGGCGGTGTGGAGCTTGCGCAGCTCCTCCTGGACTTCGGAGGTGACGGCGGAGTTGCCGATGTTGGCGTTGACCTTGCAGCGGGTGGCGATGCCGATGCCCATGGGCTCGAGCTCAGGGTGGTTGATGTTGGCCGGGATGATGAGGCGTCCGGCAGCGACTTCGTCGCGAACCAGCTCGACGGGGATGCTTTCGCGCTGCGCGACGTAGGCCATTTCCTCGGTGAGAAGGCCTTTGCGGGCGAAGTGCATCTGCGACAGGTTGGTGTCGCCGGTACGGGCGGCTTCGGCTTTGCGGCGGACGATCCAGTCGGCGCGTGGCTTCAGGATTTCAAGGGTGGGATTCTGCGCTGCCATGGGAGACCTCTCTGTGTGGGTCAAGATTCTGCGCTTTGGAATTGGATGAAGGCGAAATAGGACTGGGTGGATTATAAAGCCCTGGGGGCAGCGGTGGAGCGGTCAGCGATAAGGCGGTCTGCGGTGGGACGGTCAGCGATGAAGCGGTCAGCGAGGACAGACACAGGCGTCAGGAGCGAAGGTAGGCGAGGACGGCGTGAACCGCTTCTTCTGTGGCGGCGCTGAGGGTAATGCCAGGTGGGCGGCGCAGGACGGCTCCGTGGCAGAGTGACTCGACCATGTGAGTGAGAACGAAGACGGTGAGGTCGAGATTGCGGGCCGGAGCCAGCTCGTGAAGATGGGCAGCGATGGCCAGGCGGAAGGCGCCGTGGAGGCGCAGGGCGAAGTCCTGAGTTCCGCCGGCGCGGTGAGGAACTTCCGCGGAGAGCAGTTCATAGAGGGCGGGGTCGTGCGCGTGGGCTTCGATCATGGCTTCGATGAGAGCGCGGACGAGAGCTTCGAGTGAGGAAGTAGCGTGCTGGATGAGGACTGCGCCGATGACGCGATCGATCTCGTCGATGTGGCGCTGGTGAAGGGCTGAAAAGATGGCGCGCTTGTCGGGAAAGTACTGGTAGACGGAACCGATGCTGACGCCCGCGGCTTCCGCGATGTGGTTGGTGGTGAGGCTGTCTGGATGGCCGCGGCGGAGGATGCGGAGGACTGCGCCGAGGATCGCCTCCACGGTTTGTTGGGCGCGGTGTTGGCGGGGGGCTCGGCGAGGCGTGGCTGCGCTGGTCATTGAAAGAAGTTTACTTCAAAACATGAGTAAACATGTAAATAAATATGAAACTCATTGTGCATGAATGGTCTTACTGTACTGGACAATGCGAGTAGACAAGTGCATTTCTTATCAATAATCTGAATCAATAAGTGAGCAAATATTCAGATAAATAAGCGAGGATGATTATGACGAAAAGGATTCTGATTACGGGCGCTACGGGGGATGTGGGGTCGAAAGTGGTGCGGCGGCTGGTGGAGCGAGGCGACCGGCCACGAATTTTTGTGCGAGATGGGGTGAAGGCGAGGGAGCGATTTGGCGCTGATGTGGATGTGTTTGTGGGCGATTTGGGGGATGAGAGGTCGCTGGGTTGGGCACTGGAGGGGGCGGACGCGCTTTTTCTGGTTAATTCGGGACCGAGAATTCCGGAACTGGACGCACTGGCGGCGAGGGCGGCTGTTTCGGCGGGTGTTGGACACCTGGTGAAGCTGTCGTCGCTGGACGTGGAGCAGAGTTTGGCGATTGGGGCGTGGCATGCGCGGGGCGAGGCGGCGGTGCTGGCGAGCGGGATTCGGTTCACATTTGTGCGCCCGACGGGATTTATGTCGAATCTCACAGCATGGGGGCACTCGATTCGGGAAGAGGGAGTGGTGCGCGCATCCACGGGAGAGGGGCGGCGCCCGTTCATTCACTCCGAAGACATTGCGGCGGTGGTGGTGGAGGCGCTGCTGAGCGAACGCTATGTGGGGGAGAGCTTGGCGATTACCGGTCCGGAAGCATTGTGTTTTGGCGAAGTGGCGGAGCGGATCGGCAGGGCGACGGGACGGGAGCTGCGCTTTGAGGCGATTTCCGATGAGGAGGCCGGCCGGCGGTTTGCTGCGACGGGCGCTTCGGCGGAAGAGGTTGTGGCGCATGTGGAACTGTGGCGGGCAATCCGCGAGAATCGGCTTGGGGCGGTGACGGACGGGGTGCAGCGGGTTCGGGGGCGGGAGCCGTTGGGCCTGGATTCGTGGCTAAGGGAGAATGCTGGGGCGTTGGGCGGAGTGGGGACGGCCGTTTCGACAGGGTGATATTTGTCACATGCGCGGGGGAGCGGGGACTGCTTACAATAGGTACATTATGAAGCTGGCATATCAAAAGACGCGGATCGTGGTGGCGGTGGCGGTGGTGCTGGGTGCGATTCTGTACCTGGCGGTGACGGCCACGGAAGCGAACAAGAGCTATTACGTCACGATTCAGGAACTGCAGAGCATGGGCTCCAAGGTCTACACGCGCAATTTGCGGGTGGCGGGCAGCGTGCAGCCGGGGACGATTGCGCGCGAAGGATCGCACGCCAACTTTGTGCTGGTGGAGAACGACCGCAAGCTGACGGTGGCGTATACGGGCGAAGAGCCGCCTCCGGACACATTTAAGGACAATAGCCAGGCGCTGGCGATTGGGACGTACGGGCGCGATGGGGTGTTCCACGCGACGGGATTGCAGGCGAAGTGCGCGTCGAAGTATGCACCGGCACCGGGGAAGACGGGTGCTCCGGCGACGCAGACTACGGCGATGGCGACGGGGAGCTAGCGGGTAGCGGGTAGCGTGCAGGGCCCAGGGCGGTTGCGGAAAGCAGCGGCGAGAGGCGATCCAAACAGGGTATAGGGTGTAGGGATTAGGGTGTAGGGCAGGTGGGTTAGCCGCTTTCTTATGCCGTAGCGGACGTGTGTTCAGATGTGGGCCTGCTCAGGGACGGACGATGACTAACGTGATTGCCGAATTCGAGCAGGTGTCCAAGCTGTATGGGACGTTCGCGGCATTGCGCAAGGTTGCGGTCCAGTTCGAGCGCGGGCGCTGCTACCTGGTGCTGGGAGAAAACGGCGCGGGCAAGTCGACGCTGCTGCGTACGCTGGCTGGGCTGCTGCAGCCGAGCTATGGCAAGGTGCGGATTTTTACGGCTGCGGGGAAGGCGGAGACTCCGTCGGAGGCGCGGGAGCGGATTGGCTACATGAGCCACGCGACCATGCTGTACGACGAGTTTTCGGGGGTTGAGAATCTGCGATTTTTCGCGAGCCTGTATCGGGATCGCGATTGCGTGGCGCCGGAGGAGGCGCTGCGGAGCGTGGGGCTGGATCCGAAGCTGACGCGGCCGGTGGGGCAATATTCGCAGGGAATGAAGCAGCGGGCGTCGCTGGCGAGGGTGCTGGTGACGCGGCCGGAGCTGCTACTGCTGGATGAGCCGTTTTCGAACATGGATATTGGGAGCGCGCACCAGATGCTGCGGCTGTTGGAGACGTTCAGGAGCGAGCAGCGGACGATTTTGCTGACGACGCATCAGCGGGAGCTGGCCGAGCCGCTGGCGGATTTTGTGCTGACGCTGAAGGCGGGCGCGGTGGAATCGCTGGTGGAGGGTCCGTATACGAAGGCCGGGGAGCTGCGGCTGGCGGGCGTGGCGATTGGGAGCGGGTCGCGATGAAAACGCACTCCAAAACGAATGCGGCGCGGATTTTGGATGGTTTGGGGATTTCGTATGAGATTCGCGAGTACGAGGTGAGTCTCGAGGAATTTTCGGCGCTGGTGGTGGCGGAGAAGATTGAGTTGCCGCCGGAGCAGGTGTTCAAGACGCTGCTGTGCGTGACGTCGGATCGCGAGCATGTGTTTGCGGTGGTGCCCGGGGATGCGGAGCTGGATTTTAAGAAACTGGCGGCTGCGGCCGGGACGCGCAAGGCGGAAATGGTCGCGGTGAAAGATGTGCAGCCGCTGACCGGGTATGTGCGCGGCGGCGTGACGGTGTTTGGGGCGAAGAAGGATTTTCGCGTGTTCGTGGACGAGACGCTGGAGCTGTTCGATGTGGTGAGCGTGTCGGCGGGAACGCGGGGCGTGCAGGTGTTGCTGACGCCAGCGGATTATTTGCGGGGGGCGTTGGGGACGGTGGCGGATTTGACGAAAGTGAAACTGGAATAGCACGAGCAGGAACAAAAGCAAGAGCAAAAACTAACAGCAGGTCCCTCCGCTCCGCGCTGCGCGCTCCGGTCGGGATGACAACAAGAAAAGCAAAAACAAAAGGAAAAACAACGACAACAGCAACGGCAGCAGCAACAGCAAGGGCAACGGCAACAGCAACTGCGACGCGGGGATGACGAGGAAGATCAGATGTATTTTCTGACGCACCTGAAAAAAGATTTGCGGCTGGAGTGGCGGTCGAAGGACGCGATCAACTCGATGCTGTTTTTCGCGCTGCTGGTGGTGGTGGTGTTCAGCATGGCGTTCGACCCGACGCGCGCGGTGAGCCGGCAGATTGCGGGCGGGATTTTGTGCGTGGCGACGATGTTTGCGGCGGTGAGCGCGCTGAATCAGGCGTGGGCGCGGGAACTGCGCAACCAGGTGCTGGATGCGTTGCGCATGACGCCGGTGCCGGGGGCGGCACTGTTCCTGGGAAAGACGCTGGCGAATTTTCTGTTTGTGATGGTGGTGGAGATGGTGCTGGCGCCGGTGTTTGTGGTGTTTTACAACCTGCATGCGCTGGGCAATTCGTGGCTGCTGCTGCTGGTGCTGCCGCTGGGGACGTGGGCGCTGATTGTGAATGGCGTGTTCTTTGCGGCGCTGTCGATTCGGACGCGGGTGCGGGAATTGCTGCTGCCGCTGCTGTTGTTTCCGATTTTTATCCCGGCGCTGGTGTGGATGGTGATGGCGACTTCATCGATATTGACCGGGGAAGGGGACGCGGTGACTTCCATTAAAAGTCTCGCGGCCTATGACGTGATTTTTACTACGGCTTGTTTGATGTTGTTCGAGGTGATTTTGCACGCGGAATAGGAAACAGCAGGTCCCTCCGCTGCGCGCTTCGCGCTCCGGTCGGGATGACAGGGTTGGTGGGGTTTACCAGCGGCCGACGTGATGGTGGAGGTAGTGGGCGGCGGAGAAAGCGACGACCCAGAGCCCGGCGACGAGGGAGCCTACAGTGAGGATCCATTTACGGACGGGTCGGTCGTGGGCGGCGAGGGTGGAGGATTTGCGGGTGCCGAAGATTTGGCCACCAAGTCCAATGGCCATGAGCAGAGCGCCGAGCGTGAGGGTGAACCAAGCCATGGATAACCTTTTTACCCTGGATTAGGTGGATGCGGAAAGAGGGAATTGCGTTTTGCGAGCGGCGAGTGGTGGAATGAAGCCCGGTCGGAGGAGATTGCGGATGAAGACGATGCGCGGGGCATTGATTTTGCTGGGGTTGGCGGTTTTGTAAGGAAGAGGCCGAATTTTCGGCGTGAGGCAGGATTTATGAAATTGTGGCGATGGTTGTGGCTGGCGGTGACGCTGGCGGTATTGGCGGAGGGGTTCCGGGTAGCGCTGTTTCAGGTGCCGATGGATGCGGCGCAAGGCGATGTGCAGCGGATTTTCTACTATCACATTCCTTCGTGGGTGGGGATGGGGATCTTCTTCGCGATCAACCTGGGGTGCTCGCTGGTGTATCTGGCGGTGCGGAACGGGAAGCCGGTGCTGGCGCTGAAAGCGGATGCGCTGGCGGTGGCGTCGGCGGAGATTGGGGTGGTGTACTGTCTGATCGGCCTGGTGACGGGATCGCTGTGGGGACGCGCGGTGTGGGGCATCTGGTGGACATGGGACGCGCGGCTGACCTCGACGCTGGTGCTGTGGCTGATCTATGTGGCGTACCTGCTGCTGCGGCGATTTGGCGCGGGTCCGCAGATGCGGACGCTGGCGGCGGTGATGGCGATCTTTGGGTATCTGGATGTGCCGCTGGTTTATTTTTCGACGCGGTGGTGGCGGACGCAGCATCCGGCGCCGGTGTTTGGCGGCGCGCCGGGATCGGGGATCGACCCGAGCATGATGCCGGCGGTGTGGTGGAATTTGGCGGGCTGGGTGATGTGGGGAATTTTTGTAGCGAGTATGCGCTACGTGGCGGAGTACCGGACGCAGAAGGCCGAGCAGGATGAGGCGCTGCGGTTGTTGGATGCGGAACAGGAACTGTCCGGCGTGTCCGGCGGAGCGGGGAGATAGCTATGGATATGGGACATCGGCATCTGGTGCTGGCGTACGCGGCGACGATTTTGATTCATGTGGTGTATGTAACGTTTGTGGCGGTGAAGTGGCGGGCTTCAAAGCGGGCGGTTGTTTAGCTAACCGCAGTGACCGCTCACCGGGAGCATTCGTACTTCGTCTATCTGATGGCGAACCGGAGCCGTACGCTTTACTGCGGCGTCACCTCTTCGATTCGAACACGTGCATGGGAGCCCAAGAACGGGGAGTTTCAGGGATTCACGTCTCAGTACAAATGCGACCGGCTCGTTTGGTTTGAGCCCTTTCAATACGTGGATCGGGCGATTGCGCGGGAAAAACAGATCAAGCGGTGGCGACGCGAGAAGAAGGTTGCGCTGATCACCGAGAAAAGCCCGACCTGGGAAGATTTGAGCGCCGATTGGTTTTGAGGGAAGAGCGAACAGCGGGTTCCTCCGCTCCGCGCTGCGCGCTCCGGTCGGGATGACAACAATCAAAACAAAGACAAGAACAACGGCAACGACAAGAGCAACAGCGCACAGCAGGTCCCTCCACTCCGCGCTGCGCGCTCCGGTCGGGATGACAAATCGTTGTTGGGACACATACATTAGAAAAATGCGTGGATTTCGGAAAATTGCCGTATTGAGCGTGGTTGGATTGATGGGGTTGGGTGCGTTTGCCCAGCAGGCGAAGCTTTTGCAGCCGAAAGATACTTCGGCGCTGCATCCGCCGGCGGGTGCGAAGGTGGCAATTGTGGAGTTCGCCGACCTGGAGTGCCCGATGTGCGCGATGGAGAATCCAGTGATTCTGCAGGCGGTGGACCACTACCACGTGGCGTGGGTGCGGCATGACTTCCCGCTGCCCATGCATAACTGGAGCTTCCAGGCCGCGGTGAACGCTCGCTGGTTCGACACCAGATCAAAGAAGCTGGGCGACGATTATCGCAACGCGATTTTTGCCAACCAGCGGAGCATTGAGACGAAGGCGGACTTGCAGGACTTCACGCAGAAGTTTGCGCAGCAGCATGGGACGGCGATGCCTTTCGTGATGGATCCGCAGGGAACGCTGAAGGCGGAAGTGCAGGCGGACGTGGACCTGGGGAACCGGATGGGCATTGGGGAGACGCCGACTGCGTTTGTGGTGACGGCCAAGGGGTACAAGCAGGTGATGGACTGGAACAAGCTGTACTCGATGCTGGACCAGGCGCAGTAGAGCAGGGGATAGGGTGTAGGGGGTAGGGTGTAGCTGGCGGTTCTCAGTTGTCAGTTCTCCATCCCCAGTTCTCAGTCCTCAGTCCCCAGGTTTCGCTGCTATCCATTGCGATGGCGATCTCCCCTTTAAAATCAAACTATGAGTATTGAGAGCGTTGTTGTGGCGCCGGTGGCGGCGCGTCGGCATACGGAACGGACTCTGCACGGGCACACGCTGGTGGATGATTACGCGTGGTTGCGGGAGAAAGAGAATCCCGAGGTCATTGCGTATCTGGAAGCGGAGAACGCTTATTGCGCGGCGAATTTTTCCGGGACGGAAGAGTTGCAGAAGCAGCTGTACGAGGAGATGCTGAGCCACATCAAGGAGACGGATGTTTCCGTGCCGTTTCGCGATGGGGAGTGGTGGTACTACTCGCGCACCGAGCAGGGCAAGCAGTACGAGATTTATTGCCGCAAGCGCGGGTCGGCGGACGGGCCGGTGGGCGAGGAAGAAGTTCTGCTGGATGTGAACGCGCTGGCGGAGCATGAGAGCTTTCTGGCGCTGGGGACGATGGTGGTTTCCGATGACGGAAATCTGCTGGCGTATTCGTGCGACAACAAGGGGTTCAGGCAATACACGCTGTATGTGAAGGATCTGCGGACCGGCGAAGTGCTGCCGGAGCGGGCGCAGCGGGTGGGGTCGGTGGTGTGGGCGACGGATAACCGGACGCTGTTCTTCACGGTGGAAGATGAGGAGCAGAAGCGGCAGTTCCAGCTGTATCGCCATGTGCTGGGGACGCCGCACGCGGAAGACGAGCTGGTGTATGAGGAGGCGGACGAGCGCTTCAACATTGGCGCGGGGCGGACGCGCGACGATGAGTACATTTTGCTGGAGTGCTCCAGCCACACGACGACGGAGGAGCGGTTTCTGCGGGCGGACGATCCGCGGGGCGCGTGGACGCTGATTGAGCCGCGGCGCGAGGAGATTGAATACTACGCGGACCATCGCTACGGGCAGCTCTACATCAAGGTGAACGATACGGGGCGGAATTTTCGTCTGGTGACGACGCCGGTGGAGACGCCGGGGCGGGAGCACTGGACGGAGCTGATTCCGCATCGCGCGGAAACGATGCTGGAAGAGGTTGATCTGTTTGCCGGGCACGCGGTGGTGTGGGAGCGGACGAAGGCTTTGCAGCATGTGGTGGTGCGGCCGTTTGTCCACCCCACTGCGCCAACACCGGGCGCATCGGGGACCCCGGTTGCCGGACGCGGGGCGGAGATGGCGGCGGGGCGGGAGATTGCGTTTCCGGAGCCGGTGTACAGCGTCGGTCCTGGCACGAACCGCATCTTTGAGGCGACCACGTACCGGTATGCGTACCAATCGCTGGTGACGCCGAACTCGGTGTTTGAGTACGACGTGGCGACGGGCGAATCGAAGCTGCTGAAGCAGCAGGAAGTGCCGGGGGGATTTGACCGGACGCTGTATGAGTCTGAACGGATTTTTGTTCCGGCTCCGGATGGCGTGGGAATTCCGGTGTCGCTGGTTTGGCGGAAGGATAAGCGCGAAGCAGGGAAGAATCCGATGTGGCTATACGGGTATGGGTCGTATGGGTACTCGCTGCCGATGGGGTTCAACAGCAACCGGCTGAGCCTGCTGGATCGCGGGATGGTGCTGGCGTACGCGCATGTGCGGGGCGGCGGCGATATGGGCAAGCCGTGGCACGATGACGGGCGGCTGATGAAGAAGAAGAACACGTTCACCGATTTTGTGGCGGTGACGGAGGCCCTGGTGGCGCGAGGGACTTGCGCGGCGGATCGCGTGGCGGCCGAGGGGCGCAGTGCGGGTGGGCTGCTGATGGGCGCTATCGTGAATCTGCGGCCTGATTTGTATCGGGCGATTGTGACCGGAGTTCCGTTCGTGGACGTGATGAACACGATGCTGGATCCGACGCTGCCGCTGACGGTGCCGGAGTATGAGGAGTGGGGCGATCCGAACGGGAAGGCCGCGTTTGAATACATGCTGAGTTATTCGCCTTATGACAATCTCTCACCCCATCACGCCAAAACCGGGCGTGCCGGGGACCCCGAGTCCCCAAACGCGGCAGGAGAATATCCGGCGATTTTGGTGAAGACGTCGCTGCACGACAGCCAGGTGATGTATTGGGAGCCGGCGAAATATGTGGCGAAGCTGCGGACGTTGATGACCGGTGTGCGGCCGGTGGTGCTCCATACGAATTTGACCGCGGGGCATGGCGGGGCTTCGGGGCGGTATGACTATTTGAAAGAAATTGCGCTGGACTATGCGTTTTTGCTGCGGGAGCTGGGACTAGCCGTCCAGGCGGACGCGCTTCGCGCCGGATCCGCGAGGCGCGGTTAGTCAAGCGGTACGCAATATTCCCTCAGGGGCTACGGCCCAGCCTATTTTCATGCGTATTACGGCACGGCTGAAGCCGTGCCCTGACACGAGACTCTGGTTTCGCGGCGCAGGAGATTTGCCAGGACGGCGTAGCTGAAGAGGGCTAAGGCGGCGTCGGTGAGCAGGCTGGCGGCGGCGGCTCCGCGCCAGGACCAGTGGGGAATCAACAGAAAATCAAGAGCGACATTGAGGGCGGCTGCGGATAGCTGCGTGGCGGTGCGGTTCCACTGCGAGGCGGAGCCGGTGATGGCCGATCCCCAGGCGTAGTGGAGTGCGCGCAGGATGGGCAGGAGGCAGAGCCAGCGGAGCGCGTTGACCGATTCGTGGAACGACGGGCCGAAGGCGAGCGGCAGCAGAGGCGCGGCTAAAAACATGGCAACGGCGGCGAGGATCGAGTAGGGCAGCGTGCGCTTAAGCGTTTTGCGGGCGAAAGCGGCAGCGGGTTGCACGCCTTCGGCGCCGTGGCGGAAGAAGCGCGGCGCGGCTGCAGCGTAGACGCTGTAAATGGGCATGGTGGCGGCGTCGATGACGCGATAGGCGGCGGAGTAGATTCCGGCGGCGCCGGTTTGTCCGAGGCTGACGAGGAAGGTCTTGTCGACGTCGTTGTAGACGGAAATGGAAGAGCTGGAGAGGGAGAAGCTGAAGCCTTCGCTGAGGTCGCGTGCGCGGAGGCGGCGGAAACGCGGACCTCCTAAACGTTTGGTGACGAGAACGGCGGCGATGAGGGCGACGGTGAGGGTGGAGAGCCAGTAGATTTTCGCCCAGAGATGCGCGGTGGGATGGACGCCGTGGGAGCGGGCCCAGGCCCAGACGATGGCGGCGGTGGCGGTGCGGCAGAGATTCGTGAGCGCGGAGAGGCGGGCGGTGATGGAGAGTTGGCCTGCTCCCTGGAAGGCGCGGCTGGCGAGTTGAACGAATTTGCCGAGTAATCCGTCAGAGAGGGCGATCCAGGGGACGAGGGTGCGGAGGTCGGGGCGCAGCGCGAAGTGGGCGAAGAGCATGGCAGCGGCGAGGAGCAGGAAGAATCCGCCGGTGAGGATGACGAGCGACTGGCCCCAGGTGGCGGCAAAGGACGCGCGATCGCGGCTGATGTTGCGGACGAGGAGCATTTCCATGCCGAAGGAGGAGAACTGGCTGAGCGCGGTGACGAGGGCGACGACGCCGATGAACGCGCCGTATTCGCGGCTGCCGAGGGTGCGTCCGATGAGGACGAAGTAGAGAGCCTGCGCGACGACGGAGACGCTCTGGCCGGAGATCATCCAGAGCGAGCTACGGCGCAGAGATTCTTCCGGCATTTCAGGATTTCAACACAGGCATGAGGACTTCGTCGTAGGTGTTTTCGAGCAGCGCGGTTTGCGTGGCGAGGGAGAAGTGTTGCTGGGCGCGGCGGCGTCCGGCTGCGCCGAGGCGCGCGGCGAGATTGGGATCGGCGAGGATGGCGCAGATGTTTTCTGCGAGATCGGCATGGTCGGCGTAGGGGGAGAGCAGCGCGGTTTCGTGATCGACGACAGCTTCCGAGATGCCGGGGCCGTTGAAGGCGGCGATGGGCAGGGCCATAGCCTGCGCTTCGCAGAGGACGATGGGCAGTCCTTCGGTGTCGCCGTTGGCGGCGACGATGCTGGGCGCGGCGAGAACGGTAGCGCGATGCATGAGGTCGCGGACGACGGAGGGCGGTTGGGGTCCGAGGAAGGTGCAGTGGCGCAGAGTGGCGCTGGCCTGGGCGCGGAGGGGATCGAGGAGGGGTCCGTCACCAACGATGAGGAGCTTGGCAGTGGGATGACGCTCGGCAACGATCGACATGGCGCGGAGCAGGTGGGAGCAGCCCTTTTTCTCGACGAGGCGGCCGACAAAAAGAACGATGGGATCGCGGGAACGTGAGTAGCAGGGATCGGGCGCGAAGAGATCGAGGTCGACCCCGATGGGAAGGGTGCGGAGTTTGGCAGCGGGGAATCCGCGAGCGAGGGCCTGGGTGCGGATGTGTTCGGAGACACAGACGAAGAGGCTGGCGCGGGCGAAGAGCTCGTCGCGGCGGCGAAGGAAGACGCGGCCAGCGGGGGTGTGGTGGAGGGATTCGTCGGTGGAGGTGGCGTCGTAGCCGTGGAGCGTGACGATGAAGGGGAGGCCGAAATGTTTTTGGATGGGGAGGGCGGCGGCGGCATCGACGGCGAAGTGGGCGTGGAGGAGCTGGGGATGGCAGCGCGCGAGCTTGCGGAGGAATTGCGGGACGGGGCTGGAGTGGAGGAAGAAGCGGCGGCGGAGCTTGTCAGAGAGGGAGTCGCTGTGGGTGAGGGTGACGGTCTCTTCGGAGTCGAGTTCAAGGCCGGTGGGGATGCGGCGGAGTCCGGTGAAGACCGGGACGTGGCGGCGGAGGGCGTGGGCCTGGGCGGCGATGAAGGTTTCAGAGGGCGGAAGAAGGTCGGCGCGAAAGATGAGGACGGTGGGAATCATGAGACTTCCTCGAGGGCGGGACGGTCGTGGACTTGCGCGGACATGATGTCACGCGGAGCGGTTGGTTGGGTGTGATGGCGGTCACGAGCGGTGGTATCGATGGTGGCGAGGGCGGCGACATAGAGGGGCCAGAAGAGGCCGTTGTAGATGAGGAAGGTGTTCTCGTCGATATCGTAAACCGCGATGAGGACGAGGATGGCGAGGGGGAAGGCTATGCGGGGGATTTCGCCTCTGTGCCACGAGGGCCAGAGTTGGTGCGCGGCGCGGAGCCAGCTGATGAGAAAAAGTGCAAGGCCGGTGAATCCGAGATCGAGGCAGATTTCGAGGAAGCCGTTGTGGGCGTGTTCGACGATGAAGTGGACGGCGGCATCGATCTGCAGGGATGGGCCCTGCATGCCGCGCCAGAAGGCGTCGTATCCATAACCGAAGCAGGGGCGTTGAGCGATGAAGTGGGCGACCTGGGCCCAGATGGCGGTGCGTCCGGAGAGCGTGGCGTCGCGGCCGAGGAAGCGCATGAGTGGCGGGAAGAACAGCGTGGCAGCGGCTGCGATGAGGGCGAGGACGATGGGCGCGGCGATGGCGAGGATGAGACGGATGCGGGAGCTGGCGCGGCGCGCGACAAAGAGCGTGAGCCAGAGGAGGAGGATGGCGGCTTCGATCATCCACGCGCCGCGGGATCCGCTCATGACGAGGACGAAGAGGAAGAGGAGCAGCGCGGCGGCGCGGGCGGTTGTGATGCGCGAGCCAAAGAGGATGACGGCGGAGGCCAGGACCATGATGCGTCCGCAGGCGTTTTTCTGAGTGAACACGCCTTGCCAGTCGGCGCTGTGGCCGGGGGTGTGATCGAGTCCGATGGACGGGGCGAAGATGACGATGGCGATGGTGGCGATGGCGACGGCGACCATGGCGAGGCGGAGGATGGCGAACTGGCGGGGCGCGGGGAAGCGGGCGGCGAAGTAGAGTCCGAAGAGTCCGGCGAGAGCGAAGGGGATGGAGCGGCGCAAGGTGAGGGAGGGATCGAGCGACCACGCGGTGGAGGCGATGGCGAGCACGGCGAGCAGCGCGACCCAGGGGATTTTGGGGATCGAGTGGAGCAGGAGGCGCGGGCGGCGCAGGATGAGGAAGACGATGAGAAGGTTCGCGAGGGCCTGGGAGATGATGCCGCCGATGGTGTTGAGGCTGGAGGGCGCGGAGGCGGTCATTTCGAGGGCGGCGCTGGGAGCGATGCCCGGAATGGAGCCCTGCATGGAGAAAAAGGCGAAGAGCGCGGCGCAGGCCAGGTCTTCGAGCGGGAGCAGCGGAATGCGGTGGGGGTGGGGCGGGCGGCGCGGCGTCATTTAGTGGGTTGCGTAGATGAGCGCCGAGCTGGCGGCGGCGGTAATGTTGGCGAGGCCCATGGAGAGATTGCGGACCATGCTGAAGGGGACGTAGAGGATGTCGCCGGCCTGGAGAGGGACGTCGGGCTCGCGGCCGCGTTCCATGTCGCGCAGAGGGAGGTCGAGGGAGTTGGTGATGCCGTCCACATTGCGGACGAGGCGCACGCGCTTTTCGCTGGCGGTTTTGGAGGCTCCGGCGGCGAGGGCGATGGCCTGGAGGACGGTGAGCTGGGAATCGTTCTGCATGACGTAGCCGCCGGGGTGCGCGACGTCGCCGAGGACGTAGACGATGCC
>Ga0210391_10002343_pt1 | contig 16497 bp, 10 predicted proteins | sample IncBWC12OmetaG_FD_160573 | JGI IMG/M metagenome (GOLD analysis project Ga0210391, IMG submission 160573) | Forest soil microbial communities from Barre Woods Harvard Forest LTER site, Petersham, Massachusetts, United States - Inc-BW-C-12-O ... | reverse complement strand
TCCCACAAATGCGTAGCTGTCGGTCGCCATCGATTGCGCCAGGTTCAGCACGCGAGCTTGAGGAACTATTACCGAGACGGTGCGGAGTCCCGGAACTGCCGTGGTCGCATCCATCAAGGCCACCCGGATGGTAAGAACGCCGGGTCCGGGTTGACTGACCAGCGTGAAACTCTTGCCAATGTCGGTCTGCAACTGATTGTAGAAGTATTCGGTCAGAGTCTGTTGATCCGCGGGCGGCACTTTCGAATCAGCAGCCGCCCAGAATTCCACCGGCATCAGCTGTATCTTGGTGTAGCTGCTCCATTGCGCGTTCGGATTGATATACGCGAGCGCGGCTCCACCCTGCGGTCCCTGGGTCAGTTTGGACGCATCGGGGCCGAAGAATCCCGTAACTGCGGGCGGCAGCGTTCCGCCTGATTCCAGCGCCTTCGCGGCCGCCGGCGTGCTCTCAACGGTAGTCGAACATCCTGCTACGAATAACATCGCAGCCAGTCCCGCTGACGCAATTCCAGTCACCACTCTTCCTCGCAAGTTCTTCATGATGCTCTCCTCTTCAATGCTGGCTGGTCGCCAGGTTAAATCATTGGTTCAAAGATACAGCTGCGGTAACAGCAGACTGACTTTAAAGTTCAAGGTGAACTGCTCAGTCTGCGGATCGAACTGACGATAGACCATCCATTCACCTGATACATCCGCATTTATCGCCATGCCGTCGCCCACGTTCCACACTTTTCCGAATCCGGCGCTGAACGGAATCTCGGTCGATGTCTTGTGACGCATATTGATCTTCCAGTTCGCGTCGCTCGATTTCAGGTACCATCCGTGGCCGACGTCATATGACAAGATGGGCTGAATCTGCATCGACGCCACTGATACCGAATGCGAAGAGGTATACGCAAACGATGTCGATTGTTGGAATAGTGCGCCAATCTTGAGTCTGTCCAACCGCCAGGAAAAAGCCCACGCCGGCCCCGCCTGCCAGGCGCCGTGGCCAGTGAACTGGCTGGTCGACGTCGGAAAAACAAAGTACGGCCCAACGCCCCAAAGAAACCCGGTCTCCTTGTAGTCAGGAAACGGAATCCTGAACAAGTCGAATAGCTGCATATCGTCCAGGGCGGTTGTGGTCGACGCAGTCTTTCCGTTTCGAGGAACGGTGACAACCTGGATCGTAGGTCGAATCAATTGATCGACCGGCATCAGCGAATACGGGTGGACTGCGACCACCGAGCGGAATTGCAAGGTGTTGAGTTGCGCATTGGTCCCATACTCGGCCGGCGTATATTCGTCCTTCAGTTGGAACTGGGTTAGTTTCGCCAGCGGATCGTCGACTTCATCGGCAAGCGTATCCTCTGACACGGTGGCTGCTGGAGGATCTGCCAGACACGACGAACGTGTTCCAGCAATCGCGAGGATGGCCATCGCGATTGTGATGAGAATTCTGCGCTTCGGTGTCAGACCTTCTTCCAATGGAGAAGTACATACAGCGAGTCGGCACGCAGAGATATTGTACTTTGGTCCAATCCGAGTCAGTCAGATGTCGGCCGGCGCCCGCGCTATTCGACGTCGACGAACTGACTCAGGCGGCCTGCCCGCTGCCTGGTTCAACGGGGAGAGCGAACTCCAGCGTGGCGCCACGGTCGGGATTCCGCGTCGCCCAGATCCGGCCCCCATGATTCTCGATGATCGAACGAACGATAGTGAGCCCCATGCCCAGTCCGGCCGCCTTGGTCGTGAAGAAAGGGTCGAACAGACGAGGCATAGCGTTAGCGTCGATGCCCTTGCCTGAGTCTCTGACCGACACATGGACGTGGCCGGGTTCTGTCACGCCTGCGAGCATACGCACCTCGCGCGGTCCGTCACTCTCGCACACCGAATCGAGTGCGTTGAGGACCAGATTCAAAACGGCCTGAGTCAAGTGGGTTTTGTCGCCTCGCGCCAGTGGCAGAGAGTCGGGTAATTCGATCGACAACGAGACGCGTTTCATTCGCGCATCGGCGGCTACGATGCGATTGACCTCAAGCAGAAGCTCTTTCAAATCGACCGGCGACATCTGCGCCTCGCCGCGCTTGAACATCGCGCGAACGTCTCTAACTATTTCGACTGCGCGCGCATCGTCACGAATGATGTCGTCGAGTGCCCCGTCGATTTCGACCAAATCCGGATTCTTCGATGCGAGCAGACGGCGAGCGGCTCTCGCGTTGTTCAGAATCGCGCCCAGCGGCTGATTCAACTCATGCGCCAGCGAAGCGGTAAGTTCGCCCATCGTCACGACCTGCGAGACTTGCCGCAGTTCTTCAGACAGGCGCTGGATCTCCGCTTCTGCGCGCCTTCGCTGCAACGCGTTCGCAATGACCTCCGCTACCAGTTTCAGACGCTGGACGGTTTCCTGCGACCAGGATCGTTCGGTAAAAACTGTGCCGAAGAAGAATCCTCCCGCTACAACTCCGCCAATCATAAAGGGAATGATAACGTTAGACTCGCCTCCCCGGCGTCGCGCGCTGGCAAGATCTATGACAGCTTCCGGAGGAAGTTCATCGTAGTTCGAGAGTACGACCATTTCGCCCGACAGCAGCTTGCTGCTGACCCAGGGGTAATGCTCTAAAGCGTTCGTCCTGACGCCTCTGTCCGGGGTAATTACGCCCTCTCGCGCCCACTGATGAGTCGAGTAGAGTCCTCCATCGGTCGGATCCACTTGCACTACAGTGCTGCGATCGACGTCCATCGCCAGCACGATTTGCTCCAACCAGCGCTCTATTTCGAGATCGATCTCCGCAACGGGGACACGGACGAAGGCAGCAGACAAATCACTGAGCAGCTTCTCGAAATCCAGCGAGCCCGGATCTCGAGTGATTTGGAATCGCGACGCAGCTGACACGGCGCCGGACTTATCTCCCCCTGAGCGCGATGCCATCACTTTCATTACCGAGCCCGAATCCGATTGGTTAGACTAAAAGGACCAATCCCCGCCCGGTTGTTATACGTCGGATCATTTTGTTGTGGAAAGAGCCAACGCGCGGCCGATTGCGTCGAGCAGCGGCTCTTCGTCGAAGGGCTTGAACAGGACAGCTACCGCATCTGATTGCGCGGCCAGCGAGCGAGTCCTGGCGTCTGTCCGCCCGGTAATTAGAATCGCGGGCAGGCCGCGACCGAGGTCCTTGAGCGCCTCGCACATCTCGATTCCGGTCATTTCGGGCATATCGATGTCGACCACCATGCACGCGTTGGATCGCGGGGTGTCGCTGGCGAGCAATTCCGATGGCTTGGCGAAAGTTTTGACGAGGAACCCGGAGGCGGAGACCAGCCTGTTCAGCGAGCGGAGCAACGACGGATCATCGTCAACCACCAGCACCGTGGCCGGGCTGATCGTGCCAACTGCCTTGGTCGCTCGAAGCTTGGACTTGACGGTCCTGGAGGCCTTCGCGGACGGCCTCACCGCCGCCTTCCTCGCCAGGTTCGTAATAATTTTCATTTCAAAGGAGTCCGCGTCGTCCCGATCGCGTCTGCCCGTCTCGATTGTGTTACGAACAAATGACATGCCGCAATTGGACCAAAGTCCAATACGCAGCTACGACGCCGGCAAGGGTTGCTGACGGGTGGATTGCTTCATCAGATATTCGGCGTTCGCTTGCGGAATGAGCGAGATGCCGCCCTGGCCGAAAGCGCCCTCGGCGCGCCCGCTGCCAGTGGCAAATCCCGGCACCGACGGCGCGCCTATTCCTGTGCTGATGCCGCCGACCTGCAGGTAAACCGTCTGGCCGGGTTGCACGTCGACGCCGACGGTGCCGCCGCCTTGAGATTGGAAGCCGGTCCCGGCCGAAAAATTGTGAGCACCGGGGCGGATAGGCACCATCGCATAATGTTGCCCGTTCATCATGGCGATGACCCGGTCGCCGTCCTGAACCGAGAGTTGCGTTTTAGCGAAGTCGGTATCGACGATGACCACAGTCGCGGGCGCTGCGGTCGCCGGATAGGCCGGCGGCGTCGATTGCCCACCACATCCGGGTAAGACAGCGAACACTGCGACCAGCGCCAGTGCGTAAAGTTTCATCGGACTCGCGCGGATGGTAGCGAAGCAATTCGCCGAAGTCGAACAGGCGGCCTTTCAACATCTTGTCGGGGGAGGGACCGATGCCGGCTCGGGGGGTTAGCCGGATTTGAAGGCCGCCTGTTCAACTTCGGCGAAATAGTCTTCGCCATTGCGAGTCACTGTTAAGGCGTGAAATTCGACCGCACAATCGTGTGACGCCCCGTTCAGCCATTGGCATGAACCCGCCGCGTCAGCGGAGCGTCGTGCCGCCAGTGAATGGCACTGGGCGGCGCCATGAACTCCGGTCCGACGGGATCGGTCACCACTTCATCGACGATACGGATGATTTGCTCACGTTCTTTTAGGCTAAGGTGCCATCCCATCACTTCGCCGATCGGATCGAGCTGGTCGGGCCGGCGAGCGCCCCACAGCGCGGCGCTGACTCCGTCCTGGTCGAGCACCCACCGGAGCGCGAGGTGGATGACTCGCTTGCCGTAGTTGTCCCTCGCGAATTGGTCCAGACGCTCGACCACCTCAAGGTATTGGCTGTAGCGGGGCGGCTCGAACTTGGGGTCGGTGCGACGGAGATCGTCGCCGTTGAAAATTGTTTTGGCGGTCATACGCCCGCTCAACAACCCGCGGCAGATCGCGCCGTAGACGAGGGTTGAAATGCCCTGCGACCGGCAGTGCCGCAGCACGTCGTTCTCGATGCCGCGCTCGAACAGATTGTAGGGCGGCTGCACGGTGTGAATCGGCGCAACCTTGGTGAACCGGTCGATCTGCTCCGGCGAAAAATTGCTGACGCCGATTGCCCGAATCTTTCCCTCCATGTAAAGCGTGCCCATCGCGGCCGCCGTCTCCTCAATCGGCGTGGCGGGATCCGGCCAGTGGACCTGGTAGATGTCGATGACGTCGGTCTTAAGCCTTCTGAGCGACGCGTCGATTTCCTTGAAGATGCGGCGAGGGCTGGCGTCGCGCAGCGGCTGACTTCCGCGCCAGTCCAGCCCGACCTTGCTCGCGAGGACCGTGCGATTTCGCAATCCACCTTCCGCGAGCGCCTTGCCGACGATTTCTTCCGATCTGCCGAAGCCATAGACTGGAGCCGTATCGATCAGATTGATGCCGTGGTCGAACGCCGTGCGAATCGTGTTTATCGACTCTTGCTCATCAGTTCCGCCCCACATCCATCCGCCAATCGCCCAGGTTCCAAGACCGATTCGCGATATCTCGATCTCTGTCTTGCCAATTTTGCTGAACTCCATACTTTCTCCTGTCACGATTTGTTGGGATTGCCCTGAACCGGCTGCACCGGCTCGCCGTCACGCGCGGCCTCCCCGACGTTCACTGCGATCTGCTCGCCCGCACGAAGGTCGCCGCTGACCTCTGCCGTGTAGCCGTTGTCGTGGCCGACCGTCACTTCGATCAGTTTGAGATGGTTGTCACGCACGACCGGCAAATAAATTTTGTCGTTGCGGAATATGAGCGCGTCGTCGGGCGCTGACAGGCTGGTGGACGTCACGTGAGCGGTCATCTTCATGTTCGCGTACATTCCCGGCAGCAGCGACCGATCCTGATTTGGCAAATCGACCTCGACCAGCATCGTGCGCGTCGTTTGATCGAGAGCCTCGGGATGACGGGTGATCGTGCCGTTGAACTTGCGGTTGGGATAATCGACAACGGTTATCGTTGCGGGATCGCCGTCGTTGATAAACGATGAGACGGTTTGCGGGACGTACGCATACACCCTGAGCGGGGACAGCGTGGCCAGCGCGATGATTGGAATGCTGGGCGTCGACGATGGCGTCGTTGCCTGCGGAATCAAGGTCCCTGGATCGGCGTAGCGCGCGGTCACGATACCGTCGAAGGACGACCGCACTACTTCGTACCCCTGGAAGGCGAGTTGTTGCTCATAGGACGCTTTTGCCTGCAACATCGCGGAGTGCGTCTGATCGGCCGTTTGCTGCGGAACGACCTGCTGCTGAACGAGTTCCTGGTTGCGGACGTCGGTAATTTTTTGAATCCAATAGAATGAACGAGCATCAGCGACCTGCTTGTCCGTCTCCGGCGATTCGATCAGCGCGATAACTTCGCCGGCCTTGACGTGGTCGCCCTTGTCGACGTTGATGCTCTTCATGTAGCCGGCGACCTTCGCGTAGACCGGAGTCTCGATGTAGCCGTGGATGCTGGCCGGCAGCTCGATCGTCCGCGACGTACTGCCGCCTGAGATCTGCGTCACCAGCACATGCGGTCCCATCGCGACGGTCTGAGCGAGGTCCGTCGTCTGACGCTGCAGGCGGTCCTGCCGGGCCAGCACAAATCCGCCGGAGACAATGAAGGCGATAAATACCGCCGCGAACAAGACGATCATGAGCCAACGTCCGGTTTTGCGTTGATCTTTTTGTTCCATTTCCATCCCCTGCGAACTCCTTGCGGTCATGCTCCAGGCTCAGCGATCGATTCGATGCGCTCGTCGCGCTGCTTCTTCGTGATCAGCGTGCGGCTGAAGATTGAATAGACCGCGGGCACCACGAACAGCGTCATCATCGTTGCCGCGAACAGTCCGCCGATGACGGCGCGGCCGAGCGGCGCGTTCTGCTCGGAGCCCTCGCCCAGCGCGAGCGCCATGGGCAACATGCCGAGAATCATCGCGAGCGCCGTCATGATGATCGGCCGGAAGCGAACGTGGCCCGCCTCGATCGCGGCCTCGACCGGTCCCATCCCTTCCTCCCGCATCTCGTTGGCGAAAGTGATGAGCAGGTTGCCGTTGGCGACGCCCACACCGACTGCCATGATCGCGCCCATTAGAGACTCGACGTTAATGGTCGTGCCCGTCAGCACCAGCATCCAGAGCACGCCGGCCAGCGCGCCCGGAACGGCCATGATGATGATGAACGGCTCCAGCCACGACTGAAAATTCGCAACCATCAGCAGGTAGACCAGCGCGATTGCGAGGATCAGGCCCAAGCCCATCGTCTTGAACGATTGGTTCATCGCCTGGCTCTGCCCGCGAATGACGACGTGGGTGCCGGCCGGCAGTTGGCCGAGACTGTCTATCGCTTTTTGAACTGCGCCGGTCGTGCTGCCGAGGTCTCGTCCATCGACGCCGCAATCCACGTCGATAACTCGCTGTACGGTGTAGTGCGCGACCACTGCAGGGTCGTTACTGTGAGTGATTGTCGCGACGTTGCCGAGAAATTGGGCGTTCGGTCCAACGGTGCCGTTGCTGCCGTTGCTGAGCGGCGTATTGTTGGTCCCGTTGATGTAGGGCGTATAGGTGGTGCCGTCGCTGAGCGGCGCATTGGTGCTGCCGTTCGTCAGCGGAGTGTTGGCAATGAGATCGATCGACTGAGTTGTTTGAATCGGCGCCTGGGTTACGACGTTGTAATTGACGCCGTTGACCGGATCGAGCCAGTAGTTTGGCGAGATGAGCGTGTTGCCGCTGAGCGAAGACAGCAGCCCCGACGCGACTTGCTGCTCGGTGACGCCGAGCTCGAGCGCTTTAGCGCGATCGACCTTAACCTTGAATGACGGATAATCCAGCGGCTCCGCAATCCGCATATCAGTGACGCCCGGAATCATCGCCATCTTCGCGGCGAGGCGCGTGGCGATCTGGTAATCGCTGTGTAGATCGTTGCCGTTGATCTGAGCGTCGATCGCGGCCGGCAGACCGAAATTGAGCACCTGGTTCACGATGTCGGCGGCCATGAAGTAGCCTTCGACATTTGGAAATTTGGTGCTCATCATCTGACGGATCCGCTGCTGGTAAAGGGCCGTCGGATGATGCTTCGGCTTGAGCTGGATCAGAATCTCGCCGTCCTGGGGACCGATGTTGTCGCTGGGGAAAAACGCGATCGCGTACGGCTGCGGGAGATCGATGTCATCGCTGATCTGCTGGAGCTCGTCGGCGGGAATTATCTGGCGGATCGAGCGCTCGATGTCGTCGACAATCACTGTGGTCCGCTCGATCCGCGTTCCGCTCGGCGCGCGCACGTGAAATTTCATGAGTCCGGCGTCGACGGTTGGGAAGAAATCTTCGCCCGTGACGTACAGCAGAGGCAGTGTTCCGACGATCATGAGTCCGGCGCAGGTCAGCGCGAGGCCGCGATGCGTGATGAACGTAGTTACCCCCGAAACGTAATGCTTACGAAGGCGCTCGAAGCCTGCTTCGAACCCTCGCAGGAACCGTCCCCACACGCCGTCGCCGTGTACCTCCTGGTGTCTCTCGGGCAGCAAGTAGGAAGCCATCGCGGGTACCAGCGTGCGCGACAACAGGTACGAGGTCAGCATCGCGAACACGACGGCGAGTGCGAGCGGAGTGAAAAGAAAACGCGCGACTCCGGTCAGCAATACAACAGGAAAAAACACGATGCAGATGGACAGAGTGCCGATGAAAGTCGGCGTGGCGATTTGATGCGCGCCGTCGAGAATCGCCACCAGCAGCGGCTTGTTCATCGCGTGATTGCGATGGATGTTCTCGATCTCGACGGTGGCGTCATCGACCAGCATTCCCACTGCAAGCGCAATTCCGCCCAGCGTCATCGTGTTGATCGTCTGCCCAGCGAGGTGAAGGCATGCGATCGACGTGAGGATTGAGAGCGGTATCGACGCGATCACGATCAGCATGCTGGCGGGCGAGCCGATAAATATCAGCACCATCACCGCCACCAGTGCCGCCGCGATCACCGCCTCGCGCACGACTTCCCACAACGCAGCGCGAACGAACGCAGACTGGTCGAAGGTAAGAGCCACCTTCAGACCCTTGGGCGCGACCGCGAGGATCTCAGGGATGCGCGCGCGGACGGCGTCGACGACTGACAGCGTCGACGCGGCCGCATGCTTGATCACCAGCAGAAACGTCGCAGGACGCCCGTCGATGCGGACGACGTTGCTCTGCGGTTGATGGGTGTCGCTGACCGGGGCGACGTCGCCGAGAAATACCGGGATGCCGTTGGTCACTTTGATCGGCAGCTGGTTGAACTCGGACACCTTGGTGGGGTTCATGTTCAGGTCAACGTCGTACTCGTAGTTGCCCATGCGGGCCGTGCCTGACGGGATGACGACGTTAGTGGTCGAGAGAGCATTGCCGATATCCACCGGCGACAAGCCGTTGGCGTACATCTGCTTTGGATCGAGATTCACAACAACCGCGCGCTGAACGCCGCCGATCGGCGCGGGCGACGAGAACCCAGGTATCGTAAAGAGCTGCAGCCGAATGAAATTCAGGCCGTAGTCAAACAGCTGCTGTTGCGAAAGCGTCTCGCTGAAGATGTTGAGCTGAGCGACCGGAACGTTAGCGGCGTTGTAAGAAATAATATTCGGGGCCGTCGTACCCTGGGGCGCCTGGCGCAAAATTGTCTCCGAGACCGAGTCGATTTGCGCGATGGCGGCGCCGATGTCCGTGCCGGGCTGAAAATAAACCTTGAGCACGCCGATGCCGAGAATCGACTCCGACTCGATATGTTCGATTCCGTCAACGGTCGTGGAATAGGCACGCTCGCTGATGATCACCAGCCGGCGTTCCATGTCGACCGCGTTGAGGCCGGGATAGCTCCAAACCACCATCACGACCGGCAGGTTGATGGCGGGGAAAATGTCGACGTTCATCAGGGTGAACGAGAGGACGCCCATCACGAGCATCAGCAGCGCCATAACCGCGACTGAGAGCGGGCGTCGAAGGGCCAATCTGACCAGAGCCATCATAAGGGGAGCGCCTCAGCAAAGAGGCGTGAAAAATAGGCGCACAACCGGGTGTTTGGAGGCCACAACGCGGCAAAACCTCCCCCAGCGCTTCAATCGGTCATCGCGCCGCTTGAATCTTCAATCGAGAGCGAAGGCCGGCCGGCTGAGAATCTTCGATAACGCGGGCCATGCGTTCCATTTCGGCGATGACGCTGGAGAAGTCCTCGTCGGGGCTGTGGGAGGTGCGGGCGGCGTTGATCTGAAGCGCGGCTGCCGTCACCGGCATCGGTGCGCCCAGTTCGTTCGCCCTTTCGAGAATCAATTTGAAGTCCTTGTTCATGAGCCTGAGCGGAAACTGCGGCGAGTAGTCATGATGCTCGGCGCGCAGGAGCTTGTTCTGATGTGCGGGCGCCACGACGGCAGTCCGGAAGAGCACTTGCAGCAGGAGTTCACGATTGAGGCCGGCCTTTTCGCCGAAGGCGACTGCCTCGGCGATTGCCTGCATATTCACGCCGAGCAAAGTATTGACGACCAGCTTCATCGCAGTACCGGAACCACTCGGGCCCATGTGGAAATACTGCTTCGCCACGGCGGAAAAGATCGGCCTGCAGGCGTCGAACACGTCGGCGTCGCCGCCGCCGAGAAGCGTCAATGTGCCCTGTTCGGCAGCGGGCGTGCTGCCGGAAATGGCGACGTCGAGAACTTCGATGCCCCGCTCCCGGCCCATCCGATTGATCATTCGCGACGTCTCCGGCGAGACGGTGCTCATCTCGATTGCGATGCTGCTGGGGTTCGCGCAGGCCAGCACTCCCTCCGGACCTTGATAGACGCTCAGAACCGCCTCGTCGTTTGGCAGGCATGAGATGATGACGTCTGATTTCCTTGCAAGCTGGCGAACGCTGGGAGTCGCCATCGCGCCGTCGGCAACGAGGGCAGACGCCTTGCGACTCGTGTGATCGTAGACGATGAGTTTGAAGCCGCTGCTTAGAAGTCTGCGCGCCATGAGCTGGCCCATTGCGCCGAGTCCGATGAATCCGATGGTTGGATTTTGCGAGATCATGGTCTTGAGACTCCTATGAAATCCGCGAGAAATTTCTAGAAGATTGAGAAAGCGACCAACATCGCGACTATCGCCACTGCCATCAGGGCCAGGCCGACGATTGAGAGAGTCAGCGCGGTCGTATCCTCGTCGTAGGAGCCGTAATGAATGGCGTGCGGGTGAACTATTTTCGTGTCATGGAGAATGAACCGCGTAAAGTGTCGATACTTCGCGGCTAATTTCGGTTCCATTTTCTTCAACCTCTGCTTGAACTTTGCCTTAAACGAAGCTTCCGTCTTGAAGGCGTGAAAAACAGGCGCACAACCGGGGGGTGCCTAGATAATTGCGCGGGTGGTAGGATTTTGGTGGGTAGGAACCTCACATCTGACCCTGTCTCTTCCGGAGGGGAAAGAAGATGAGAGCGGATGCGGCGACTCGGAGACCGGAACCGGCTTCGCTGAAGCGAAGCTGTCCGAGATCCTTCCTCCCCTCGCGTTACTCAGGTCGTCAGTATGACAAAAAGCCCTTCCCGCACGGGAAGGAACAATCGTGAAGAGACAGCTCTTCTCCAGGAAAATTCCAATGGCATCCGAGATGCGGAGCGGTCGAACTGAGTTGGCTGGCAGCGGCAACGCGCCGGCACGCGGGCGGAATGCGCGCGCGGGAATTCTTCGCAAAGAGGGCGAGTACTGGACTGTTGGTTACGGCGGAAAAACATTTCGTCTGAGGGATACCAAAGGCCTCGGATACTTGGCGCATCTGCTGCGGCATCCGGGGGTTGAATTTCATGTGCTCGATCTCTTTGGTGGGATTGCGAGCGGACGCGAGGACGACGACGCGGGTGCGGCCGACCGCGGCCTGCAGCGGGGAGATGAAGCGCTCGAGAAGGCAGGAATCCATGTCGCCGGATTGGGCGACGCGGGCGAGATGCTCGACGATCAAGCCAAGGTCGAGTACCGGCGGCGGCTTGCCGAACTGCGCGGCGAACTGGACGGGGCGAAAGCGCAGGGAAACGTAGCGCACGCCGAGCGGGCCGAAGAAGAGATCGAAGCGCTGACCAGGGAGTTGTCGCGTGCCGTCGGGCTCGGGGGACGCGATCGGAAGGCGGCGTCGGCGTCGGAACGGGCCCGGCAAAGCATCACCAAAACCGTCAAGGCGGTGGAGGAAAGGATCGCCCAGAGCGACTCCGAGTTGGGCGCGATCATCGCGCGATGTATCAAGACGGGCACGTTCTGCTCGTACCAGCCCGATCCGGATTTTCCGATCGCGTGGGAGTTTGCTGCGACCAGCGCGAGATCGGTTGAGGAGCCGCCGGAGCGGCCAGCCTCGAGCGACCATCCGGAGCCGCGCGCGTCATCCCCGCTGATCGGTGTTGCTGCCTTCGCGCCGGTTGAACGAACCGCGTTCGTGGGCCGGGAGCCGGAGCGTGAGACGATTCGCGCGGCGCTCGACGGTGCGATCGGCGGGCACGGCTCGATCATTATGCTGGGCGGAGGACCGGGAGTCGGCAAATCGCGACTGGCGATGGAGATGGCGGAATACGCCGCCGCTCATGGTTTTCGTTACGCCGTCGGCCACTGCTACGAAAGAGACGAACCATTTCCCTTTCTGCCGTTCGCCGAGATCATCGAGGGCGGCCTCGCGCGGGCGCCGAGCCTGGAAAGCTTCCGCGCGCAGATGGGTGAAAATGCGGCGGCGCTGGCGCAGATCGCCCCGAGCCTTCGGCGAGTTTTTCCCGACCTGCCGGAACCGCTCGACCTGCCCGCGCAGCAGCGACGGCGCTATCTGTTCCAGAGCCTGTTCGATTCTGTCGCGCGCGTCGCACAGGTTCAGCCGCGATTGTTCATCATCGAGGATCTCCACTGGGCCGACGAATCCACGCTGTCGTTGTTGAATCATCTGGCTCATCGCATTTCCCAGGTCCCGCTCGTAGTCATCGGGACCTACCGCGACGGATACACCGACAACAGTCCTTTGTTGGATAGAACGCTGGAAGAGTTGATCCGCCTAGGTCTCCGTCCGCTGAAGCTGGGTGGTCTTACCAAGGACTCGGTGGCGCAGATGTTGAGAGGGCTTAGCCAGCGCGAGGCGCCGGAAAGCCTGGTCAGCGCAATCTTCGAAGAGAGCCAGGGCAATCCATTCTTCGTCGAGGAAGTGTACCGACATCTGGTCGAAGAAGGGAAAGTCTTCGATCAGAGCGGCGAATTACGCGCGGACATCAAGATCTCGGATATCGACGTCCCGGAAAACGTGCGGCTGGTGATCGGGCGGCGACTGCAAAGACTCGAGGAGAATGAACGGCGCGTGCTGGCGGCCGCAGCGGTGATAGGCCGCAGCTTCAGCTTCAAGCTTCTGAGCGCGATTTCCAAAACTGACATCGACGAACTCTTCACTGTCATCGAGAAGGCGCAACAGATGGGAGTGATCGTCTCGAGCGCAGAAGGGCCGGAGACGCCGTTCGCGTTCGCCCACGAGCTGGTGCGTCAAACGCTGCTCTCCGGCATCTCGGGCCCGCGGCGGCAACAACTGCACGCGACCGTCGCGGAGGCTATCGAGCGGACCTATCCGGGCGCCGCGAACGGCCGCACGGGAGAAATAGCGGACCATCTGCTCAAAGCGGGATCGTTCGCCGAGCCGCACACTCTCGTCCGTTGGCTGACGCGCGCGGGCAAGAGTGCGCTCGACGCTTCGGCATTTGGGGAGGCGCGCCACAATTTTAAGTCCGCGCTGTCAAATCGAAGCGCCACAGAGCCAAGGGAACGAGCTGACTTGCTGACGAGCCTGGCGATGTCCGAGCTCGGTCTTGAACGATGGGATGCGGCGCTGGGCGATCTGCGCGAAGCGCTCGAAGTTTATATCGAGCTCAAGGATCGGGAGATGATCGGCAAGAGCTTTTCGGAACTCGCCGATGCGTATGTATGGGTTGGCCGTTCGGCGGAAGCAGCCGAGACAGCTCGCCGCGCCCTGTCCTATCTTGACGGAGATATCAGTCCCAACCGCGTGCACCTGCTTTCTGTGCTTGGTGAGGCGATCGCAGCGACAGGAGAACTGGAGGCGTCGGGCGTGGCGTTGCAGGAAGCTTTGACGATCGCGTCGAAGCTGGGGGATCCGAAGCTCGAGGCCAGAGTGCTCGGGGCAAGTTCGATAGTCCATTTGCATTTTTTTCGATTGAGAGAAGCTGTCGCGGATGGGTTTCGCAGCGAACGATTGGCGGGAGCGGAAGTGTCGCCCTGGCAGCGCGCGATACAGCTGCGAATTCTTCATCAGGCACTTTTATATCTAGGCCGCGTCGAGGAGGCAGTCGGAACCGCGGACGAGCTCGAGCCGCTGGCCTTGAAGATAGGACAGTCTTACTCGGTCGCGCTCTGCCTCAGCACTCGAACCTGGGCCGAATTCGGCAAAGCGCCAGACCTGGACAAGCTCGAAGCCGGCTTCAGAGAAGTGGCCCGGTCTGATCAAAGAGTGCGGTTTGGCTTCTGGGAAGTTCTATCCGAGGTACAACTAACTCTGTTGGATTTCATTCGTGGAGACTGGGCAGGTGCTTTGAACCATGCGCGGGCGTCTTGCTGGGCCGATCCGGCGATGAGTTCAATCAACGGATTTGGCGAGGGAAATCTTTTTCGGCAGTTGGCCTATGAAGGCAATCGCGACAGCGCACTGGCTATCTTTCGTGAGAAACGCGAGTTGCTGCCGCGCAGCGGACAGCAGAACTCCAGGGGTTCGTGGTGGATGCTGGGGCTGATGGTCGAGGGTCTCGCCGTGATCGGCGAGCGCGCGCAAGCGGGAGAGCTATATCCACTAGTTCGTGAATTGCTTGATACCGGCGCAGTAGCACTTTGGCCTATCTGGCGCTTGGCGCAAACGATCGCGGGAATCGCTGCGGCGGGGGCGGGTCAGTGGGAAGCCGCTGAAGATCATTTTCGGATTGCGATGGAGCAGGCGGAATCATTGCCACAGCTGCTCGAGCAGGCGGAGATTCGGCGTTTCCACGCGATGATGTTGATGGATCGCGCCGCCACCGGCGATCGCAAAAAAGCGCGGGCCCTGCTCGATCGAGCGGCGGAGATCTATACGCGTATCGGCATGCCGCGTCATATCGAGATGATCCAGGCTCTGCGCGACCGCGCGGCGAATTCATAGCAAAGTCCGCGCGATCTCAAATGTGAAACCCTTGGAGTTTTTACACACGTGCGGCCGGCGCAGTATGCCGCGCTAGCCAGCCGGACTTTCCAACCATTTCGCGTAATTAAATCCGAATAGGCATCGCAGCAGCGGGTTGGCTTGGAGCTTGCTCCTTGAGCCGTGAGAGCCGCCGCGCCGCGCGTGCGGAACATTTTACAAAAAGGATTTATCGCGATGAACAAGACAAAAAACTTGGTAGCGCCGGCTACAGCGATACTCATGCTCGTTATCGGGCTTAGCATTGCCACGCCGGCGCGTGCGCAGTACGCCCAACTAAACTGGGGCGACTACGACGACAGTCACACCTGGCGCGATGCGGCGTGGTGGTACGACAACCAGCCGGACTGGGCTCGCGCGCATCACCCCGAATGGTGGGGCGACTACGACAACGATCGCCAGTGGGAACCCGCAGCGTGGTGGTGGCAGCACGATCCCAACTGGGTCCGTCATCATCATCCGGAATGGTGGGGTGACTACTACCAGGGGCAGTGGTACCCGGCAGCATGGTGGTGGCAGAACCAGCCGGGTTGGGTTCGGATACACCATCCCGAATGGTGGGGCGATTACTACCATGGTCAGTGGTATCCGGCGTCATGGTGGGAAATGTTGTACGCGTCGATAGCGGCAGAGGAACATCCCGACTGGTGGGGCGCTCCTTATGGAGGATATTGGTATCCCGCAGATTGGTGGTGGGAGAATCAGCCCGGCTGGGTCCGCGAGTATCATCCTGAGTGGTGGGGCGCTTACTACCAGAATCAATGGTACCCGGCAGGTTGGTGGTGGCAGAATCAGCCGACCTGGGTTGAGCGAAATCATCCGGACTGGCACGGCGACTTCGACCGCAACCATGTGTGGCACGCGTCCACTTACTGGACTGCTAAAGATCTGAAATGGGTCGCCTCGAATCACCCGGATTGGATGAAGGGGCGCGAGGCTTCCTCCGCACAGGCTCGCGCCGAAGGGCAACGCGCTCGCGAGGGCCGCGTAGCGTCTAACGGCGCTGAACAGCGTCGACTCGACGAGCAGACGCGCGGACGCGAATCACTAGCTGCGCGTGAGCCTCAGCAACGGATGGAACAGCCGCGCGCAGAAGAACGTCGAGCGACCGAGACGCGTAATGCGGAAGCGTCGCGTGCTGAAGAACGTCGAACGGCCGAGACGCATCGTGCCGAAGCGTCGCGCGCTGAAGAGCGCCGAGCGAACGAGACGCATCGTGCCGAGACGGCGCGTGCTGAAGAACGTCGAGCTAGCGAGACGCATCGTGCCGAGACGGCGCGTGCTGAAGAGCGTCGAGCGACGGAGACGCATCGTGCGGAGACGGCCCGTGCTGAGGAACGTCGAGCGAGCGAGACGCATCGTGCCGAGACGGCGCGTGCTGAAGAACATCGAGCTGTAGAGACGCATCGCGCCGAAGCGCCACGCGCTGAAGAACGTCGAGCGACGGAGACGCATCGTGCTGAGGCGCCACGCGCTGAAGAACGTCGAGCAGCAGAGACGCATCATGCAGAAGCGCCGCGCGTAGAAGAGCGCCGCGCGGAAGCGCCGCGGCCAGAGCCGCGTCCGGAAGCAC
>Ga0210391_10002342_pt1 | contig 16499 bp, 15 predicted proteins | sample IncBWC12OmetaG_FD_160573 | JGI IMG/M metagenome (GOLD analysis project Ga0210391, IMG submission 160573) | Forest soil microbial communities from Barre Woods Harvard Forest LTER site, Petersham, Massachusetts, United States - Inc-BW-C-12-O ... | reverse complement strand
GACATCCGTGAAGCGAAAATCTCAGCCGCCAGCCACAAAAGGCCAGTGCGCTCGATATGCTGGCAATGGCAGAAACACGGCGCGCGACACCGCGGCACGCTCTACGGCCGCACGTTTAACAATGCCAGAGGCCGCGTACTGCGGCTCGATCGCTTCTTATCAAGAGGACCCGCATGGGGCTTGCTCGATCAGCCTTGCCATCGTAGAACATAAGATGAACATTACGGCCGTGGATACATCGCTGCGGAGAGGAGATTGGCGCGGTCTTCAGATCAGGCGTAAGCTGGCTGCCTCCGGGCCCTTCCTGCCGTCGACCACGTCGACCGCAACGCGCTGGCCCTCGGCCAGGTCGGCGATGCCCGCACGGTTGAGCACCGTCGCGTGCACGAAGATATCCTTGCCGCCCCGATCTGGTCCGATGAAGCCAAATCCCCTCACGGCGTTGTACCACTTGACCGTGCCGTTCTCTTCGACGACGGCTTAGTTGGCCGAGGGATAGATCGGCCGCTCCGACCGTCCGCGTCTGGGCATTTCTTGCGGCGCAGTGCTGCTGTCGACACTCAGGATTTCGGTCACCTGCAGGCCCTTGGCACCGGGACCGGCGCGGACCTCGAGCGTCGCGCCCGGCGGAAAGCTACCGTGGCCGCTGCGCTCGACCACACTCACATGCAGGAAGGCATCACCGGACCCATCGGCAAGCTGTACGAAGCCAAAACTTTTGTCTGGATTGTACCATTTGACGACGGCCTGGATCGAGGGCCCGGAAGGCGGGTCAAACCGCTGGACGCTGAATTCCGGCGCCGATCCGAAATTGCTCCAGGGCGCTTCGTAGTTGTCGTCGGCGAAGGCGCGGCGACGCGCCGGACGAAAATCTCTGTCTTGGTTGCTCACCTGAGTGCCTGGCCGGTAGAACGCGTTCTCACTCTGAGATGAGGCGGATTGATCGTCAACGAATTCCAGCCGCCGGCGGCGGCTTGCGCCGACCGATCGCTCCGATGCGATCAGGAGAGCAAGGGTCTGGGTTTCTCGCGTCAACCCTGGAAGCGTCGGCTGACCGACGTTGTCGCTGCAGGCGACGGCGCGGTGCGTGTCGCCGGCACGTTCGGCTGGGAGTTCGGCTATCCCGAGGCCGATTTCAGTTTCGCACCCAATACCTTCGCGGTCCTGACGACGTCGCCGCAGGTGGCACAGGCATATCTCCCGACATTGACCTATTTTGGTCGACGTTGAACCCCTGTGTGTGGGCAGGAGGGCAGCCTTATAGGCTGAGATTCATCTCTCTCCTCTCCGTTGCGTCAAGCGGTTCTACATAGGCCGCCCCGGATATAAAGGTCACCCGCTCCATCATTTTCGGCTTCAAAGCGGTGTGCTGCGCAAACAAAGCGGCGACCGGTTCGCGCCAAGCGTTCACTACGCTTGTTGACATCGATATATTTGTCCGGATATGTCGCTCCACTCGGTGGTCAGAAGGTAAGCGATGGCGTTGAATTCCAGAAGGCTGTCGACGCGCGGCCGCCAGCGACCCTAGATGTTGATTAACCTGGGACAACGGGATGAGCCTTTGGCGGAGTGTTGTCGTCAAATGATGTCGGAAAAATGCTGGGAGTATCCAGGTTATTGACTTGAATATTTTGTTAGGCTGCCGTTGATAGAAGCTTAATTGTTGGTATATTATTATCGGAGTCAGAATAAAGGAATAGCTGCAAGCCATGCGCGGAGCTCCGCACCGCGCGTCTTGGCAGGGGGGACAAGCCCCCCGTGCACCCCCAGTAAGGGGCGGGGAGGATGGCCGGCATGGAGCAGGAGGATACCGAGCTACCCCGCAAACGGAGCGGCAGCGACAAACGCCGCCTGTCGATCCCGCTGACGGTGCGCTACTCCCCCGACCAGCTCGCCCGGATCACCGTGGGCCTCGCGCTCGGTAGGGGGTAGGCCAATCTGCACCTGTTCCGGGGCTGCCGGTGCGGCCCCATTATCGCTGACGGCTGCGAACGATGCGACTGGTCGTCGTCCTGGCGTTCCGCCGCCCGGAACAGCCGTACCCAAGCGAGTGTTACCTTAAAAGCGAAGGAGGGAACGGAAATTGCCTCGCAGCCTGCGCGATCGGCCCTTCGAAATCAGAGCAAATTTACCGCCCGAACGGTTCATACGGCGGCCAGTCCGATAGCATGTCGCCGTCACCGCCAACGAACGCCGTATTCGAGATTCGCGTGCAAGGCAGGCGGCTGGTAAGCACGCATCTGCTGGTCGAAGCGCAATGGGCTGTGCGGGCCACCGCACAGGCGGGAAAAGGGGCCGAAATCGTGGATCGCGAAACGGGCCAGGTGATCGAGAGGCACTCGCCCCAAGCCCGTTCCGGATCACCTGATTGATTTTAGGCACGATTGCCCGAACAGGTCGGGCTTCACGCCATATTGGACGGAGCGGATCGGACGTTTGGACGGAGCGGATCGGATCCCTGCTCCTGCCGGTGCAACGCGCCGCGGTCAGATAGAAGCGCCGCATCCTGCGGGCCGGATCGTTGCGGTGAAGGGTGACGGCGCTCATGCTGCGCCTCTGGAGCGGCTCGACCGCATTTTCACCGACCATCCGGTCTACGGCAGCCAATCAAGGCGCGCAATTCACCAGCGACGAGTTCACCAAGAGATGCTGCGCGACCACCGGATCGAGATCAGCATGGATGGCCGCGGGCGCTTCCACGACAACATCTTCGTCGAGCGCTTGTGGTGGACCGTGAAAAAGCATGAGTGGGTCTACTTGCGCCCGGCAGCCAACGGCATCGAACAGAAGCGCAGCCTTGGCGAGTTCTTCGACTGGTATAATCTGCGGCGCCCGTATCAAGCGCTCGGCTGGCGGACACCGGACGAGGCTTACCTCGGCCAATCGACGGCGACGGCACGGGCCGCCTGACGCCATGCCGAGGAGCTGTGAATTTGGGGACAGTCGGCTGTGCCGGTCCCCGCCTGACCGCGCAAGCGCGGTCCCCTATGGGCTTACGGACAGCCCCGCTTCCGGCGCAATCATCGCCCGCCTCTCAGAGGCTGGTGTTCCGCTTCGGCCTGACCGCCCACAGCCCGAGCTTCCTCATCAGCCGCCGGGACAAGCCGGGGAAAACGTCCTGCGTTTTCTCCTCACCTTGCCCACAGGTCGGCGGCTGCCCACAAGCTTCACAGCGCCACAGCAACAACACGGTATGAACTCGATTTCCGGGAAAGGTGCGGGTGTTTATCGACGCACTGGGCGAGCCCATGAAGGCGGACCAGCCTGTCGACTATGAGCAAGTAGCTGATGACCGCATAGCCCTAATGCTGGCGTTTGCATGGCTGGCGATCAGGGTTGAGGTGAGCGGCTTCAGGACGGCCCCAATTCAGCAGCGTTTTGTTTCGGCGAGCGGCCGATTTTAGCACAACATGCGGTGGGTTTTGCGGCGCTTTATCTGCCCGAATTGCTTCCTCCGGTGCGCTCAGCAGCGGGCTGCATGCTGGATCCTTGGCCGATGCCGGGATCAGCGGTGAGCGCTTCCCAGGTTTGCGCATCGAGCGATGCTGTCCAGCCCAGACCGGTGTTCTTTTGGAACTGACAGAGGGCCTGCTTCGTCTCGGGACCCAGGATGCCATCAAGCGACCCTTTGTAGAGTCCCTGACCGCGAAGCTCGACCTGCGCCCAGCGAATGTCGTCTTTCCGGAAAGCGTCGCCAGTCAGCGAACTGTCCGAAGTTTGGGCGGCCGGCGGCATAGTTGCTGCATCCACCGGGTTGCCTGCGTCGGCCGCATAATTCAGAGCGGCGCCGCCGATACCCAAAGCTAGTACCGAAGCCGCACCCAGAAGCAAACTTCGGATCAACTTTCGCATCTTTCACCCCACGTCAATTCGTTGGCGTGTGTCACCTCACGGTTTTAAAACACCTTGGTCAACCTTAGGGTTCCATATCTTCATTCAGCCAACCTTAGGGTTCCATAGCATTTAGACGTTCGCGAAAAGGATTTACTCTGATCCTGAAACACTAATCGATCGCGCCGAAACCTATACGGTCATTCATCGGGCATCCGCGGTTTGTTGCCACTTGATCAGAACACTGGCAAACCGCCGTCCGTCTTGGGATTCCATTCCTTACGCACCTGTTCCTCGACCGAAGCACCGCTATCGGTCGTTGCCGGCTGCTGATGTTTATCCGTGCTTTTTGGGTCGAACACGCGGTCGACCAGGTGATCGATAATCGCCTTTTCACGGCGATGTCTCCGACGATCGGGATTTTCAGGAGAGGGTCTGTTCATTGATCGTTCCTCGTGATCTTATTTGAGTGATCACTTGCCGTACAATTGACCGCAGTGACCCGTTCCCATGAGCTGAGGGCTTTATTGTGTCACAGAGAAGCAATTTGGTTAAATATAGGCATGTGCTCCTAATGGGAACTGCTCTTGGGGATTGGGTTGAAGGCTCGCTCCCCAAGCAAAGAATAATTCTAATCTACGATCATCAATGTCCCCAGAATTTTTCTGGAACCCCGCCTTTTCTAAAAGGTTTTCTTATCGAGTCGTCGCCTAGGTGACGGTGATAACTGAAACCGGTCGGAGCCCTTATCATGGCAGATCGAGAACAATCCCATGCATCGAGACGCGAGAAGCCGCAGCGTGACATGGCCGGCAGGGTCGGCCAAGCCCACGGCGGACAAGGCGATCTCCAGAAGGAGCGTGAGCGCGGCGTCAAACCCGGCGGCACCGTCGGACGCGACGTACCGGACCTAAGCAAGGAACATAACACCGAAATTGCGGTGGACGCCGGTCGCAAGGGCGGCGAGCGCCAGGAGGAAAGCAAGCATTAGACTCGCGCTCTCATTGCTAACTTAGGAGACAGAGCATGACATACGATCATAGTGTTGAGTTGACGCGTAAGGATGGTTCCGCAAGGCGTTTCCGCATTTACGGGCAGCCGGCGCCAAACAAGGGCGAGATAATTACTCTGCCGATCGAAGGCCATCTGGTTAGAGCGAGAATCGGTGCAAGCAACGAATGGGCAAGATACCGTTAAATCGGAAATGGGTGAATCAGTTGACAATCTGAATGCTAAAGAGATTTAATTAGACGGATCAATTCCACAGATGCGATCTGACGGTACTCACAGGCGGTCCGCTCGCCGGTCGTTTACCGAAGGTGGTAGGCGTCAGTTCCCCTGTTCATTTGCGTGAGGAGCCGATTGCATTCGCGGTTTGGGCAGGTTGCGGGCGGATGGGGGGGACCGACGTTCTAATTCATCATCGAGCTTGGCTCCCACCAGCACGACAATGAGCGACACCCACATCCAAGTCATGAAACCGATGATCGCGCCGAGCGAGCCATAGGTTTTGTTATAGCTGCCGAAATTCGCCACGTACCAGGAAAAGAGGGCGGAGGCGGCGAGCCAGGTGACGGCGGCAAAGGCACTACCCCAGGTAATCCAGCGCCATGGCCGTGCGTTTCGGCTGGGACCGTATCTGTAAACGACGGAGAGGGCTGTCGCGACGAGCACCAACAGAATCGGCCATCTGATTATCTTGAGCACCACGGCCGTGCTACCGGGGTTCGGGATATGGTCGAGGATCAGCGGCAGCGCGATCAGAATAGCGAGCAACAGCTGTACGATAACAATAGCTCCGGCTGTAAACGCCAAAGTAGTAGCGTAATATTTGATGAGGCCACGCTTTTCATGCTCTTCATAGACCGTGGTGAGGGCTTCGAACAGTGCCGAGACCCCAGCGTTGGCGCTCCACATTCCAATCATCAGACTGACGGCGAAACCGAAGCCGAGCGCGGTTTTGTCCTGGTGGGCGAGACGAGTTAGCTGCTCCCGCAGCACATCGACGGCGCCGCCTGGGGCAAACCCCGACAGGGTGTCAAGATGAGCGACGATGGTGCTCGGATCGGCAAACAGGCCGTAGATCGAAACAATGGCTCCGATGCCCGGGAAGAGCGCGAGGATCGCGTAGAAAGTGACGCCGGCAGCAACCAGCAGCATCCGGTCGTCTGAAATACCACGGTAGACCCGCAGGAGGACGTCCGTCCATCCCCGCCGGACAACCGGCAATGACGCCTGGTTCTGCCCGCCGCCCTTTACATCGGCTGGCGCGTAATCGCTTGGCGCGGGGATCGGTCCAGCCCGCTGCCGCCCGAAAACACCAACAGCGACCGGCAAAGCGCTCAGCTGACTGATCCATGAAAGCGAGCGCCCATATGGTCCTTTGCGTGAATGAGCGGCGCCGATCGACCCCATTTGCTCATCCAAGGTCGCCTCCTTGCGCGCGCCGGCTGCAGCTGCAGTTGCCGACGCGAGCCCACACTGGACCACTGCATTGAGCAACCCACGAAGCCCCGGAACGGTTCCGACATCCGCGGCCATCGACCTCCCGTCTCAACCGGGCGCGCTTAGGCCGCTGTCGGGCGCTCAATATTCAAGTTGATATTTGAGCCCAAGGCTGGTCCCGGCGGAGTCGGCCGGGGTGGCACCCGGCGTCGCGTTCGTGCCGGTGCCGATTGTCCCCACTGCCTTGAGCCCTTTGGCGATGTCGATTTCGACTTTGGCCTGGCTGCTGTTGCTGCCCCCGCCCTGCTGCGCGCCGAGATAGACGCCTGGCGCGACGTACCGGCCGGCTTGCAGGGTTGCGTTGCCGTTGGCACCGGTGCCGATCGACAGTTGTTCCAAACCGAGCCTTTGGCGCGCCCCTTCAAGTGGATCGCCGACCCCAGATGTGGCGCCGCTCAGCTCGGCCAGCCCGCTGGCCATCTCAGCCAGCTCGAACGGGCTCAACGACGAGCTGCTGCGATGGAACAGCAGTTGCCCCAGCACCTCGTCTTGCGGCAGCTCCGGCGTGCTGGTCAGCGTGACCTTTGGATTGCTCGCGGTGCCGGTGATCGTTAGCGATGCGGTCATCGTGCTGGTGGAGCTCGTAGCAACGAAATCCAGGCTCGGATCGGTCAGGCTGCCGCCATTGAAGCCGACCTCCCCCTTGTCGAAGGTCAGGGTTTGCCCGGCTATGCTGAGATTGCCGCGGACCATATGGAAACTGCCCAGCGGCTGCGGCGCGGCGGTGCTGCCGGAAACCCTAACAGAGCCGGCAAGCTCGGCGAACAAGCCGCGGCCGCGCACCACGATTTGACGCGCCGCGACGGTCAGGTCGAGCCCGATCACTGGCGGCGGCGCGGGTGGCGGCGGCGAAGGCTCCCCGACGACACGAACATCAAGCACCGGTACCTGAACCGGCATGCGCTTCGGGATGCCGATCTCGGCATGCAGCACGTCGATCTTTCCGCCGAAGGCGAGTTTTCCGACGGCCTCGCCGCGCACGCGCATATCGGCATTGAAAGCCGCCGTCAATCGGTCGCTCGTCATCGGGCGCGCGTTGTCTGCGGTGATCTGCAGATTGAGCGGCAGCCCCGGCGCCGAAATATCAACCGAGCCGCTGACCCCGATTGTTCCCGGCCCCGCCCGGCCCTGCAAGCGGGTCAGCCGGATGGTGCTTCCGGCGGCTTCGACCAGCCCGGTGATGTCGGTGATGTGCACGCCTAGAGCGAAGTCCTCGATCGCGGCGTTCGCCAGTCGGGCTGCACCACTGATCCGCGGCGCGCGCAATGTTCCCCCGACCCGCCCGTCGAGCGTGATCTGCCCTGTTGCGCGCCGCCCCTCTGCCGTCAGCAACGGGTTGAGCATTGCCAGGTCGAGCGTGCCGACGGCATGAAGATCAATCGGCGCGGACGGAGCGGTCGCCAGCTGCCCGCTGACCGATAAGGTGGCCATCGGCCCGGCGGTCAATCGGGCTTCGATACGCGCGCCGATGCCGGCGAGTTCGGCCGATGCGGTCACGTTGGCCGCGGGCAACGCCCGGCCGGGGCCGCCGCGCAGACGCAGCCCCGTCGCCGCCAGCTGAACCCTGCCTTCTGGCCGCCCCGGCGTTCCAGTAAACTTGGCGTCGCCGCGCAAAACTCCGTCGGCGGCAAAGCCCGGCGCAAAGACCGCGGTCAGATCAGCGGGAAGGTTGCGCATCGCCACAGTCAGATCGAGCGTCGGCGACACCCGGCCATTCGCCTCGATCACCCCTTGCTCAAGCCCCACGCGCAGATGGTCGAGAGTCACACCATCGCCAAACCCGATGCGAGCCGGCCCCAGCAAACGCAGGTTTTCGCCCTTCCAGGTCGCCTGCAAAGTCGATAGCGCGGCGACGCGAGTCACGGCGTTGACCGTTCCGGTGGTGGCCAGCCGGACGTCGCCGTTTCCCGGATTGCGGATTTCGGCGTCGGCTTTTAGCCCGAATGCGTCTTCCGGGCCGGCGAGATCGATCTGCACCGAGGCGGCGACGCCGTTTGCCAATTTTCCGCTGGCAACAACACGCGAATTGAGCACGGGATGGGTCAGCGGATCGACGATCGTCGTGGTCAGCTCGGCACGGCCCGTCGACGCCGCACCGACGAGCCCGATATCGTGCACTTCGACACGCAAATTTGCGCGCTGATGCCCCTGGGTTTCAGCGGTGACCAAGTTGGCAGTGATGGCCCCGGTGATCGGCTGGCCGATCAGCGGACGCAGATCATCCAGGCGTGTCATTCGCAGATCGAGCTGTCCCAGCGGGAAGCGCGCACCGGCGGCCAGGGCAAGCGTCCCTTGGGCATGAGCGCTCTTCCAGTCCGCGTGCTCGATCGCGACCTTCAGCCCGCCATCGGCGGCGCGGGTTGCGGCGAGCGCCAATTCGAGCGGAGAGCCCACCAGAACGCCTTGCGCGGTGATGTGGCCGGCAGGTTTGCCGGGGAGGCCGTGTAATTGCGCCGTCGCGTTGATTGGGCCCTCGGGCTTGCCGACCGGCCCGAGCGTTCCCGAGAGGTCCGCTGTGGCGGCCAGATCGTCGGTCGGTCCGCTCACCCGGCCTTGTACCTCGACCGCGCCGGCCAAGGTCGGTAGCGCACTCGTCAGATCGGGCAGAGCGAGTTTCCAATCTAACGCCAGCTTGTCGGCGCCCACATTTCCCGTACCCGACGCCTTGATCTTGCGCCCCTCGATTTCAAGCCGTGAGATGGTCACGTTCGATCCGGTTGCGGCGGCCGACACCACAAGATGAGCCGCGTCGCCGATCAGCGCGGGCGCCGGAGCCATCCCGCCGGTGATGCCGACGGTCCCGTTGGCGTCCAACCGGGTGGTCCTGTCCTGGATCGCCGCAGTCAGGTCCAGAACCGCGTGGCCCTGCAGATCGAGACCGGCCAGCGCCGCCACGGGCGCCAGGTTTGCTAGGTCGACTTTGAGGTTGCCGTGCAGTCTGCCGGCGGTGGCTGCGTCGCCCTCGGCCGTGATCAAGGGATGCGCCAAGGAGAAGTGGATCGGGCGGTCCGGCTGGTCTAGCCGCACCTCCGCCATGACCTGAACCGGGGCCGAGGCCAGCAGATCGGGCCGGGGCCCGGGAATGCGGATTCTGGCAAGCGCTGCCCGCAACCGCAGCGTGCCGGAATCGCCCTGTATCTTGGCCATGATGTGCGAGGCGGACGCACCTGCAGCTTTGAGCGCGTCGACGTCGATTGTGCCCGAAACCGCGGGTCGGATGAAGGGTCCGTCGGCTTTGGCTGCGAGCGCGATCGACTGCCATGACAGATCCGGCCGCGGTGTCATTGCCGGCGCGGTCGCGGTGACGCCGAGATCGGCCGCCTGATGCTCGAGATCGACGGTTCCTCGTGCGGCTGCGCGCAACGCGCCGGCTGCCAATGCCAGCTTGACGACGACAGCCCCTCGCGGTCCGTCGAGAGCCGCGTTCAACGATAGCGGGCCGAGTGCGGGGAGGCCGGCAATCTCGGACATCAAGCCGTGTGCCGGCTCCTGCCCGGTCAGCCGAATGTGCAGATCGGCAGGGTTGAGGTGTGCATCCAGATGGTAGTCGCCGGCCGTGTCGACCCCCCGTGCGACCAGCATGATGTGCCCTTGCTCCGTCGCGGTGATTACCGCCGACCCGTCCAGAGCCAGCGACGCCGCCGCGGTTCCGGTCACCGCCGCCGCGAGGTTCAGCCGGGCGACATGCAGCGCGTCGATATCAATTGCCAATCGCGAGCTCGACGAGGTGCTTCCAGAGCTTTCCGGCAAGCGCCGTACAGCGATTTTCGTCGCTGCAATGCGGTGGATCGCGATGTCGCCAGTGACGAGCCGCAGCGGCGACCAGTCGAGCTCCAGATCGTCGATCGTTGCCCAGATGCCGTTCTTGTCGTGGAGGCTTAGTTGCGAGGCGCGAAGCCGGTCGGGAAACCGACCCGAAAGCCCTTCGATAGTGACGAGTCCTCCGGTCAACCGTGGCGCGAGCCGAGCGATCAGCGCTTGTCCGGGCTCAGTGTTGCCGCCCGCCAGCACAACGAGAACGACCACCACCGGCATCGCGAGCAGGATCGCAACGCTCCAGCCGATCCATTTGAGGGTCCGTCGCATTAGAATGCCTGTCCTATGCCGATATAGACCTCGAACGTCCCGCCATTGGGGATCCTTGTCAGCGGGATGGCGACGTCGAGCCGAATCGGCCCAAACGACGTGTAGTAGCGGGCGCCGATGCCGGCACCGAGCTTCAAGCCGCCGACAAAAGGCGAGCCGTTGGCTGAGGCCTGGCCACCATCGAGAAATGCGGCAAACCCGTAATCGGACAAGATCCGTTGCCGGAACTCAACGCTGCCCGCGACGATTGAGGTACCGCCTTGTGGATTGCCATCGGCAAACAGCGGACCGATCGATTGATATCTGTAGCCGCGCACGGTGCCGCTGCCGCCCGCATAGAAACGCTGATCGGGCGGCAGCTCAAACTGGCTGGCGCCTTCGGCAGTCCCTGCCAATCCGCGCAACGCGATGACGCTGCGCCCGGGATTGTTCCACAAGGACGAGAAGTCCAGATAGGTCGATCCCGAAAGCTGCATCAGCACAAAGGTCGCGTTCGAGCCGCCGAGCGAATGGGTCGGCGTCGCCGAGGCCGTCGCGCGAAATCCGTCGGTCGGATCCAAAAGGCTGTTGGTGCTGTCGTATTTCACGGTGATCGGAAGCCCGATAAGGGTGTAGTTCCGCGTCACCCCCTCCTGCCCGATGCGCTCGGTTTCGCCGGAAATGCCGATCGAGCCGCTCCAATGCGTGAGAAATGTGCGCTTGAGCAGAAGATCGGCGGTGACCGCGTTTTGATCATAGGCGAGCAGGTTCTGCTTCACCGCACCGAGATCCGCCTGCAACGACTGGTTGCGGTCGAGAAAATCGGGTTTGATGAACTGCGCGTTGGCATTGTAAGCCGGGCCGTGCTCTACCGTCCCGCCGCCCTGCACGCCAACCGAAAGGTTAAGCTGCTCGGCGTTGCCGAACAGATTGCGGTCGGACCAGCTCATCGTCAAACCGGCGCCGAGATCGGTCGAATAAGCGGCGCCGAAACTGACAACATGCGCTGGTCGTTCGACCACGTCGAACTCGATCGGGATACGGCCCACGGCATCCAGTTTATCCGAGGGCGTCGCCCGTACCGACGAAAAGACCCCAATCGATGCGAGATCCGCTCGCGCCTTCTCGATCGCCTGCGGGCTGAATTGTTCACCGGGATGGATCAGCAAGCGTCTTTCGACAAAGTCCCGGTTGACGGCGCGCAGCCCCTTTACCGAAACCGTGCCGAAATCCACGCGAGGGCCTGTCTTCACCGAGTAGGTCACGTCGAGGCTGTTGGCGGCTGGATCCTCGATCACCGTGGGCATCGATACCTTGGCGAGCGCATAGCCCTCCGCGCGCAGCGCGTCGAGCAGGCGTGTCTGCGCCGCCAGCACGTCTTGGGCGCGGGCCGGCGCACCTGGCGCCAGGCCGAGCTGCGACCGCGCCTTGGCCGGCGGTGCACCCTGAATGTCGACTTTGCGGATATGGAATAGCGGGCCCAGCTTTGGCGAGGCCGTCACCGTCACAGGTGGGCTCGCCGGCGCGCGGCTCAATAGATCGGGGAGATTGCTGTCCTGCAGCCCATGACCGGCGATTGTGATATCGATGCTGCCCTTGTAATAGCCAAAGCTGTGCAACGCCGTCACAAACCGGCCGGCGTCCGCGCGCGCTCGTTCGACCACGGCGAAGGGCCCGGCGGGCGCGCTCTCCCGCAGGCTCACCAGATTCGAAGAGTCGTGCAGCGCTTGATCGAGCGCGTCGTTGCCGGTCTTGCCAAGACTGACAGTATAAGGCTGCGGATCCGCGGCATACGACCCCGATGCTGCCAGCGCCAAAGCCGCCGCCGCAAATATTGCCGCGCGCCGGCCAACCCGATACCGGCGGCGCAGCGTCATAACAGGCCCTTGACGACGATCAGGCCGTTATAGGGCACAACGGGGTTTTTGACGGAGGAAGAGAGGCGCGACCGAGAGCGCGCAGAAGGTGGTCGAGGCTGTCGATGAGGCGACGATCGAGGGTTGAGGACGTGGCTCCGGCCGGACCCATTGGCTGAAATGCACACCGACCTTGACCTGGTGAGACCGAAGGGTGCGGTTTCTTGAGATATGCCGGCTCGGCTTCAAATCTCGACTTCGAGGCCGACCTCCACGACCTGTTCCGTCGGGACGCCGAAATAGGCTGCCGGGAGATTGGCGTTGAGGTGCATCGCGGCAAAGAGCCGTTCCCTCCATACGGCCATCCCAGGCACCTTGCCGCTCGCGATGACCATGACCCTTCTGGAATAAAAAGTGATCCGCTCCGGTTCGATGCCGCGCAGACTGTGATCGCGGCAAGCGAGTTTCAGCCCCTCCATCACGTTGGGATGTTCCATAAACCCGAAATGGAGGCTAACCCGGGTGATGCCGGCGCCGACCGGGACGAGCTTTACGCGCTGGTCCGGATCGACGCGGGGCGCATCGCTGCTGACCGTCGAGACCAGCAGCACACGCTCGTGCAGAACGCGATTGTGCCGGAGGTGATGCGTCAAAGCGAGCGGTATGCCTGAGGTGCCCGCGGTGAAGATCGCGGCGGCTCCCGGCAGCCGGACGGGCGGGTTTGCGAGCACCCATTCGACAAACTCGTCCTCGCGCTGCCGCATTCCCGTGCGTTGGTGCTCGAGCAGCCGCCATCCCGTTCGCCAGGTCAGCATCAGGAATGCGACGACAAAGGCCAACAGGAGCGGAAACCAGCCGCCCGCGAGCAGTTTTGTTGCGTTGGCGGCAACAAAGATAAGTTCGATGACGAGCAGCGATCCATTCACGGCCGCCACGGCAACCGGGTTGTAGCCCCAGTGCAGGGCGACGAGTGCCGCCAGTACCGTGGTGATCGCCATAAGCATCGAGACGGCGATGCCGTATGCACCCCCGAGCGCATCGGAGGAGCCGAACGTGATTACTGCCCCGAGTGTGCCAGCGGCGAGGAGCCAGTTCACGACGGGCATGTAGATCTGCCCTTTCTCGTGGCTGGCGGTATGGAGGACGCGCATGCGCGGCAGGAAGCCCAGCTGGATCGCCTGCTGGGTAAGGGAGTACGCGCCGGAAATAATGGACTGCGAGGCGATAACGGTGGCCACCGTCGCGAACGCCACCATCGGGTAATGGGCCCATCCTGGTGCGAGCAGGTAGAACGGATTCTTGATGGCACGAGGATCGGCCAGAAGCAGCGCTCCCTGACCGAGATAGTTAAGCACCAGAGCGGGAAAAACGACGGCGAACCAGCCGAGCCGGATTGGCAGGCGGCCGAAATGGCCCATATCCGCATACATCGCCTCCGCCCCGGTGAGCGCGAGGAAGGCGGCGCCGAGCACGGCGAAACCGATACCCGGCTGCACATGAATTAGATAGATCGCCGCATAATGCGGGCTGAGTGCGCTCAGAATGCCCGGTGCCCCAATGATGCCGCGCACGCCGAGCAGTCCGATGACAACGAACCAGATCAGCATTACCGGCCCGAAGATATTGCCGATGAACGACGTTCCCTTGCGTTGCATCAGGAACAGACCGACCAGGATCACGATGCTGATCGGAACGACGGCAGGCGCGAGCTGGGGTGCGTCGAGCTTGAGACCTTCGACGGCGCTCAGCACCGAGATCGCCGGCGTGATGACGCCGTCGCCGTAGAGCAGCGCCGCGCCGATCAGCCCGACGATCAGAAGAGAGGCGCGCCAGCTCCCGGCCGGCGCATGCCGGACATCGAGAAGCGCCAACAACGCGACGATGCCACCCTCGCCGCGGTTGTCGGCGCGCATGATGAGAATGGCGTATTTGAACGAGACGATTACGATCAGCGACCAGAGGATCACCGATACGATGCCTATGATAGTTTCCGGCGAGGGTGTTCCGCTGGCGTCTGCGGCCTGCTTTAATCCATAGAGTGCGCTGGTGCCGATATCGCCGTAGACGACGCCGAGCGCCGTGAGAGCCGCAGCGGCGGGCAGTCGCCGGGTTTCAACCCTGGGCAGCACCGCCGCTTGAAGGGTTCTGGCCATTCCTGCGTCCCCCTGACGATTGCGCCAGTCTGAGCCAAAACGCCGAAAAGGGAAATAAACGACGGGCCAAGCCCGCTTGGCTCTGCGACCGCCAAAGAAGAGCATCAAGCGCGGGTCGAAAAGGGCGACGAGTAGCCCGTCCTGCGCCGAGGGAGGGCCGTTAGCTGGCGCGCGAAGAGGCGGCAACGGCGAGGCGATGCTGGCAACGGAGTGAAGGGACGTGATGGATCGTTATCGATCCTAAATACCTGTAGGACCGACCATGCAGATCATCTATTTCGCGCTCTTCGCGGCCCTGCTCGCCAGCGCATTCTCACCGCCAGCCCATGCTCAAGCTGAGATCGCCATACCCGGAGTTGGTCAACTGACTGCGCCTGGGCCCGGCCAAGCCCCACCGCCCCCTGGTTACGGCCAAGCGCCGCCCCCGGGATATGGTCAAGCGCCGCCCTCGGGATATGGTCAAGGTGATAGGAACGATCACGAGCGCAGAGAGCATTGCGAGCGCCTCCGGGATCGGGAACACGAGATCCGCCAGCGCTTGGAGCACACCGCTTACGGTGAAGATCGCGAGCGGATGGAGTATCGCCTTCGCGAAATTCATGAGCAACGCGAGCAGTGCTGGCACCACTGAATCGACGCATTCGAGGCACACACGACATGCCTCCTGCAGTCGAAGCTTCGCAAAATGTGGCGCGTGCTAATCTTTGGAAAGACGACATCCGGTGGCACACCTGGAACTTCGATACAAAGGATTGTATAATGGGTCGCTCGATGGTGTCATTGGTCCGGAGACGAGGCGGGCGCTTGGGCGGTTCGAAGAGAATGACGGCTTGCACCGGGCGGTAACCCTCGATCCGCAAACCATGTACGCGCTAACCGACAGCCCCGGCATTGGCGAAGGATCCAATCCGCCACCCAATACCGAAGGCGCCGGATCAATGGCGACTTCATCCGGAGCGAGCGATTTTATGCTCAGGCTCGCAAGAGGGGCGTTCTTGGAGATCTCGAGTGTGATCCGATCGAGGAGTTCAACAGCATTCACGACGCGCGTATACCCGGGCGTAGCCGTATAGCCATTAGCGACGCAAACGTCTCGTTAGGTACTAGACTTTGCCCTGAGGCCGTCTCATAGCTGATTTTTCAATCCAATTGAGGCGGTCATTGGCGTCTTGCCGAACGGCTCGTTGGGGTATACCCGTGCGGTACTCGTGGCGCCCTCCGATCATCGCGCTAAGGACATCAGTGGCAGGCGCCCTTCCCTAGAAGCTAGTGGGGGGCGCGATCGAGGCTGAGTCACGTCGCGCGTGAATAATCGACGGAGTTGCTCCGCGGCTCCGCTCTCAATTTAAGATTGAGAAAGGACGTTATCAATCGCAAGATGGGCGACCCCGGGGCAGGGGAGTGTCATTTCGAAAATCATCTGGCGCAGGATTTTGAGAGTATCTGGCGCCGCATGGTACTGACGCGGACGTGCCCGGCCGGTCCGCTTTCGCCTCCGAAAATCAAGGCGTCCGTTCCCGTGGTCGCCCCGGAATTCCCGGACATGTCGCGGGTGTGAGCGGCTCCCAGCGGTAATTCTGGCACCCGTCCCGCCGCGTCATCAGCCGCCGGACGGTGGACTTTCCTCTTAAACCGCTTTCAGCCGCGGCGTTCGGCGATGATGTGCCAGTGGTGCGAGCCGGGTCGCCGCTCCTGCAGCTGCTGGCTGAGGGTGAGCAGATCAAACCCGGCAAGCAAACCGACGAGCGTCGCGGCATCGCAATAGCAATGCGGGTGGCCTTTTCGCTCGACCTTGTCGATGACAAAAGTGTCGGGAGCGATCGCGCGGCCAATGCCGTAATTCGCATCGCGGGTCGACAGCACCGTCGCCTGCAGCAACCCGGCAGGCCGCAACACGCGCCAGATCTCGCCGAGCCGGCGGCCGAGGTCGCCCAGCGTACCGTGATGGATCACATTCCACGACAGGACGTAATCGAAGCCGGCGGCGGGAAACGGCAAGGCGTCGGCGAGACCCTGGTGCAGGCTCACCGGCTGGCCGCGTGCCGCGGCCGTCTCGCGCACCACGGCGAGGCCGGCCAGGCTCCCGTCG
>Ga0210391_10002341_pt1 | contig 16499 bp, 16 predicted proteins | sample IncBWC12OmetaG_FD_160573 | JGI IMG/M metagenome (GOLD analysis project Ga0210391, IMG submission 160573) | Forest soil microbial communities from Barre Woods Harvard Forest LTER site, Petersham, Massachusetts, United States - Inc-BW-C-12-O ... | reverse complement strand
GCGCCAATCCCGCCATCCTTGGCCAGGACATCATTCTCAACGGCGAGCCTTACCATGTCGTCGGCGTCATGCCGCCCGACTTCAAATTGCCCGGCTGGGCCAAGCTATGGGTTCCCATGGCGTGGACCGACGAAAAGCGCGCCGTTCGTGGCAATCACAACTACTCGGTCATCGGCCGCCTCAAGACGGGCGTTGACATGCGCGCCGCGCAATCCGAACTCAGCGCCATTTCCACGCGCCTCGAGCAACTCTATCCCGAAGACGACAAAGGCTGGGGCGCCACCATCATCCCTCTGCGCCAGCAACTCGTTGGTGACATTCGCCCCTCTCTCCTTGTCCTCCTTGGTGCCGTCGCTTTCGTCTTGCTCATCGCCTGCGCCAACGTCGCCAATCTCGTCCTCGGCAAAATTCTCGCTCGCAAAAAAGAAATCGCCATTCGCTCTGCTCTCGGAGCTACCCGCGCCGTAATTCTCCGGCTGGTACTTTCGGAGACTCTGCTTCTCTCCTTCGCCGGAGGCGCGCTGGGTTTGCTGCTTGCTAATGTCGGCATTACGCTCATATCGAAATTCTTAGCCGACCGCCTCCCCCGCTTCGCGCAAATCCATCTTGACGCTGCAGTGCTAACTTTCACCGTCGTGCTCTCTCTTTTCGCCGGTGTCCTCGCCGGCCTGCTTCCCGCTTTGCGCTTCACCAAGTCCGACGTCAGCGAAGCTCTCAAACAAGGTCAGAGTCGCGGCAGTTCCGACTCCGGCGGCCGTCGCACGCGAAGCGCTCTGGTCGTCTGCGAAGTCGCTCTTTCTCTCGTTCTCCTGATCGGCGCCGGACTCATGGTTCGCACGCTTTGGGAACTCAGTAGCATTCGCCCCGGCTTTGACCCGAACAACATGCTCACCATGTCGCTCTCCGTTCCCGCTAACAAATTCCCCACTCCCGCCGGCCAAATCTCGTTCTTCGAACGCGTCCTCCAGCAAGTGCGTGCCACTCCCGGCATCGAATCAGCCGGTGTGATTGACGACATCCCGATGGGCGACGACGGCTCCCATCAACCCGTTCAGGTCGAGGGCCAGCCCGTCCTCCCCATGTCCGACCAGCCCGAAGTGGACGTCCGCTCCATCAGCGCCGGTTATTTCAGCGCCATGCGCATCCCGCTCCTACGCGGGCGCGACCTCGACGCGAGCGACGTAGCCGGCCGCGCGCCCAGCGTCATCGTCAGCCAATCCTTCGCCGACCGTTTCTGGCCCGGTCAGAATCCGCTTGGCAAACATGTCACGCTGACCTTCTATCCTGGCGTTGCGCGTGAAGTGGTCGGAGTTGTCGGCGACACCAAACTGGACTCCCTCGACGAAACTCGCCCTGTCGCCATAGTCTACTGGCCCATCGATCAGATTTTCGCGCCGCCCTCCGAAGCCTGGCGCTCCTTCGGTATGGCTCTTGCGGTTCGCACCACTGGCGATCCCATGAACTTCGTTTCTGACGTTACCGCCGCCGTCCATCAAGTCGATGCCGAAACGCCTGTCATCGACGTATTCAGCATGAACCAGCTCATCGCTAATTCCCTCTCGCCTCAGCGTTCCAATATGCTTTTGCTCGCTGCGTTCGCCGGCCTTGCTCTTGTCCTCACCGCCGTCGGCATCTACAGCGTGCTTTCCTACGCCGTGCGCCGCCGCGTTCGCGAAATCGGTATTCGCATGGCTCTCGGCGCGTCTCACTCCGACGTGTTGAAAATGGTGGTCACCGATGGCCTTAAACCCATTCTGCTCGGCGTCGGCATTGGCCTCGCTGCAGCCCTAGCGCTAGGCCGCGTCGTATCGTCACTAATCTTCGGCGTGCGCCCCACCGACCCACTCACTTTTGCCACAGTCGCCGTTCTTCTTGTCGTCGTGGGCGTCCTCGCCACGGTCGTGCCGGCCTACCGCGCCACCCGCGTCGAGCCGATACGCACTCTTCGCGACGAATAGCGCGACTCTGTGTAGGGGCGCGCTTCAGCGCGTCCCACCGCGTAAGCCCCGTCTGCTCTCATAACGACAACTCCGCTATAACCGTTGAGCACTCTCTTCTACTTCACTCCCTTGCTCGGGTCCCATGAACCTTGCTCCTTGCGTACCATCACGATTTCGCCGATGTGGTAGGCGTTGTGCGTGTTGATGTTCGCGATCGTGGGAGCGATAGCTTTCAGCTTTGCTTCGTCGGCATTCTCGACCATCTTTTCTAGTTCCGTCAGCACTGCGTCCAGCTTCTGTACGGTTTCGTTCCAGCTTTTCGCGTCGAACTTGTCGAACGTTTCATCGTTGTTCCCGCTGAATTTCGCCGCGTACTCTCCCTTCAGCCGCCGCAGGTTGCGGTCATTCCAGAACCAGATGTGATACGCCAGCTGCCCGACGGAGTGATTCCCCTTGCCATCCTTCCAGTTCGCTTGCTCCGGCGTCACTCCGGCCAACGCACCATCCGCGCACACGAACCAGTTGCTGTTGGTATGCGTGTCCTTTAACTGTTGCAGCAAAACGCTTTTCAGCGTCGGCACTGGCTTCTGGTCATTGTTTTGCGCGCGCAGCACCATTGGCACGATCGCGACCGCCGCCATCACCATTACGATCACCGTCCCCCTCACTCGTTTCATCATTTCGAGGCCACCTCCGCCTTCTTAGACGCTCCGTTTTCGCCGCTGTTTCCGGGCGCAATTCAAACATTCTGCCTCCTCTACCCACCTCCTGCTACTCACTACTCACTGTTCACTACTCACTGCTTATGGCAAACTGGACTGTCACACGGCACGGTTTTGCGCAGCCTGGTGTCTTGGCTCCTCGAAGCATGCGGCTCCTGCCGGGAACTAAAAAATAAAAGCGGTCGCTCAGCGGCCACGATAACCGGAATACATGGACCCGAAGTTCATACGCAATTTTTGTATCATCGCGCACATCGATCACGGCAAGTCCACGCTCGCTGACCGTCTGCTCGAGATGACCGGCGCGCTTACGCAGCGCGAGATGCACGAGCAAGTGCTCGACTCCATGGATCTCGAGCGCGAGCGCGGAATCACGATCAAAGCTAAAAGCATCCGGCTGCACTACACCGCCAAAGATGGAAATACCTACCAGCTCAACTTGATCGATACGCCGGGCCACGTCGATTTTTCTTACGAAGTGTCGCGCGCCCTTTCCGCGTGCGAAGGCGCGTTGCTCGTCGTTGATGCCAGCCAGGGCGTCGAAGCGCAAACCGTGGCAAACACATTTCTCGCTGCCGGCAATAATCTGACGATCGTTCCCGTCATCAACAAAATTGATTTGCCCGCTGCGCAAACGGATTTTGTCAAAGAACAAATTGAAAACGTGCTCGCGATCCCCGCTCAGGATGCCTTGCTGATCAGTGCAAAAAGCGGGCTCGGCGTGGAAGACGTTCTCGAAGCCATCGTGCAGCGCATCCCCGCGCCGAAAGGCAGTTCGGATAATCCGCTGCAAGCGCTGATTTTCGATTCATGGTTCGACATTTATCGTGGAGCTGTTGTCCTGGTTCGTGTAATGGAAGGCCACGTAAACAAGCACACGAAAATCCGGCTCTGCTACAGCAACGAAGTCCACGAAGTCGAAACGCTTGGCACGCTCACACCCAAGCCCGTCGCGCTCGAGGAACTTGGCGCCGGTGATGTGGGCTTCATCGTCGCAAACATCAAACGCGTGGCGGACGCGCGCATGGGCGACACCGTCACGGAAGCCGCGCGGCCTGCACCGCCGCTGCCCGGATTTGAAGCCATCAAGCCAATGGTTTTCGCCGGACTCTTTCCCGTGCTCGCCGACGATTACGAGCCGTTGCGCGACGCGCTCGGCAAATTGCAATTGAACGACGCCGCGTTTTTCTACGAACCGGAAAATTCCGTCGCGCTCGGCTTCGGTTTCCGCTGCGGTTTCCTCGGCTTGCTGCACATGGAAATCGTGCAGGAACGCCTCGAGCGCGAATTCAACATCAATCTGATTACGACAGCGCCTAGCGTGCGCTATCGGATTACGCGCACCAGCGGCGACGTGATAGAAGTCGACAGCCCGGCGAAATTCCCGAATCCCAGCGACATCGACAAGATTGAAGAGCCGATCATCACCGCGATGATCATCACCAACAATGAATCGGTCGGCGGAATTCTTCAGCTGTGCCAGGAAAAACGCGGCACGCAGAAAAATCTAGAGTATCTTTCGCCCACGCGCGTGATGCTCACCTATGAATTGCCGCTCAATGAAATCGTGCTCGATTTCTATGACCGGCTGAAGAGCGTTTCACGCGGCTACGCCTCGCTCGACTACCATTTAGCCGGGTACAGCGAATCCGACTTGATCAAGTTGGATGTACTTGTCGCCGGCGAACCAGTCGATGCGCTCGCGCTGATTATCCATCGTGATTTCGCGGCGGAACGCGGCCGCGAATTGGTGACGCGCCTGCGTAAACTGATTCCGCGCCAAATGTTTGAAGTGCCCATCCAAGCGGCCATTGGAAGCCGCGTCATCGCACGCGAAACCGTCGCTGCCATTCGCAAAAACGTTCTCGCCAAATGCTACGGCGGGGACATCTCTCGCAAACGCAAACTCCTCGAAAAGCAAAAAGAAGGCAAGCGCCGCATGAAGCGCGTCGGCCAAGTTGATATTCCGCAGGAAGCGTTCCTCGCAGTCCTTAAAGTTGCCTCTTCTTCTGACGACGATTAGCGAAGGATTTCTCGCGTCGTTCTCGCTTACAGACTAGACCTCCTTCTTTTTTACTTCCGCAGATAGGCGGCCGCGGTGGAGTTGGATGGCTACTGTGTCTCCGACGTTTACTTGGGCGGCGTCGCGTAGGAGGTTGCCGGCGGCGTCGGTGGCTATGGCGTAGCCGCGTTCGAGGACTTTTAGGGGGCTGCGTTCCTGGAGTTGGAGAGACAGACGCTCGAGGCGTTCGCGTTTGGTGCGGAGCAGGCGTTCGGCGCGGACGCCGAGGTCGGCGCTACGTTTATCGAGGCGCAGGCGGAACGCAGAAATTTTCACGCGAAAATCAAATGTGGCGATTCGCAGGTGCAGCGCAGTGAAGCGTTTGCGCGATTGTTCGAGGCGCGCGCGTAAGCCGAGGGCGAGGCGGGACGTCATTTCATCGGCGCGCTGGCGCTGCTGCCGGAGCAGATCGAGCGGACGGCGGAAGCCGCGGCGGGCGGAAAGTTCGTGGACGCGCTTACTTAGATCAAGGAGGCGATAGCGGACCAGGCTGGCTAGCGTCTCGCGCAGGTCGGCGATGTGCTTATCGAATTCGCGGCGCGTTTGGACGACGAGTTCTGCGGCAGCGGATGGAGTGGAAGCGCGAACGTCAACGACAAAATCCGCGATGGTGAAATCGGTTTCGTGACCTACGCCGGAGATGATGGCAATTTCCGAGGCGAAAATGGCGCGGGCGACAATTTCTTCGTTGAAGGCCCATAGATCTTCCATGGAGCCACCGCCGCGCGCGAGGATCAATACATCGACGAGTTTTTTCTGGTTGAAAAATTTCAGCGCTTTAACGATTTCCGCAGCAGAACCTTCGCCCTGAACACGCACGGGATAAACCGTGAGATGAACATTGTGAAAGCGGCGGCGCAGGATGCGGACGACGTCGCGGACAGCGGCTCCGCGCGGCGAAGTGATCAGGCCGATGCGGCTGGGGAGCATGGGTAGCGGCTTTTTGCGGTCGGCGGCAAACAGGCCTTCCGCTTCGAGGCGTTTCTTCAGTTGCTCGAAGGCTAGCTGCAGTGCGCCTAGACCGACGGGGTCGATGCTCTCAACATAAATCTGGTACTCGCCGCGGGCTTCGTAAACGCTAATTGATCCCCGAACGGTGACATGTAAACCGTCCTCGGGGCGGAACTTGATGCCGCGCTGCTGCTGCTTGAAGAAGACGCAGCGTACCTGCGAGCGGTCGTCCTTAAGGGTGAAATAGATGTGGCCGGACTGGGCTTCGCGGCAGTTGGAGATTTCGCCTTCGACCAGAAGGTCGTTGAAATTTTTGGCTAGGAGATCGCGGATGCGGGCGGTCAGCTCGCTGACTGTGAAGGCGCGGCGGGTCGGTTGGAGGTTAAAGGTGAGCTGGCTCATGGAGGCGTGATCCGTGACCCGCGTTCGGTGAATCGTGACTGGTGAGTGGTGGAAGGAGTCGAAAGTTGAAAGTTAAAGATTGAAGGCTGAAAGCGGAATCCGGGGGACGATGGCGGAGGGCAGACCCCCACCCCCCGGGTGTCCGCGAGTTATGAAGTAAACGTATGAGAGGATTAGACTTGCGGACGTTGCTGTGAGTTCCGCATGTTGCGTATGGGGAGCGGTTAACGAAGCGGGGGACATACCCCCCTCCCCCCCCGTCTTTTTTGTAAGCGTTGCGAACAAAGAACTTAGGCTTGAAGGGGCTTGTAAGAATGGCAAATAGAGGAGTCAGGGGAAAGACAAGCTGGTTAGCGACATTTGATGCTCTAGAGTTCGGAACAGAAAGAGAGGAGAGCTTAACGCAGAGGCACAGAGTACGCAGAGGAAGAGCGGACATGGCGCTGGCCTTCCTTTCTCCTCCGCTATCGAAACGGAACAATTATATCATATAGGTACTCTTTGTCAAGTGATTACTGTAAGTGATTTGTTTGCTGGAGGATGGAGGGCGGTTCGAACTGTAGCTCGGATGGGAACCCGTTAGCGGGGTTTAGACCAGTCGGCCAAGGCCAAGCGGGGACCGAGATTTCGGAAGGATTGGTCCGTAGTGACGAGGGTGAGGCCGGAGGCGAGGGCGTGGGCGGCAACGAGGATGTCCATCGCGGCGAGCCGCTTGCCTTGCTTCCAAGAAGAGGCTGCGAGGCTGGCATAGGCTCGCGCGGCGGCGGAATCCCAAGGCAGCGAGGTCACGCCAAGAAGAAATTGATTTACCAACTCGGCTAGCTCTATGGCTTGGGGCTTGAGCGCGAGGCCGAGGAGAAGTTCTGCTTCAGTGATGGAGGAGATACAAACCTGCGCCATGGGAACGCGGCGGAGGCGATCGCGAACGCTTGGAGGGTCGCCGCGGAGCGCATAACTCACCGTATTGGTGTCCAGCATGAAACGGGGCATGGCTTGGGCGATCAGAACATGCGGCGTTTTTTAGGTGGACGGCGGTCGCGCCTACGGAGGAAGTCGGCGGGAATGTCCGTGGCGTCAGCTAGTGCGAAGAGGGCGTCCCACGATTCCGGCTTGCGAGAGAGGATCACGTCTCCGGTCTCGGAATCTTTGCGGATGTAAACTTCGCGCGAAGAAAAACGGAAAGAAGATGGCAGCCGGACGGCTTGGCTGCGACCGTTTTTAAAGACCTAAGCAACTTTGTGCACGTGGCCCTCCTTTCAAAAGACAGACTTTCCCGTATATACCGCAGCATATCACATTTACATGCAAATGGAAGGATCAGAAGTGGGCGAATCCGTTTGCTCGTGTGCGACAAACGCAGGGGCCGCCCAAGGGCGGCCCCTGCAAGGACTCGGAGGCGTTAGGGCTTTGCGGGGGCTGGAGCTGGCGCCGAAGAAGGCGCGGGAGTGGAGCTGAAATTTACTTTGGGGACTTCGCGGGAGCCGGGTTCGGTTTTGAAGTAGGCGTCGTTACGGGTGAAGCCGCCGAAGCTGGCTACCAGGCTGTTGGGGAAGAGCGAGATGTAGGTGTTGTAATCCTGCACGGTTTCGTTGTAGCGGCGGCGTTCAACGGCGATGCGGTTTTCGGTGCCGGCGAGTTCGTCCTGGAGGCGGAGGAAATTTTCATTGGATTTTAGTTGCGGATAATTTTCCGTGAGGACGAGAACTTTGGCCAGTGAGGCTTCGAGCTGGCTATTGGCGGCGATTTTGTCGGCAGGAGTAGTGGCGTTCATGTAGCCTTGACGAGCTTTGGCGATGTCAGCGAAGACTTCGGTCTCGTGCGTGGCGAAACCTTTGACGGTTTCGACGAGATTGGGTATTAGATCCGCGCGGCGTTGGAGAACGACGTCGACCTGGGCCCATGCGGCATTGACGCTCTCGCGCTTGATGGCCATTTGATTTCGGCGGCCGACGAAAGAACCGCCGACGAGCAACGCGATGATGACAAGAACAACCAAAATAATCAGGGCTACCTTCATGATGCTTTCCTCCGCGATGAAATCCTTGCAAACAAGTCAGGTTCTTGCAAACAACTCAGGAACCGGTTTTGCCGGCTCGCTGCCACTCGTGCTTGGGGACAATTTTGTGTAGAGCGGAAATTACCACAGTCAGAGCGTTTAAGTATTGCCCGTAGGCGCGCGCGATGTCCTCGGCGTGAACGTGGCGATCGCGTAACTTGAATGCGGCGGTGAAGGCTTCGGCGTCGGCCCCGGTCAGCGCGGCGATGCGCGCGAAAACTTCGGGAGCGGTGGACGGCGGCTCTTCCTCGAATGCAATCAGGGTGTGGCGCAGAAGCGCGAGCACGCTGGAAGATGATTTGGCTTCGGCAGCGCGCAACTCGGTTTCTTTTTGTCCAGTGAGCAGATAATGCTGGCGGAGCTTGAGCAGGAGCGTGCGCAGATCGTGCTCGACCTGGACGCGATGGAGATTCATGGGCACGGCGATGCCAGCGACGACGTCAGCGCCATAGAGAACGCGGCGGCTGTCTTGCATATCGAGCAGCTCGATGGCAAAAACGTCGGCGGACTGGCGCAGTTCTTCGGCGGTGAAAAATAATGGGGCCGGTTCGCTTTGGTCCTTGCACCACCAGTGGATGACCGGGGTAACGCGAGCCAATTCGCGCGCGGCAACGGAACGCAAGACGCACAGAACATTCAAATCGGAGTGGCCTTCTTTGAAGTCGCCGCGCGCGCCGGAGCCATAGAGAATCATGGACTCGAGATTCTCTCCGGCGAATTCCTTCATTCGGCTTACGAGATCGGTCAGCTTTGCTTCCGTCGAGAGCATGGTGCTACCGCTCCTTGCGCAAACTCGTGTACTGCGCCCGCATACTTTATACGCAAAATCTGGCTAATAAACTTCAGTTACCAACTGCCGCTGGCGCCGCCACCGCCGCTGCTGCCACCGCCAAAACCCCCGAATCCACCACCACCGCCGCCCGAACTGCCGCCAAATCCTCCGCCACCGCCGAGCATGCCACCAATCATAGGCCCGATCCACCAACCACTGCCTCTTCCTCCGCGACCGGACCCGCCCTTGGAGACGGCTCTAATGATGTTAATAACAACGAAAATAAAAATGAGAATCGGCCAAATGGGAATCGACGGCGAATCATCTCGTCGCCGAACAGGCCGAGCAGGAGGCGTTGCGGTGAGTGTCACACCGCGATCGTCGGCGATATATTTGGCGAGCTGCCAGGCGGCAGCTTCGATGCCGGCGCTGTAATTTCCCTGAAGAAAATAAGAGCGCATGAGTCGGCCAGCATCACCGGCGCGAGCGTCGTTGATGATGGGTTCGAGGCCGTAGCTTACTTCGACGCGGTAGGTGCGTTCGGTGGGCGCAACGAGTAAGAGGACGCCGCGATTGTCTTTTTTGTTTCCGACACCGAGCTGCTTGAAGAGGTCGTTGCCATATTGATCGACATCCTGGCCTTCCAGAGAGTGGACGGTGACGATGGCCATCTGGGCGCCCGTTTTTTGTTCAAGCTCCAGGCAGAGATTTTCGAGGCGGGTTTTGGTGTCCGCATTGATCACACCCGCAAGGTCGGTGACATAGCCGGTGGGATGGATGTCTTGGATCTTTTCGGCGTTTGCGGCGAGCGCGAAAAATAGAAAAACAAAAATGAGGTGCGGCTTAAAGAATCGCGCAGTCCTGGAAAGAGGTTTGGAAGAGGCCGACTTCATGCAAGAAAGACTATAGAAGTTGCGCAGTGGCCTGTAAAGAGAGGCTGCAGCAAAGAGCGGACCGCCCTCCCGAGATGGCCGGGGTAAACGACGGGCGGTCCTTAGAGATGAAGCAAGGAATTGAAATCAGGGCTTGGTGGCGAAGTCCTTGGGCAGCGGGTTGTCAGGGCGCTCTTCGTCCCAGAGGATGCCGACGATCCACCAACGCTTGCCGTCGTTGAGGAGTTGAAGGCTGTTGATGCCACGGGCGAAGGGCGCTTCTCCGGCGTTGTGGCGGGATTCGTAGCTGCTAAAAACCTGAGCGATGTTACCGAAGGTTTCAACGCGACTGTGAATGGGAGATTCGAAAAAACCGTTCTTGAGGAAGTAAGCGCCGCCGCGGGTGACGTAGTCCTCGACGGTGTTGGGATGAACGCGGATGGAGCCGTCGGCGGACTTGCCGGTGGAGGTGAGATGCGCGCCGGGAAGGAAGAGCGAGCGGAAGCGATTCCAGTCGCGCTCGCCGGGAGGGCCGGAGATCACGGCGTAGAGAGCGACGAGGACGTGATCGATGGTGTCGACGTCTTCAGGTTTAGCTGCAGGAGCACCAGCAAAGGGATCGGGGCCGGGCTGCTGCGAAGGCCGGACCGCGCTTTGCTGCTGCGAGGCGGATGGGCTTGATGCAGATTGCGCGGCGGATGATTGCGAAAAAGTGAGAGTTGCGGCAATAGCCGCGGTCAGAGTGAAAATTTCGGACTTCATGGCGAGTTCTCCCGTGTGATTTTAGTTGCGCGAGTTGCGTTTCTTCGTTTTGGGCGCGGGAACTATATATCAGGAAAGCGACGGCCCGGGAAAAATCGGCAAGGCAACTAGCGGCGGAAATGGGAGAAGAGCCAGAGGAGGAAGGAAAGTGCCGCGCTGAGCACGAGGCACGTGACGATGGGAAAGTAGAAAGTTGAATGTTCGCCGCGATGGACGATGTCGCCGGGGAGTTTGCCGAGGCGGAAGGGGAGTTTGGCGCCGGAGTAGAGAAGAGCGCCGATGATTACGAGGGCGACGCCGAGCAAGAGAAGAGTGCGGCCGAGGTCACGTAGCGGATCCACAAAAGCATTATAAAAGAGGCGCGTGCCGCCCGCGAGCATCTCTAAAATCTCTTTCCATTATTTACTAATAGCTTATAATAGATATCTGCTTATTCTTGAGGACCGGGAGCTATTCCCGCAACCCTGGTTTTCGGCATTACGGCGTGTAAGGAGGTATCGCATGGTGGCCACCCAGCGCCTTCTGGCCATCGCAATGACAATTTTACTGCCGGGCAATCCCGGCAATGGCAACGTGGATGCAGTTGGAATGGTTCTTCTGACGGATCACGCAAGAATAGGCTCTCAAGCCACTGCCGAGGGCACGACGATCTATGACGGTGACCGGCTTTCGACCGACGAAGAGGGATCTCTGCAGTTGCGGATTGGCGAAGCGCTCGTGTATTTGCCGGACAAGAGCTGCGTGACGCTTCACAAGAGCACGAGCGGTGCAGTGAAGGAGTTCGAGGCGGAACTCGTGTCGGGAACGGTTGTGCTCTCGGCGACGGCGGGGACTGCTGTGGAAATCGCCGCGAGTTCCGCTCGCATTCGACCGATGGCAGAAACGCGAGGCGTGGTTCAGGTGGGGATTGCCGGCCCGCACGAGCTCATCGTTTTTGCGCGACGAGGGCCGGCGCAGATTTCCTATCGCGGCGAAACTGAAACGATTGCGGAGGGTAAGTCCTATCGGGTGCGGCTGAATGATTCCGAGGATGGTACGCCGGGAGAGCCGGGCACAAAAAAACCGGGGAGGCACGGCAAAGCACTTGTGTTGATTGTGGTTGGCGCGACGGCTGCTGCGGGTGCGGCGGCGCTGTGGGGTGGTAACGGAGGTTCGAAAGGGAGTATTGAGAGTCCGGACCGGCCGTAAAGCGAACTCCGTTCCGCTCGATTCGAGGTATGCTCGCAAGGCGCGGGGCCTTGGCATGAGCTTACGATCTGGGATTTTTCGACGAGGACTAAATCTGGCGATTTTGTCAGGGGGCTTTTTGCTTGCGGCAGGGGTTTTTGCAGTTGCCAGCGGCATCGCTGGCGGTGGACGTTCTGTTGCGGCTCAGAAGGCCGACCAATCCATTCCAATTCTAGGCGTCAAGATTTTGAAGGCGTATCCGCATGATCCGCACGCTTTCACGCAGGGCCTGGAATATTTCGACGGATTTCTTTATGAGAGCACGGGAGAAACGGGACAGTCTTCTCTTCGGAGAGTAGATCTAGAGACCGGCGAGGTAATCCAAAAGGTGGACCTCGCTCCGGAATATTTTGGAGAAGGACTGACCATCTTTCGGGGAAAAATCTATCAATTGACCTGGCTTTCGAAGATTGGCTTTGTGTATGACTTAAAGACATTTCGGAAGTTGCGGGATTTTCATTACTACGGGGAAGGCTGGGGACTTGCTCATGATGATTCGAACCTGATCCTGAGCGACGGCACCAACACGTTGCGTTACATCAACCCAGAAACGTTTGAGGTGGTGCGAACGATGGAGGTTTATGCGGGCAAAGAAGCGGTGACGAATTTGAACGAGCTCGAGTGCATTGGGAATGACATTTACGCCAACGTGTGGCACGCGAATCGAATTGCACGCATTGATGCGCGGACGGGGCAGGTGGGGGACTGGATTGATTTGTCGGCGCTCGATGAGAGGGAGCAGACGGAACCGGAGGCTGTATTGAATGGCATCGCGTTTGACGCAGCGCGGCATAGGCTTTTTGTTACCGGCAAGAACTGGGCGCACCTTTTCGAGGTGCGGATTGAGGGCATTACGTTTTAGAGAAGGCGCGGCGCCTGCGCCAAGGCGTGGACTTCGGTCCACGAGCACTGCGTCAATCCAGAACCACGCTCAGTGCAAGAGCACAGACAGGAGTGTCTGTGCTCCTTAGATGAGTTCGAGGCCGGCAAAGAAGTAGCCGATTTCGAAAGCAGCGGTGTCGGGGGCGTCGGAGCCGTGAGTGCAATTGTTGCCGATGCTGGTGCCGAGGTCGTGTCGGATGGTGCCCGGGGCGGCTTTCTTGGGGTCGGTGGCGCCCATGGTATCGCGCCATTTAAGGATGGCGCCTTCGGCTTCGAGGACCATGGCGAATATTTTGCCGGAGCTCATGAAGTCGGTGAGTTCGCCGAAGAAGGGGCGGGCTTTGTGAACGGCGTAGAAGCCGCCGGCTTCTTCTTTGGTCAGGCGCATGGATTTAATGGCAACTATGCTAAAGCCTGCTTTTTGAATGCGCGAGAGAATTTCGCCTTGTTGGCCGGCCTTAACCGCGTCGGGCTTGATAATTGCAAACGTGCGTTCTAGTGACAAGTGAATCCTCCAAAATTTGATAAGAGTTTCTATTCGACGAACTAAAGAACTGTCTGGGCGATGTAGTGCGAGCACTCAGAAGCCTTGATCAGATTTCCGCCACCACCGCCGACATACAATCAACGACAAGAGAGCAAAAACCAATATTGCAAGCCAATCGCCGAGGACGAACAGCCAGTAGTTGTCGTCGTCCAAAAGAAAAACAGTTGCAGCAACTGGAAAAATCAAGCACGTGTACAACGCGAACAATGTGGTGCTCGATGAGATCGGATGATGCACCTTCCGGAGCCAAGTAAAAATAACGGCGAACGTGAAGGTGCCGACAGCAAAAAAACCGCCGAGTCCGACCGCGCCATCGTCTCCCTTGCTGATCGCGCGATCATACAGATACATCCCGGCGAAGCCGCCCAGAATTCCGCAAATTGTGGCAAGGCCGAACGCAGCAACGCCGGCTATGACTAAGGCCAAGCCCCTGGAAATCCCGCGATAGCGGTCAGCGAATTTGATCGAGGAGTTCACCGGCCTCAATAGCACGCTTGGCAAACCGAAGCACCATCCAGAATCAGCGATCATTTCAAAACTGCGGCGATGGTTGAACCCATGTCCGCGGGAGTTTCGACGGTGTGGATGCCTGCGGCAGCCATCGCGGCGTACTTGTCTTTGGCGGTGCCTTGGCCGCCGCTGATGATGGCGCCGGCATGACCCATGCGGCGGCCAGGAGGCGCGGTTTGGCCTGCGATGAAACCAACCACCGGCTTTTTTACGTTGGCTTTAATCCATTGAGCAGCGGTTTCTTCCGCGTTTCCGCCGATTTCGCCGATCAGGATGACCGCGTGTGTGTCGGGGTCGTCGTTGAAAAGACGCATCGCATCGAGGAACGATGTGCCGATGATGGGATCGCCGCCGATGCCGATGCAGGTGGATTGACCGATACCAAGACGCGTTAGTTGATCAACTGCTTCGTAAGTTAGCGTGCCGCTGCGGCTGACGACGCCGACATGGCCTTGCTTGTGAATGCGGCCGGGCATGATTCCGATTTTGCATTTGCCGGGAGAGATGACGCCGGGGCAATTGGGGCCGATGAGGCGCGTTTTGTTGAAGTCGACGGTGGCGGAGGCGCGAACCATGTCGATCACCGGGATGCCTTCGGTGATGCAGACGACGAGCGGAATTTCGGCGTCGGCGGCTTCGAGAATCGCGTCGGAAGCGTATGGCGGCGGAACGAAAATTACGGAAGCGTTGGCGCCTGTGGCCTTCACCGCTTCTTGAACGGTGTCAAATACGGGGCGCTCAAGGTGTTTCGTTCCACCTTTTCCTGGGGTGACGCCGCCGACTACATTGGTGCCGTATTCGATCATTTGCTGCGCGTGGAACGTGCCTTCGCGGCCAGTAAAACCTTGCACGATCAAGCGAGTTTTTTCATTTACCAGAACGCTCATCGCGCACCTCCTGCGAGAGCGACGACCTTTTGCGCGCCGTCCTTCATGCCATCGGCGATGGTGAAGTTCAAGCCGCTCTCGCGGAGAATCTTCTGGCCAAGTTCGACGTTCGTTCCTTCCATGCGTACGACAACCGGGACTTTCACCTGCAAATCTTGGGCTGCAGCGACGACGCCCGTGGCAAGGACATCGCAGCGTAAGATTCCGCCGAAGATGTTGATGAACACAGCTTTCACTCCTGGATCGCCAATCAGGATGCGAAAAGCGTTTTTGACTTGATCGGAGGATGCGCCGCCGCCAACGTCTAGGAAATTCGCGGGGGAACCACCGGCATATTTGATGATGTCCATGGTGGCCATGGCTAGCCCCGCGCCGTTGACCATGCATGCGACGGTGCCGTCGAGTTTGATGTAATTCAAACCATATTTCGAGGCTTCAACTTCGAGTGGATCCTCTTCGTCGAGGTCGCGCAATTCGCGTAGCTCTTTGTGGCGGAAGAGACCGTTGTCGTCGAAGGTCATCTTGGCATCGAGGGCGACGAGGCGCCCGTCAGCAGTGACGACGGCGGGATTGATTTCGAGCATGGAGGAGTCCGTGTCCACAAAAGCGCGGTGCAAAGCCTGGAGAAAAGGGCCAGCTTTCATGGCGACATCACCGGAAAGGCCGAGGCCGAAAACAAGCTTGCGCGCCTGGTAGGGCTGCAAGCCGGCAGCGGGATGGATCGTCTCGCGCATGATGGCTTCGGGATTCGTCTTGGCAACTTCTTCGATGTCCATGCCGCCTGATGCACTGGCCATGAAAACTACTTTACCCACGCTGCGATCGACAAGGATGCTGAGATAAAGTTCGCGTTTGATGTCCAAACCTTCTTCGACGAGGACGCGCTTAACGGTGCGGCCACCGGGGCCGGTCTGCGCCGTAACAAGATTCACTCCCAACATGTGCGAAGCGATGTCAGCGGCTTCGTCGGGCGAATGCGCAAGCTTGACGCCCCCCGCTTTGCCGCGGCCGCCAGCATGAATCTGCGCTTTCACAACGACTACGCTGGATCTGAGCCTTGCTGCGCCTTCGCGGGCTTCTTCCTTGGAAAAAGCCACCTCGCCGCGCGGCGTGGTGACACCGTAACGCGCGAGAATGGCCTTAGCCTGATACTCATGAATCTTCATCGGGGTTCCGTAGTGTTAGAATTTTGGAGTCGTCGTAAACATAAGAGTGTACTCGGAAAGTATAAAACGGAGCAAGGTTGCGGCCGAATTGCGGCCAAATCCAGATGACAAAATCGCTGATTGACGGCGCCGTATCCGGGCGGATTTTTTCTAGGGAAGATGCGGAAGCGGTGATGGAAGAGCTGCTCTCCGGACGGACTGAGACGTCCGATATCGTGCGCCTGCTTAGAGCGATGAATACGAGACCGGTGCGCGTCGAGGAGCTGGCCGGTTTCGCAAGCGTGATGCGGCGGCATGCGGCGCGCGTGTTTGCGGAGGGCGAACCTGCCCTTGAACGCCTTGTGGATACGTGCGGGACGGGCGGCAAGAGCTTTGCGACGTTCAATATTTCCACGGCGGCGGCAATCGTTGCGGCGGCGGCAGGGGCACGCGTGGCAAAGCATGGGAACCGCGCGTCACACACGGGCAGCGGCTCGGCGGACGTGATTGAGGCGCTAGGCGTGCGGATCGATTTACCAGTGGAGCATTTCGGCAGAGCCATTCGCGAAATCGGAATTGGCTTCTTCTTTGCGCGGGCGGCGCATGCGGCAGCACGTCACGCCGCGCCAGCACGCAAAGAGATCGGGGTGCGCACGGTTTTCAATCTTCTTGGCCCTTTAACGAATCCCGCTGGTGCGCGATCGCAAATCGTCGGCGTTCCATCACCAGACTTGCTCGATCTGGTAGCGGCAACGCTTGCGG
>Ga0210391_10002338_pt1 | contig 16510 bp, 11 predicted proteins | sample IncBWC12OmetaG_FD_160573 | JGI IMG/M metagenome (GOLD analysis project Ga0210391, IMG submission 160573) | Forest soil microbial communities from Barre Woods Harvard Forest LTER site, Petersham, Massachusetts, United States - Inc-BW-C-12-O ... | reverse complement strand
CGGATGATGAATGTCGCGCTCGCTCCCGTCTGGCGTACGGTAAACGGCAATTTCACGCCATCCAGTTCGGTGTAATCGTCCACGTCGGCCGTAAATTCCGTGACCCCGTCCGTCGTGTAGCGCTGGTTCACGCTTCTCACCATCAGCCCGGTCTGCGTGTCGAAATATATTCTGTCCGGTGCGCCTTCTGCACGCGTCGCTTCCACCACGTAGGTATCGTGCTCATTCACTTTTTCGACGCCCGTCACGGTCATCTTGGTGTAATTCTTTTTCAGCTCTACCGCGTGATAAAAATTCGCTTCGCGGCGAGCGTCGTCGAGTTCCCCGCCGGAAAGTTCGCGCAATCCATTCTGCGGATTGTCCGACCACCCGACGTTTCCATCGAAGCCCTGCTCGAATGCGGCGCCGCCCAGGTTAATCACCGCCAACATAAAATTCGGAGCCTTCTCGTGAATCTCCACCGTGCCGGTGAGATTATTCATCGCCGGTATTTCAATCGTGCCCTTGGAAACGCGCGAATTTAGTTTCATCCAGGCGGCGCGCCCGCCGATGGCCTGCACGTAGTGATCGAGAACCTGATCGGCGGTGGGCAATGCGGCCGCCGATTTCATTGCGGATGGCGTGGACGCTGCAGGCTTGGCCGCATCCTGCGCCTGCGTCGTAAAAACGCACAGCAAGCCTAGCATGCCGATGCCCAGCGCCTTGTTCCCTCTGAATGTCATTTCCGCACCTCAACTGCGCCAAATGCCCACACATCCGCAGCGCTGAATATTCTACGCAGCCGGGAATAAAAACATTACACTAAGTTGGTAGCGCCGAACATTCATTTAACGTGCCGCTCTCTTCCGCCAAACGCGCCTGGATTGTAATCGCCGTCGTGCTGCTGTGCCTGATCGGTGCGGGTCTGGCTTATTATTTCTGGCAATCTCATCCGCTCCCGCCGATCGTTTCCACTGTGCCAGGTGTCCCGACGGCGGGGCCGCCGCCGGACATTCTCAGCCAGCTTCCGACCGACGCGCCGGTCGTAGCTTATATAGACGCGGCAAATTTGCGTGCGTTACAGAATTCGCCGCTCGCCGCCGCGCTCGGCCTCGCCACCCCCGGCCCGCAAGCCGATCGCGACTACGCCAACTTCGTGCGCGACACGGGCTTCGACTACACACGCGACCTCGATCACGCCGCCATCGCTTTCTGGCCGTCGAACTTCGGGACCTCGCCCAAAGAGATAAATGCCAACCGCGCCCTGGTCATCGCTGACGGTCGCTTCGACCAGCAAAAAATCTCGACCACTTCCGCAAGGAATGGGACCGTGACAACCGCGTCGGACTTGTCCTCTGCGGTCTGGGTGATACCCGGCAACCCGACGATCTCCTATGAGTTTCTCGCGCCAACGCGGATGGCCCTTGCCAGTGGCGACAGCGACGTTTTAGTTCGAAAGCTTGCTGACATATATCTCAAACGCTACGGCACTCGCGATCCCGCTATGCAATCCCGCATTCAGCGCGTAGCTGCCGCGCCCCTGTTTGCCGTCGCGCGGACCGATCGGCTGCCACAAAGCATCTACGCGCCTCTCCACAGCTCGCCGCAACTCGAACAGATCGCACGCAGCGTGCAGGCCATCACGCTCGCCGGCCAGCCCGACCGCAACAACCTGAAAATCACAATTGACGCCGAATGCGACGCGCTGAAGAACGCCGTGCAACTCGCCTTCCTGCTCGAAACCGGAAAAATGGCCGGCTCCATGGCACTCTCCGACCCCCGCACCCGCCGCCAGATGACCAAAGAACAATTCACGTTCGTCGAAGCGCTGATCAACCGCGCCACAATTAATCACCAGAACAAAGTAGTGCGCATCATGCTGGAAATCACGCCCGACATGCTCGCCGCCGCGCCAGCCCCGCCCAAGCCTGGCGCAAGCCATGCTCCAACGACGCCGCACGCCGCCGCACCGGCCAAGCCTGCCGCAGATTATCCGCACACTTCTCCGTAACGCAGGATCAAAACGCAAAGGAAGTACCGCGATGCCAAAAGAGAAGAACTAATCTGCTGCGGCAGCCGCCGTTGCAGCTGTACTGAGGTAACGCCAGGGATTCACAGGCGTATTATAAATTCTCACTTCGTAATGCAGGTGCGGCCCGGTGGAACGTCCACTGGCGCCTTCCAATCCAATAATGTCGCCGCGTTTCACGTGCGTGCCCACATGCGTGCTGAACGCCGAGAGATGTCCGTACCAGGTGCTAACCCCAAATCCGTGATCAATCACCACCAACTTGCCGTACCCAGCGCGCTGCTCGACGACCGCGACGATTCCGTCCGCCGTCGCATGCACCGAGTCGCCGTAGTGTGAAGCAATATCCATCCCCGCATGGAACGCGCCCTCACCACTGAATGGGTCCAGCCGCTCGCCAAAGTGCCCGGTTATTTCGCCCACTACCGGCCACAAGGTCGGTACGATCCCCAAGCTGCTCAACTGCGACGCAGGCAGAAGTCGCAGCCCGCCATCGGACATAGTCACCGCCGAGGCGTTCCGCTGCAAATAACTGAATTCGTCTAACGATTCCTGGTACTCCACGTCCTGCCCGCTCGCATCGTCGCCGAACGCAAAGGGCGTCTGCCGGAAGCGCGTAATCCCGTAGGCGATGGCCACTTCGCTCGCCAGCGATTGCAGCGAATCCAGGCGCTGGTTGGTATCCTTCACTTCGGTCTGCAGCACCTTATATTGTTGCTTCAAGGTGTCCTGCTCGCGCCGCAACGAATTGTAATTGGTGGCCTTCCATAACATGCGCGAGTACGAACCCATCCCCGCCAGCACCGTAGCGCCGCCGACTGCCGCCAGAATTGCCAGCGCGTGCAAGACATAGAACGGCACACGAACGCGCCGCATCCCACCGGAAGCGCTTGACGCAATAAAGAACGTGTAATACTTACCCTTCATAATGTTAATTTTTCTCGCTGCAAAATTTGAGTCGGTTGATCGGAATCCGCGATTCCCCAATCGCGGTACTGCGGTGCGTCACTAAGTCCAATTGCAGAAGCCGGATACAAAACCGGGTGAATTGTAGTCACCGCACCCATCATGGTCAACCTCAAACTTAAGTTTTCCACAGCTTCTCCATCCATGCAAAGGACTTATCGGCGTGCCCGCAAATATTGATTAGGGATTCCCTACCAGAAACCTTACCTTATTCTTGAATCGCGATACAACTGTACAGAAGTTCAGGATGATACAAGAACGCCAACTTGTCAGAAAAATCGCCCAGGCGCTGGCGCCAGCTTGGGCCGCGTCGTCGCGTCTCAAGATGGGAATCGGCGACGATGCCGCTGTCATCTCGGCCGCCCGCCGCACCGAATGGGTGCTCAGCTGCGACTCATTTCTCGAAGATGTGCACTTCCGCGTGAAGACTCACCCTCCGGACTCGGTCGGCTACAAGGCTCTCACCCGCGCTTCGAGTGACCTGGCCGCCATGGGCGCCACGCCGCGCTACTTCCTGCTGACTCTGGCGCTTCCGACCACACGCACCGGCCCCTGGCTCGAAGCATTTCTGAAAGGGATGGGCCGCGCCGCCCGCGAACTGGGCATCGCGATCATCGGTGGAGATACCACCAAGAGCCGCACCCTGTTCATCAGCATCACCGTCCTCGGCGAAATCTCCTCCGGCCGCGCTCTCACTCGTTCCGGCGCGCGCCCGGGCGATATCATCTATGTCAGCGGCAAATTAGGCCGGGCGCAACTCGGCCTCGAGCTAGTCCTGCGCGGCCACGCCCAAGACCGCCAGCTGCGCGCGCCAGTGCAACCGCACTTGTATCCGAAGATCCGCGTCGAGCTGGGCTCCTGGCTGGCCGCACACCGCATCGCCACATCCGCGATGGACCTATCCGACGGCCTCTCGACCGACCTAGCCCGCCTCTGCACAGCAAGCCAAGTCGGCGCGAAAATCGACGCCCGCAAAGTTCCTGCGGTAGTAATTCCCGCAGCAGCCGCGCGCAAGTTAGGCAAGAGCAAGCTCGACCCGCTGCAGCTAGCCCTGCACACCGGCGAAGATTATGAACTCCTCTTCACCGTCTCGCCACGCGACGTAAAAAAACTTCACCACGCCCCGGGCGCCGCAACCCTAACTCCCATCGGCGAAATCACGCGCAACCGTCAACTCATCCTCGTCGCGCCCGACGCTCGCGAGAAGCCTCTGAAATCCCAAGGCTGGGAGCCATTCAGGTAGCCAGCGAATTGTAATGGAATGTGCGCGACTCGGTTTCGTGGGCCGGCTCTCACCGGCTATTTGCGGCCGAAATCCGAAGTTACTTCTGGCTGAGAAGATATATATCGGCATGCCCGCCCGCGCGGGCAAAAATAACCGTGGAAAGGTCACTCGAAAAATCGTAAGCATTGCCACCGCTAACCAACGGAAACGCAAACGGAAGCTTCAGCGCCACCTGCGGCTTGCCAATCGATTTTCCATCCTGCCACCCCTGACGGTAGATCGTAACGTCCTGCTGCGACGGGATCGCATACAGAAACGACTTGCCATCCTTGCCGTTGACGACGCCGAACGTCACGACACCCTGCACCAGGGGTGTACAGGCCCCGTCGGCAAGCGACAACTGGTAAATTCCCACTTTGCCTCCGCCGCCCAGCAGAGTGAACAGGTACTTCCCGTCCGGCGCAACGCCAAAAGCAAACCCACACGTGTCGCTGACTTTCTCCGGAGTCGAACCCTCCGCGCTCTCGCGCGAAATGGTGGCCGCGTTGACGGTCTTTTCGAAGCTATTCAGATACACGGTCTTCTGGTCGGAACTCATCAAAATGTTCTGCACGGTCCCGCCGGTCCAGTGGAGCGCCTGCATGCCACGCCCGCTGGTCAGCGCGAAATACGGCTTGTCCGGCGCGCCGGCTTTTTCGGAGATGAAACCAACGCGGGCGCTGTCTGCCGACCACATGCCTGTGGCCAGCGACTCACCCGTGGCGAGTTTCGTTTTGTTGCTGCCGTCAATGTCCGCCACCCACACCTCGTTGCGGTCTCGCGCCGGAATCGTGATGTAAGCCACCCGTTTGCCGTCGGGTGAAATCGCAGGCTGCGTGGCGTTTTCCGAGGCAATGTCGCTGGCTTGCTTGGTACGGGTGTTGTAAGCCGTCAAAAACCCGGAAGATTTGCCGTTCACGAAGTAGAGGCCTTTCCCTGCCGCATCGGGCATCGGCCAGGTGTCCGGCCCGGTTCCCAGCGTTACCTGTTCCAGTTTCTTGTCCGTCAGTCCGTACTTCCAGATGTTGGTCAGGCCGTTTAACGTGCGGCTGAACAGAATCGAATTCCCCGGATCGGCCCAAACCACGCTTGCCGCGATGCCCGGGATTTCGTCCAAATCGGTCGCCGTCTTTTTGGCGACGTCAATTTCGTGCGCGCGGAAACCCTCGCGCGAAGAGACCGGGTCTGCCGTGATCACCAGCAAATGGTTGCCATCGGCGTACGGCAAAATGCGATTGGCGGGAAGCGTAGCTGCGCCGAAACTATATATTATTTCCCCATCCAGCCCGGATTTTCCCGCGCGCAAAATCACGCGTGCATCGGTGTCAGTATAAAAAAGATAAGCGCCATCGAGCGAAGGCGCCAAATTCGCGCCCGACACCACCCGGCTCGGCTTTCCGCCCAACGTCGCCACCGACCACTCCTCCGCACGCTCTTCGGATTTGCCGTAGTAAATCTCGGACCCATCCGGCGAGAAGCTATCAACAATCTTCGCGCCGTTGTCGCTGGTTAGCTGCAACGGCTGGCCGCCGGATGCCAGCATCACGAAAACCTGGTCAACACCGTTTACGGGCGAACTGAATGCTACCGTGTGTCCGTCCGGAGATAGTCTGGCAAAATCGATCGGCTTATCCCACTGGCTGATCTGCGTGATTTTCGCGGGCCCGCTCGGCGCGTGCGAACCGCCCCAGAAGTGATACGCCGCAATTGCCGCGGCGAGCAGCACCACAGCGCAAGCGGCCATCAGCAGATATTTATTCCGCGCAGGCGGCATCGCAGGCTGAGCCGCGATTGCCACACTCGAGCTGCTTGCAGCTGCCGGCGCCGACGCAACGTCCTGAGTGGCGCGACCACTGTTGGAAGAAATGCGGCCGGAGTCGGTGTCTCGCCGCAGTCGTTTCAGATCCGTGCGGATGTCCGAAGCGGCCTGATAGCGCAAGTCGCGATCCTTTTCCAGCGCCTTGTTGATGATGTCTTCCAGCTTCGCGGGCAGTTCCGGATTCAAACGCACCGGAGCCAGCGGCGCGCGATTCAAAATCGCTTCGGTAATCACTCCAGACGTCTCGCCGCGAAACGGAACCGCGCCAGTCGCCATTTCGTAAAGCACTACGCCAAACGAAAACAGATCCGTCCGCGCGTCGAGCTCCTTGCCGCGCACCTGCTCCGGCGACATATATGCCACCGTCCCCACCGCTACGCCCGGACTCGTGAGATCTTCCGGGCGCACGCCGGCAGCCATCCGCGCCGGTTGCGTCGCGTCCTCCGTCATCGCATGCACCGTGGCATGCTGAAGCTGCTTGGCCAGCCCGAAGTCCAAAATCTTGGCGTGACCGCGCTCGGTGACAAAAATGTTCGCAGGCTTGATATCGCGGTGCACGATGCCCTTGCTATGCGCGGCGTCCAGCGCATCCGCAATCTCGATGCTCAAGTCCAGCAGCAATTCCAAATCCAGCGGACGCCCCGCAATCGAATGCTTCAGCGTTTTCCCGTCCAGGCATTCCATCGCCAGAAACGTATGCCCGTTCTCCTCCCCAATCTCATGAATCGTGCAAATGTTCGGATGATTCAGCGCCGAAGCCGCACGCGCCTCCCGCCGAAATCGTTCCAGCGCCTGCGGGTCCGCCGCAAATTCATCCGGCAAAAACTTCAACGCCACAAACCGCCCTAGGTTCGTATCTTCAGCCCTATAGACGACACCCATCCCGCCGCCGCCCAGCCGTTCCACGACGCGGTAATGCGAAAATGTTCGACCTATGAGTGAATCGGTAGGCTGCATCTGCCGCACATATTAGGTTGCGCCGCCAGGCAAGTCAACGAACGCGGCTGGACGCAGTCCTTACTGACGGGAGGGGCGTGCGGGTCGCTTCAATTGCGTGGATGCCGGCGCGGCTGGCGTCGCCGAGGGCGCATTTGATTTCGGCACAGGCTTCGGCAACACTGGTGTGGCCTTCGGCGCGGCCGTCTCCGTCAACCCCTGCTCCGCGGCATCGGCTGGCGGCGCAGTATCGGGCACATCCACCTGCACCTGCCTGGTGGGCGCAAGCTTCTCCAGCGGCACCACGTTCGGGAAATTTTCCACCGGCTCGCCCTGCATACCCTGCTGCATAAATTCCAGCCAGATTGGCAAAGCCGCCCGCGCTCCAGTTTCTTTTTTCCCCAGCGAAATCCGCTTGTCGTCGTTCCCCACCCAAACCCCGGCCGTGGTCTGCGGCGTAAATCCGATATACCACGCATCCGTAAAATCGTTGGTCGTGCCCGTCTTTCCCGCCGACGGCCGCGCCAATTCTTTCGCGCGCACGCCGGTGCCGAACTGCACCACTTCCTCGAGCATCGCCACCATCGTCCTCGCCACGTCCGGCGGAATCACGTCGTTCACTTTGGGACGGGGCTCTTCCAGCACCGCTCCATCATATGAAGTCACGCGGCGAATGTAGTGCGGCTCGATGTGAATGCCGTCGTCGGGAAACACGGTAAATGCGGAAGTGTGCTCCATCAGCGTCAAATCCGCCGCGCCCAGCGCCAGCGGCAGGTACGGAGGCAGCGGGCTGGTAATCCCGAATTTGCGCGCCAACTCAATCACATTCTGTACGCCCACATGATCCAGCAAACGGACCGCCGGAACGTTGCGCGAATCCGCCAAAGCGCGCCGCAGCGTAATGCGCCCTTCGAATTTCTCGTCGTAATTCTTCGGTGAATAGTTTTGCCCGCCGCTGCGGAACGTCACCGGCTCGTCCACCACGGTGTCGAACGGATTCATGCCCGTTTGCAGTGCGTCGGCGTAAACGTACACCTTGAATGAGGAGCCCGTCTGTCGCACGGCTTGTGTCGCGCGATTGAATTTCGATTCCTCGAAATTGTAGCCGCCCACCATCGCCTTGATTTCGCCCGTGGCGTTATCAATCGCCAGCAGAGCAGCCTGCGCCGCGGGCACTTGCTCCAGCTGCGCGCGCACCGTAAGTCCCGAAATGTCCTTCACCGATACGCATACCAGATCGCCCACCTTCAGCAGTTGTCTTGGCGATTTGCTTCCCGTCCACGCAAAATCCGCGGGCGTCAGCATCGCGTGATACGTTCCGATCTTCAGCGTTGCAAACGTGGGCTCGACGGCCGTCACCAGGCCGTTGACATAATCTCCCTTGCGCGGCGTATTCCGCCAATCCTCGTCCTGGTATTTTTCCAGCGGCCCCAGATTCTGCTCCAGTATGTTCGGCAGCTTACCGCGCCAGCCGTGCCGCCGGTCGTACGCATGCAATCCGTCGCGCACCGCCTGGTCCGCGGCTTTCTGCATCGCCACATTCAGCGACGTGTACACGCGCAATCCCTGTTCGTGCACCGCAGCGGTGCCGTAGGTGTGCTCCAGATATTGGCGCACCTCCTCGACGAAATACGGCGCCAGATCATTGCGCAACGATTCCAGGTGCAGGCCCAGCGGCTCTTTGATCGCGGCGTCGGCTTGCGCCTGCGTGGTTTTGCGGTCATGTGCCATCAACTCGAGCACCAGGTTGCGCCTCGCCAGCGCGCGGTCCGGATGATTGATCGGCGCGTAGATCGGTCCGCGAATAATCGCCGCGAGCGTCGCGGCTTCCGGCAGCGTCAATTGCCCCACCGGCTTGCTGAAATAATATTCCGACGCCGCTTCGAACCCGTAATTGCCCGAACCCAGATAAATCTGGTTGCAGTACATCGTGAAAATTTGTTCTTTCGTGTAGTGCCGCTCGATCTGGATGGCCAAGATCGTTTCCTCAATCTTGCGCCGCGCGCTGCGATCCGATCGATTCAGGAACAATCCGCCGGCCAGCTGCATCGTCAGCGTGCTTGCGCCCTCCGCCAAACGGTGCCTGGCGATGTCGTGCCACGCCGCTTGCAATACGCGCGGAATGTCCACGCCCCAATGCTCTTCGAAGTGCTGATCTTCGGTCGTGAGGATCGCGTCTTTCAAAACTTTCGGGATCTGTCCGTACGTAAGCAGAATCCGCCGCTGCAGCGCGAACGTGCCCACAGATTGCCCGTCATCCGCGTACAGCTCGGTCACTACGTTCGGCCGGTAATCCTGCAGCGCGTGAATTTCCGGCAAGTCGCTCGAGTACACGAACAGCAGCCCCACCGCGGCGCCCAACCCGATCGCGCACACCACCAGAAAGGTAAACGCCAGCCGGCCGAAAACCGTGTCGCCGGTAATTTTCATCGTAGCGCGGTAAAATCGTTCCATCGCCCTGCCATTCTATCGCATAGTCAGCGGCCTCGCCGGAACCTACCTCGCGCCATGTTCCCAATTTGTCGTTGCCAGCTACATTCCCGCAACGTAGATTGGTGCCGCCACCATCAGCGACGAGGCCCCATGGAAGCCAGTCCAGTCCTGTTTCGCGATCTAACCTACATCTTTCTAGCCGCAGTCTTCGGCGGCCTGGTCGCCTGGCGCCTGAAACTCCCCCTCATCCTCGGCTTCGTCCTGGGCGGCATCGTCATCAGCCCCTTCACTCCCGGAGTCCAAATCTCCGACCTGCACGCCTTCGAAGTTTTCGCCGAAGTCGGCGTAGTCCTGCTGATGTTCTCCATCGGCGTGGAATTTTCCATCCCTGACCTGATGCGCGTGAAATGGATCGCCCTCGGCGGCGGCACGCTCGGCATTCTGCTTTCGATGGGCTTCGCGCTCGGTGCCGCATGGCTGATCGGCTGGTCCATGATCCAAGGCTTCGTCGTCGGCGCCACCATTTCCGTCGCCAGCACCATGGTCCTCGCGCGCCTGCTCGCGGACCGCCAGGCCATGGGCACAACCTACGGCCGCGTTATGATCGGCATCACCCTGGTCGAAGACGTCGCCGTCGTCTTCATGACCATCGTCATCCCCATCTTCAGCGGCCCCGCCGAAGGCCGTTTCGTCAAAGCCGCCTGGACGCTCGGCAAAGCCGCGCTCCTGCTGATCCCGCTCGCAATTCTCGCGATGACATTGGTGCCGCGCCTTTTTCGCCTGGTAGCGCGCACTAAAGATCCCGAACTTTTTCTGCTCGTCGCCATCGCCATCTGCCTGGTTTCCGCCGCCACTGCGCAAGCTGCCGGGTTCTCCGTCGCCCTCGGCGCGTTTCTCGCAGGGCTCTCCATCAGCGGCGCCGACGATTTGCATCACGCTCACAATTCGCTCATCCCGTTGCGCGACACCTTCGTCGCGCTATTCTTCGTCTCACTCGGCACACTGGTAGTGCCCGCGGTCGTTCTGCACAATCTCCCGCTGCTGGGTGTGATGCTGCTGCTGATCGTCTTCGGAAAATTCGTCGTGTGGCTGGCAGTGATGAAGTTGTTCCGCTACTCGATCTGGACGTCCATCGCCGTAGCCGCCGGGCTGACGCAGATCGGCGAGCTCTCTTTCATCCTGGTGGAAGTAGCTAGAAAGTCCGGCCTGATAGGCGAGGAAATATTCTCAGCCACCCTAGCCGCATCCCTGATCTCAATTTTTCTGAATGTGCTGATCGTCCGCGCCGTTTTCCGCTGGATCCAACCAAAACTGGACGCCGAACAAGCCGCAGCAGCAAGGAAGGCATAGCCAGAATTATGCCAGCGGATTTTCATGCAACGGCCTTTTTCGAGAAGAAAGAAAAATCCACACCCGGGTTTGGCATGCTGCTTCAGTCATAGAGAAGCCTTCACTTCGGTTGAGACGCAAGTGTCACTCGCTGCTCGTGACCCATTCATCTCGCGCGCTCGTGCGGCGGTTCGGGCCCCGCTGATGCAGCGAGGAAGGACTGCAAATCGAAAAGAAATGCAGCCCCGGCTTATCTATTTTCTACCACTACCCCAGCGCCTCTTCCGCTTCCCGCACCGTAGCGTAAGACTTGATCAGCGTGGCCACATGCGTCATATCAATCAACGCCCGCACCTGCGTATTCGTGCCTGCCACCGCCAATTTCCGCTGCGTGCGCTGCGCCGCCACATAAGCCCCCACCAACGCGCCCAGCCCTGCTGAATCTACATAGGGCACGCCGCTGAAATCCAGGATCAGTTTCGGCGCGCCTTCCTCGCGCGTCGCCTTCTGAAAATCGAAAATCGTCTGAATGTTCAGCGAGCCTTTCAGGGTCAAAATCGTCTGCCCCGCCTTGCTCCCCGCCGATGCCACAATCTGCAAAGTGTCTCTGGCCATGGCCAGCGATTCTAGCGAATCACCACCTCGCCCATTGTGAATATTGTGTTACAACCGCCGCGCGAAATTCGCTCGCGGCGCCAAAGCTTGCGGCGCCATCCCCCTGCCACAGGCGCGGCAGATAAAAAGCTACGCCTTTTCCACAAACGCCTCGGCCTCAATCTCCACCAGCATTTCCGGCGAAATAAAGCCGCTCACCTGAATCATCGAAGTCGCCGGCAAAATCTTCCCGAAAAATTCACCATGCGCCTTGCCGACCTTGTCCGAATCAGCCGCGCGCGTAATATACATGCGCGTCCGCACCACGTCCGTCAGTTGCGCCCCCGCTTTCTGCAGCGCTCGCTCGATATTCTGCAGCGTCTGCACCGCCTGCGCGTAAGCATCCCCCACTCCCACAATTTTCCCCTGCGCGTCCGTCGCCGTCGTCCCGGACACCCACACATTCGCCCCCACACAAACGGCGCGCGAATAACCAATCACCGGCTCCCAAGGCGTTCCGCTCGAAATGTTCGTTCGTGTCATCGCGTTTCTCCCCGTCGAATTCCGCCCCAATCAATCTCAACCTTCGCACCGTGCACCCGCCGCAGCACAGCGCAACGCAGCGTCGCACATGCCAGCGGTCAGCGCAGCGCGAAGCAATTCAACTCAGCGCCGCTGCGCACCACGCTACGGATCAAACCGCGCCCGCAATTCCGCCGGCACAATCGGACACAAATCCTCCCGCCTCCCAAACACGCGATAACGAATCCGCGCCACAAAGTCATACGCAACATCGCGCCACCCGCGCGGCACCACGCTCAGCACCGCCGCCAACACTCGCCACCTGCCGCCCAATCGCCGAAAAATATGCAAAAACGCCGCAGACCGCACCAACAACTCCCCATCGCGCGTCAAAACCACCACGCTATCCGGCAATCCCTCGCGCCGCTTCTCCGCCACCTGCGCCATAAAAGTCTCACCCTGCAGCGCCGCAAAACGAAACGCCGTCCCGCTGCGGTCATGCCGCAAAACAAACTTCACCGCGCGATGACAAAGCCCACAATGTCCATCGTAAAAAAGATATTCCGCAGCAGGCGCGTCTGACCCCACCCGAAAAGCATAGCACGAGCAGCGAGCACGCTTACGCCAGCCAACCGTCTTGCGCTCCACGTCATTCGTCATTGCGGAAACGTGCCGCCCATCCCTCTTGCCACAATTTCCGAAAATCTCTAAGCTGGTTCAGTCCGCCAATCACAGCAGGAGCCGACCCGCGCACATGAAGTGCCAAAACATTTTGGAAGCCATCGGCAACACGCCGATCATCCGCCTGAATCGCCTCGCGAAAGATTCTCCCGCCGAAGTCTGGGTCAAGGCCGATTACATGAATCCCGGCGGCTCCGTGAAAGACCGCATCGGCATCTCCATGATTGACGAAGCCGAGCGCACTGGTAAACTGAAACCCGGCGGCACCATCATCGAAGGCACTTCCGGCAACACGGGCATGGGCCTCGCGCTCGTCGCCTGCGTGCGCGGCTACAAAGTCGTCTTCACCATCACCGACAAGCAATCGCGCGAAAAAATCGACCTCCTGAAAGCGTTCGGCGCCGAAGTGATCGTCTGTCCCACCGCCGTCGAACCGGAAGATCCGCGCAGCTACTATTCCGTCGCCGCCAAACTCGCGCGCGAAATTCCGAACTCCTTTTACCCCAATCAGTACGAGAACTCTATGAATCCCGAGGCGCATTACCGCACCACCGGCCCGGAAATCTGGCAGGACACGGAAGGAAAAATCACGCACTTCGTCTGCGGCGTCGGCACCGGTGGCACGATTTCAGGCGTCGGTCGCTACCTGAAAGAAAAAAATCCGAACATCAAAATTATCGGCGTGGACCCCATCGGCTCGCTCTACTACGAAAAAGTGAAAACGGGAAACACCGGCAAGGCCCTCACCTACGTCGTCGAAGGCATCGGCGAGGATTTTTTCCCCGGCACAATGAACCTGAAGATTCTCGACGACATTCTGCAGGTGAGCGACGAAGAATGTTTCGTTTGGGCGCGGCGCCTGGCGAAACAGGAAGCCATCTTCACCGGAGGCTCGGGCGGCGGCTGCATTTCCGCCGCGCTAAAAATCGCACGCAAAGCAAAATCGGGCGACATGATTGTCGCCTTCATGCCCGATTCCGGCTCGCGTTACATGTCCAAAGTTTTCAACGACGGCTGGATGCGCGAGCATGGCTACGTGGACGCCGAAGTCGCGCTCTCCGCCGCCGACGTCATCCGCGTCAAACGCCAGGCCGGCAAAACCCGCGACATGATCGTCGCCGGCCCCTACCAGACAGTTTTCCACGCGCTGCAAACCATGCAGCAACAGGATATTTCCCAGCTCCCCATCTTCGAAGAAGGAAAATCCATCGGCACAGTCTTCGAAGATCAAATTTTAAATCTCGCCCTGCAAGGGAAAGATCTCCGCAAGCTCGTCATCCGCGAAGTCATGGGCGCCGCACTCCCGCAAGTCCCCGCCAACTCTCCCATCGAGCGCGTCACCTACATCCTGAGCCACGACAGCCCCGCCGTCTTCGTAGAAATGCCCGATGCCAGACTCGAAGTTCTAACCAAGTTCGACCTAATGGACACCATCGCCGGGCTCGTCGGCCAAAAACGCTAAGGTCGGTCGCCGGGTGGTTCGTCTGCCGGGTACTCTAGAAAAACGGGTCCGGCGAGACAGGAAAGCGCTGGCTCGCGATTTGCGCGCACCACCGCGGCTGTTTGGCCCGAATCCTCTCTAACCGCAAGAAAAAGCGCATGGTTTTGCTGTACGCACCAGCTGCCGAGATGTGAACGACTCAGCACGCTGAGCGGCGCTCTGCGATCTGCGCCTCTGCCGATGGTATAATGACGAACTTTTTGCGTGCCGCGGGTACATGCAGAAGCGGCGCCCGATTCGCTGGTGCTTGATTCGCCAGCGCAGCGCGACAGGCAAGAAGCACAACTCGATGCGCATCGAAGATTTCAATGAACGGTTGAAACAGGCCATCCTGGTCGCCGACGGCGCGATGGGCTCGCTGCTGTACGAATCCGTGGGCCCGCAGCGCTGCGTGGACGAGCTCAACGTCACGCACGGCGACGCTGTCTTTAAAGTGCATCAAACCTACATCGAAGCCGGCGCGCAAATCATCGAGACCAATACTTTCAGCGCCAATCGCCACAAGCTCGGCCAATTCGGTATGGCCGAACGCGTAGCCGAGCTAAATCATCGCGCCGTAAAAATTGCCCGGGAAGCGCGCGAAGCCGCCAAGCACGAAGTTCTGATCGCCGGCTCCATCGGGCCACTGGGGATTTTGCAGCACGTGCGTGAATTGCCGCACGAGGACCTGGTCGACATCTTCAAGGAACAGGCTGGAGCCCTAGAAGAGCGCGGCGTGGATTTATTCTTGCTCGAAACTTTCAGCGACATCGCGGAACTGCTCGCCGCCGTCGACGCCATCCGCTCCTTTTCGCGTTTGCCCGTCGTTGCCCAGTTGACCTACTCCGATGAAAGCACCACTTTCGGGGGCACGCGCCCGCAGGATGCCTGGGAGCAGCTGCAAACCAAGAATATCCAAGCGATCGGTGCGAACTGCACTATTGGCCCGCAACTCTTGCTGCCCGTGTTGCGCGAACTCGCTGCCGCCGCCAAGTTGCCGCTTTCTGCCATGCCCAACGCAGGATTTCCCAAACGCATCGGCGACCGCATCGTGTATCCGAAGTCCTCGCCGGAATATTTTGCCCTATTCGCGCAGGAAGCCGCCGAAATTGGCACGCGCATCATCGGCGGCTGCTGCGGCACCACGCCCGAGCACATCCATGCCATTTCGGAAGCCGTGAAGAAACTCCGCTCGGCGAAACCGCGCAGCTCAAAAGCCGCCGATGGAAGCGCCGCGAGCACGGCTGTGGAAGTTTTCGAGCCGGCCGAACGCTTCCGCCGCATCGCCGCCCGCGAACCGGAAAGCAAACTCTGGAAAAAAATTCAGGCCGGGCAATTCGTCACGTCCGTGGAGATTGATCCGCCGAAGGGCGTCTCGATTGACCGCATCCTGGAGCAAGTCGGCCGCGTGATGGCTTCCTCCCACGTGGATTCGATCGACATTAATAGCGGAACTCTGGCGCGAGTGGGAATGGACGCGCTGGTGCTGGCTGGCGCACTGGAAGCGCACGGCTACGAAACCGTGCCGCACATCACCACTCGTGACGCCAATATTATTGGCCTGCAGGCCATGCTGCTCGGCGCCTGGGCCGTTGGCGGCGTGCGCAATGTGCTAGCCATAACCGGCGATCCGCCCTCGCTCGGCGATCATCCGGAAACCAGCGGCGTGTATGAAGTGGACTCCATCGGCCTCGTGAAAGTCTTGTCCCGGTTGAACCAGGGAACGGATTGGGCCGGCAAAAGCTTGGGCGGCGCCACCAATTTTACGATTGGCGTCGCCGTAAATCCCGTCGCGGAAGATATTGACGAAGAGCTGCGCCGCTTCGAAGCAAAAGTTGAAGCCGGCGCGCATTTCGCGATGACCCAGCCGATTTTCGATCCCGAGCACTGGCACGCATTCGTGAAACGCCTGGGCGGAAAATCTCCGGTACCGATTATCGTTGGCCTGTGGCCCCTAACCAGTTACAAGCAGGCGTTGCGCCTGAACAACGAAGTTCCCGGAATCGTCATCCCCGAGGTCACGCTGCGCGAAATGGAAAGAGCCGGGGACGCCGCCCGCGAACGCGGCTTCGTCCTCGCGCGCCAAATGCTCGATTGGGCCCGCACCGCGCGCAGCGAAAGCATAGCCGGCGCATATCTGATCGCGCCCTTCAAGCGCTACGAAGAAATTTTAGAGTTGTTCCGATGAATCGCGTGTATCGCGCCGCAGCGCGATTCACCCTGAGCTCGCGCGGTCCGAAGGGTGTCGTCGCCGCCGCTCACGCATCCCGCCGTCATCCTGATCCAGCGGAAGTGGGAGAAGGATCTCTCTTTCTTGTCGCTCCCCGCCGCCGGCTCTCAAAAAAACCAAAAACGTTTGCGCTTGCGCGGCGTGGCTCCGGGACTCAATCCAATATCGTCATCCATCTCCGGAACCCACGGCAGCGAGCGCCCTTCAAACGCCGCCAGCGGATTATCCACCAGTAACGCCTTGGCGAC
>Ga0210391_10002333_pt1 | contig 16528 bp, 15 predicted proteins | sample IncBWC12OmetaG_FD_160573 | JGI IMG/M metagenome (GOLD analysis project Ga0210391, IMG submission 160573) | Forest soil microbial communities from Barre Woods Harvard Forest LTER site, Petersham, Massachusetts, United States - Inc-BW-C-12-O ... | reverse complement strand
CATCGAATCCATTGTCGTAGTAGGGGCCGTAGTAACTATAAGTCAAACACCGATCGGGCAACTCCGAGACCGGGATTTTGTCGCGCTGCTCGATGGGTACTTCGAAAGGCATCGGCAATCCCGGAGTTGTCCACTGCGCAATGAATGCAGGACCCAACTTCTGCTGGCGATCCTCCATCCACGGCTGAGCTTTCCAGAGCATCGACTGATCGCCCCATTTCACCATCCAAGTACCAGGCGACTCTCCTGGTGTTACGCTATATGGCTTCCCTGCAATCACTTTTGGTATTGGCGGTACATCTGGAATTTGAACCGAATTCTCCGCTAGCGCATCAGAATTCCATTTCTTCGGTTGCAAGAGCCCGGCCGCGACAGCTGCGATCATGAGAAGAAGTGCGCAACTCTTCGTTCCACGCAACTGACCTTTGTCGTATTGCTTCATGGTTCCTCTCTGCAGTTTCAGTAGTTCTTTACTGTTTCTGATTCTAAGCTTCGTAATTCGCTCGCACCTTACAGCAACGTTTGATGGAGTTCGAAGAACACGTTGTTTGTGTTTGTGAATTCTCCGTACGGAGTCTGCTTACTGCCGGCAAAGATATTAAATCCCAAACCTAAAGTCGTTTTGTCCGAGATTCGGTACCCGACATGCGGTTGTAGCCACCAATCGTGGAACTGCCATTCGTATATTACGGACAGTGAGGTGTCCAAAACATCGCCAGCCATGGACGTTTTGTCCATGTAGAGTGTCGATAGGCTTTTGTACATGCCCCGCAGACCGGAGTGACTGCCCTGGTAGGCCACATCCTGGAACATGTCCTCGTTGCCGCCACACTTACACTCGTTGTTGCGATGCAGTACCCAATCCTGCCAGTACTGGAAGCTGAAGAAGACCGGACGCTCGAGATAGTCTCCGAGGATTTCGCGATCAACCGCTCCTAAAAAGCCCCAATGAGTAACGTCGACTGGATTACCCAGGTTGCCTTCGTAGTAAACGTCACCGACTGTAACAGCCGACTCGCCTCTTAGTACGGTTCCATCAATCCATGGATTTCCCGTGTTGAACTCGTAATCTGCAGAGCCGCCGGCCACATGCATACGATGAGGATGCAGATTGACTGAGGTGGCTGTCGCGTAGGTGCCGGTGTTTGGATAGTAAATTTGTGTAGTCGTCCAGGTGTACAGATAGTTCAAGGTGTAGTGGATGCTTCCACGCTGTTCTGACCAACGTGCGCCATATACCCAGTTATTGAGCCTTGACGAGGGGTTGTTCACGTCCGTCGGTATTTTGAACCCTAGAGATCCGTTCAGCTCATTGTTGATGAATCCAGTTCCACCATAGGTAAAATCTCCGTAGGAACCATTTAAGGGGAACCCACCCTTAAATTGGAGACCAGTGTAATAGGTAGGATAGTACTGCGGAATGAAAATGCCTTGCAGTTCGCCGCCCGGAGTTGGCTGCCACACAATATTCGCAGCCCAGACCGGAATCTTGATTTGCTGCTCATTGAAAATCTGCGGGTTTATCAGGTTGAAGTTGTTGATGATGTCCAGCATATAGACGCCGTCCGATTTGCCCCAGGCTATGATCTGACGACCGAGACGAATGAAGAAATGCTTCGGATGAAGGTCTACGTAATATTCTCTGAACAGCGGCTGGTAGTTGTTCTGCATGCTGCCACTTACGTTCGTCGCGAGCGATGACAGAAAGGAATGATAGGTACCTTGACCGAAGCCGGTGGCGTCGTAGGTGGAGTCATACGTAGGACGCATCTCTAGATGCCAATGAATCGGAAATCCCACCGCCTCAGACAGCTTCTGAGGATTGCCGTCGAATAGCGCCAACACCTGATTGTTTTGAAATAAAAGATTGTCTGGATGCCTGGTGAAGAACGTTTCCGTTTGGGCGCTGAATACCGTACGACGTTGGTCTGGTAGGTTGATGTACGCTGAACTGAACAGGGTGATGCAAGTAGTTATTCCAACTTCGTCGAATGTCTGACAGGCCTCGGATGTTCTACAAGAGAGCAACACGAGACTGGCGACGAGAAATACTCCGAGAGAGAACACCCCTCTGTATCTGTTTCGCATCCGTTTGTTTCCCCGATTCGTCCCTTTCGACAACAGCGATCGTGATCCTAGAGAGCAACAACAGCCTGCAGCTCGACCAGCAGATCAGGCAGCGCAAGTTGTTTGACGCGCACCACGGTGCCGCATGGTCGTCCAGTGGCAAAGAACTCTTTCTGAACCTCGACCACCACGTTGAAATCCTCCATAAGTGGTCGGTCGGTCCCCTCGTCAGCCAGAAAGCTCATCAGCTGCACGACACCGTCGATGGTGCCGCCGGCGTGTTCTATTACTGTCTTCATATTTGCGAAGGCTCTCCGGACCTGTTCTCGCAGTCCGCCCTCAACTACTTTGCCGGTCGCTGGATTCCATCCGACTTGACCGGCCAGATACAACATGTTTCCCACTTTTACCCCTTCTGCATAGCCGATGGCGTCACAGAACGCCTTGCTCTCCGGCGGCACAACGTATTCGAGTTTTTGGTTGGCCATTTTTCGCTCTCCTTGCTGGAAGCCCTTGAATCCTAGGCTGTCATTTGATCGTCAGATCAACAAAGAACGACCACTTCCCAGCCTTATCCTGGCCTGCTAGGAGCTGGCGAGATTCGTGGTAATGCACTATCGCCCACCCCTGCTTACCCTTTCGAACCCCAATGGAACATCTTATCTTGCCGATTATTTTCTCCGGCATGACCGTGGTGGTAAGTTCGGTCATCACCTCCGCCCAGACTATCGCCGCCGTGGGCGTTAAGAAGGAAACCGACTTAGCCATCTCCGACCAGTCGGTGACCGTTGCCAGCAGGTTGTGAGCGTTGTGCCAATATGCCTCGATTTCTTTGTAGGTCGTGAGTCCGCTTGGATTCTCCTCAGCCTGATAGAGCATTCCGTCGAAATCTTTGTCGTACAAGCTGAGCATCAATGTTGTATCGGGGAAACTTAACCAGGCTTTGCGCCAGCGGTTGTATAGGTCGTTGACAGCCGAAAGCTCCCGTTGTTTGTCGAATCCGGTATCGCTTGACTCTGACATCTTCCTACTCCTTTTTCCGTTCGATTAACCGCGTCACAACAATGTTAGAGAGTTGAACACATGAAACGTACTATGGAACCGGCGTATATTCGCTGTTCTGTATCACAGTCTTTGGCGTTTTAAACCTTGGGATGACATACTTTCCGATCAACGCCAGAGAGCGACTTATCTCCTCGTGATTTCCATCGAGCCGAAATACGACCTCATCGGCTCCTAAAGCCTGGTAGGTTTCACAGCGCTTGATAAAAGTGTTTGGGTCACCGGCGATACACGAGGTTTCGTTAACCATCCAATCTAGATCGCGCGCTTTGCTTCGAATCTTTTCCATCTGAAGCGTATATCCGTAGCTGTCGGACCGCTGGCCTAGTTGCGGATACAGATCCTCGATCACTGGCGTGACAAATCGCGGAAATGCTTCTTTAGCGACCTTCATCGCATCTTTAGTTGTCTCACCACAAACGGAGTTCAGCACAACCGCAGAGAAGCAGTTGTTGATGAATCCGCCCACCGGCTTAGAGGTCTTGATGCCTTCGCGATATACGTCGTAGCACTTCTTCACATAGTCAGGTCCGAAGTACAGATCCCAGGATAGAACCCCAATTCCTTTGGAAGCGCCGACCGCATGAGACTCCGGTGATTGAGCTACCATGCAGACGGGCGGATGAGGTTGTTGCACGCCTTTAGGAGACAGCGAGCGTGGCGGTATCTTGAAATACTTGCCCTCGTGCGAAAACGGGTCACTCAAGAAGGCCTTCATCACGATCTCGAGGCCCTCTTCCCATCGCGCCCGCGTTTCATCGAGCGGGCAGTTGAATCCGTCGAGTGCAAGCAGCGTATTCGCGCGCCCTGTTCCGAGCTCCGCGCGGCCGTTGGAAACAATGTCCAGCGTTGCAAGCCGCTCTGCTACCCTGATCGGATGATTGAAAGGGAAGGGCAGCAGAACGACCATGTGCCTGAGTTTGATTTTGCTCGTTTTCGCCGCGATGAACGGATAGAAAGTCTCCGGAGCCGATACGCAAGCTACGGGACTGATGAAATGCTGTTCAGAGGTTCCGAAGAAATCCCAACCCATTTCTTCTGCCAGGATTGCTTCATCCACTACCTCCATGTAGCGCCGGTAGTGTGTAGTGCCGGGGGCAGTTTCTGCCTCGCAAAGAAAACCAAATTTCATGTGCTTTTCTTCTCCCTCGAAATTAGACCTTGTTTGAATGCCCGTGATATTTAGGTTCGATTTTTCGCGGCTTCTGAACTTCAACCTCGCTTACTTGGGGTCCGGCTCGTCGAGACGCAACTCCTCAGGTGTCGGCATGCTTTGCAGCGATTCGTGGTAGTGGATTATTTTCCATGCGCCGTCGACTTTCCGCACAACAAAGGTTTGCCTGACGTTTCCGCTGTATGCTTCCGGAAGGTTGTGGACGATCATCGTGAAATCGTTGGTGCTATAGGCATAGCCGACGTCGCCAAAGACATTGATCCAAATACCGTTTCGATCCCACTTGGTGACTCGCACTATGAGCTTGGTCAGTACTTCGCGGTAGTAGTGTTTGATGTGCAGCCAGCTCGTCAGCGGCTTGGGAAACTCTTCGGCTTGATAAACGAGGCCGTCGTAGGTTGAGTCCCAACAGTTACGCAAGGTATTGAAGTCCTTCACCTTGAATGCACTTATCCAATTATCCAGTAACGCGGTGATTTCCGATTTGGCCTGACTGTAGTCGCTCATCGTGCCTCCGGGCCGCCGAGCAGGCTTTCGGAGTATTCCTCCGCGGTAATGGTTTTGCCGACGTAGTTCAGTTGTTCGAAGTACCTGTTCCAACCGACCTTCTCGAGCCGTTCGGACAATTCGACGACAAGATCCATATTCGGCATCTGCCAGTAGGCGAATACGTCCCAGCCTCCTTCCGAGAGGGCCCGGCACCGATGAATTCCCAGTAGCTTCGCCCCTTTGCCGAACAGAGTTTGTAGCACGGCCTGCGCTTCAGCCTGGAATTCTTTCTTCTGAGCTTGAGTCAGCTCATGCCATCCGGGTCGTGGCCTCCAGATCTCGACCAAGCTGAATGTCGCCATGCCTTTCCTCCTTGGCCTTTCCGCGAAGCGCCGACTCACGTTGATGAGTCGACATTGCTGGAGCAATCTGCGTGCCGGGCGTGAAGCAGACGTATCGTGCTCGCAGGCGAGCCGGTTTGCTTGACATGGAATCGAGAAGATTGCTAACGAGCAGGTAAGCGCACCTCCGAACCAGATCAGTTTTGAATCGTTTGTTACGGAGCAGTTGTAATGTGTTGACATTTGATCAGCGCGTAGTATCCCGACTCTGGGAAAGATTCATGTCGGGGATCGAGGACTCAGACCTCCAACGGTTGCGACCGGAGGTGCGTGAGTCTTGGTTGCGAAGTAGGGCGTACGGCTTAAGTCCGGAAAAGTGCAGAGCTCCTAGAGTTCTAGAAGACGACGTTCTCAGCCGACTCCAGTCTGAGAGCATCTTGAGTCAGGTTTGCTCTCCGATTCTCGATTTCACGTTCGATGCGCTTCGAGATCTTCCCAATGTGCTTCTGCTGGTGGCAGATGCCCAGGGTCGAATTCTTCAGTTTGTAGCTGGTCCGCGTGCGCAGTCCGCCGCCGAAGAGATAAACGCGATTTCGGGAGCCTGCTGGACCGAAGAACTGATGGGCACAGATTCGCTCGCGTGCTGTCTTCGCCTCCAGCGTCCAATATCAATAGTGGGGTTTGAGCATTACATTCAGGTTGGACAAAACTGGGCCGGGCACGCAGCTCCCATCAAGGATTTGTTCTCCAACCGCCTTGCTGGGATCGTCTGTATTTATGGATTCCAGGAAGAAGCTCACGCCAAGGCCAAGGCGCTGATCGCAAACTGCGCTCATCTGATTGAAAGAAGCCTTCACTCGAAATCGGCGAACGCCCGGCTCTTGCTGTACGAGAACTACGCCTCGGCGCGCGATCGATACAAGTCTGAAGCGTGTCTTGCTATCACCGCTGATTCTCTACTGCTGAGAGCGTCGCCAGAGGCCTCCAAGCTTTTAGGAATCCCCCTCGGGTCAGCGCGCTCGCTATCCAGTCTAGTGGAGATGAATCTGGTCGCTCCGGAAACCACGCTCTCCCAGTCGACCGATACGATCGCGTTGCGCGGACGCGCGGGATTTACCGGTCTGGCCCAGTTGTTTCCGGTCGTCAATGAAGGAACCGTCGCCGGATATATTGCCATCATGGATAGCTCGCAACGGCAAGCTGGTGCTGACTCTCCATGGAAACCCACCTACGCTTTCGCCGACATTATAGGAGTCAGCGACGTACTTGCTTCATCTCTGAAGCGCGCGGAACGCATCTCTTACACCGACGACGCGGTACTCATCACGGGCGAATCGGGAACCGGAAAAGAGATGTTCGCTCAGGCTATCCACAACGCGAGCGCGCGTCGTTCCAAGCCTTTTATTCCGGTGAACTGCGGAGCCATGAGCGACGAGTTGCTGGGCGCCGAACTGTTTGGATATGTCGAGGGAGCCTTCACCGGCGCGACGCGGCGCGGACGGCAGGGAAAATTCAGATCGGCCAACGGCGGCACTCTGTTCCTAGACGAAGTCGAGGCGATGTCGCCCAAAATGCAGAGTCATTTGTTGCGAATCCTTGAGGAGAAACGCGTTTTCCCTGTCGGCTCGGAGGCACCCTTCGAGGCTGACGTTCGAATACTGGCCGCGACCAACGTGGATCTCAAAAAGAAGATCCAGGATGGCTCATTTCGACAGGATTTGTACTATCGGTTGAGCAATCAGATGCTCGAGCTCCTGCCTCTTCGTCAGCGGCGTGCTGATATTCGTGCACTGGCTGCGCACTTTCTCAAAGGCACGGGCACCGATATCACGGAGCGGGCCATAGAACGAATGGAGACCTACTGTTGGCCGGGCAATGTGCGCGAGCTTCGCAACGCTTTGTCGCAGGCAAAGCAGACCATGACAGACGCCACCATCAGCGAATTTGATTTGCCAGAGTATGTATGTTCGCCGGCTTGTGCCTCGTGCCAATTCGCTCCTATCGTTACTCAACCGCCGCGGCAGGCCCAGACGCTGCTGATGGATTCGGAACGTGCCGCCATCCTGGAAGCGCTTCGCGCGTCAGGCGACAACCTTTCACGAGCTGCCGTGATGTTGGGAGTGAGCCGGGTCACGCTATATCGTAGGCTCAAGAAGCACCAGATCCGATCGGATTACACCTGATACGCAGATTCCGTCCTTTGTCGGCATACGGCTTGCTTCTGATCGGGCATGCTCAAGCCGTATCGGGTTCTCGATCTTTCCACGGAGCGAGGACTCCTCTGCGCCCAATGTCTAGGCGACATGGGCGCCGACGTCGTGAAGATCGAGCCGCCGGGAGGGTGTGATGCGCGCAAAATTGCGCCCTTCTATAACGACGATCCGCATCCCGACCGCTCGCTCTACTGGTGGGCGTACAATCGAAACAAACGCTCGACCACGCTGAATCTGGACTGCCAAGAGGGTCAGGTTATTCTCCGTCAACTGGTCCGCCGCGCAGACTTCCTCATCGAATCGTTCAACCCCGGTCATCTTGCGAATCGACGGCTTGGATTCACTGATTTGAGCACAGTCAATCCTGCATTGATTTATGTTTCGATAACCGGGTTCGGTCAGAATGGACCGAAAGCCAGTTACGCCGACAGCGACTTGGTCATCATGGCCGCGGGCGGTCCGTTGATTCTCGGTGGTGACGCGGACCGCGCACCGGTGCGACTCAGCGTTCCGCAAGCGTACTTGCATGCCTCGGCAGACGCGGCAGTCGCCGCGCTGGCGGCGCTTCACGAGCGCTGTCGATCCGGGCTGGGACAGCACATCGATGTAGCCGCGGTGCAGTCGGTTGCGCTCGCAACACAAGCTTACATACTCGCTGAGCCGCTCGGTTCACCGGAAGCACGCAGAATGTCTGGCGGAATGAAAATCGGTCCGCTTGAGATTCCTTTTGTTTGGCCTGCGAAGGATGGATTTGTCGTCTTGGCGTTTTTGTTCGGTTCTGCAATAGGCGTCTTCACGCGCAGGTTTATGCACTACCTACATGAACAAGGGTTCTGTGACGAGGCGACGGGCAACAAGGACTGGATCAAGTACGGTGAGATGCTATCCAGCGGCGCGGAACCGCTCTCGGAATTTGAGCGTATAAAGGAGATCGTCCGGAATTTTACGCGTCACCATACGAAGGCGCACTTACTTGAACTCGCCGTCGAACGCGGTTTCCTGATGACTCCGGTGACTACGATCGACGAAGTCGTCAACAGCCAGCAACTAACCGCGCGCGACTATTTTCAGCGTGTCGAGCATCCCGAACTAAACGCTTCCTTCCGGTATCCCGGACCATTCGTAAAATTCAGCGCCGCGCCCATCCAGTACCGGTACCGGCCGCCGACCGTCGGCGAACACAACCAAGAAATATACTGCGGCGAACTCGGTATGAGTAACCACGAACTTACGAAGCTCTCGCAAAATGGAATCGTCTGATGCCCGACGATCGACCGCTTAGCGACGTCAAGATTCTGGACTTAATGTGGGTAATGGCCGGCCCCGCTTCCACCCGTATCCTGGCCGACTACGGCGCGACCGTGGTGCGGATCGAATCGCCAAATCGCATAGACACGGCGCGCACGCTTCAACCTTACCTTGGCAACAAACTTGGTTCCGATAGCTCGGGGCTCTTCGCCAACTGCAACGCTGGCAAACTCGGAATCACGCTTGATCTCGGAAATCCGGCGGCTCGTGCGGTGATCTTCGATCTCGTGAAGTGGGCCGACGTGGTTACCGAGTCGTTCTCACCTAAAGCAATGCGAGCGTGGGGCTTCGACTATGACCAACTGCGCCAGGTCAAGCCCGATATCATCATGCTGAGTTCGTGTCTGATGGGTCAGACGGGTCCCATCGCAAAAATCGCGGGCTACGGTAACATGGCCGCGGCGATTTCAGGCTTTCACAATCTCACTGGATGGCCGGATCGACCTCCCGCGGGACCGTTCGGCGCTTATACCGACTACATATCGCCTCGGTTCAGCGCGATGGCGATTCTCGCCGCGCTCGACTACCGCCGTCGCACCGGAGAAGGTCAGTATATCGATCAGTCGCAATCGGAGTGCTCTCTTCACTTCCTTGGTCCGGCCATTCTCGACTACACGGTGAATGGTCGCGTCCGGGTAAGAGCCGGAAACACCGATCATGCCTTCGCTCCTCACGGGGTCTATCCGGTAGCGGGTGAGGATAAATGGATAGCGATAGTTTGCCGGACCGATGACGATTGGCGTCGCTTTTGCGCGGCGGTTGGTCGTGACGAACTCACTGCTGATTCTCGCTACGCCTCGATTCCGTCACGACTCGAGCATCGTGAAACCCTCGATGCGGTCATATCTGAATGGAGTCGAACCCTTGAGGGTCTTGAAATCGAGCATATTCTCCAGTCGCGTGGTATAGCAGCACACCGAGTACAAAACAGCTCCGACGCGTATCGCGATCCACAATTCCTTTATCGAGAGCATTTTGTCGATCTCAACCATCCTACCTTGGGTACATTCATGCTCGAAGGACCACGCGCAAAACTCTCACGTACTCCGGCCCTAGTTCGGCGAGCCGCCCCTTTTCTTGGGCAGGACAACCAGTACGTACTCGCCGAAATTCTCGGCTACGATGAGGACAAAATTACCGAGCTCGTGTCCTCTGGAGTATTGGGCTAGTCGTTTTGATCTGCTGCAACCGACAACGGACTCTTCTATCTCGATTTCACGTTTAAGCTTTAGTCCTAGGGAACATCTGTTCGGCTTAGCTCCCAAGTCCCATGGTCAATCAATGATCCACCCAAGTAGCAATTATATTGGCCCGAAGCATGGTCGGCAGAGAGCTTGCCAGAAAATTTACATACCGACGTGTCATCTAGAGTAACTTGAAACCGCGGTGAATCGAGACCCCCATCAATCGAGCCGTTGTTGTTGCCGTTGAGGCACGATGTCGTTTCAAAAGAGCAATGATACGAACCTCTAAGACCTTCTCCGCTTCGAAAGAAAAACAAACGGACTCTTGTTGTCAACTCTTGCGAGTTGATGGATTGACCCAGCCAAGCACCTTCAAATGAGCTATCCGTCGGTCTCGGCAGCGCACCAAACTTGCTCGAGCAGGCAGATAGCATGACTAGTAGTATTAGCGTCTTATATTTATCGACGAGGTTTCCACACACGCGTCTCTAACGGCCAGCGTGCTCCGAAGCGTTCGAGGATGAAAGAATTGCCGCACCCACTTTGGTACGGTGCGCAGATCCTGTTCGCATAACCGTTCCCGCGACACTTTCCAGACATGCTGCAGGCGGCGCTCCGCGGCACGTACGCCCGCTGGGGGAAATAGCTTGGCTCTTGTAAGCAGCGCTGCGTACGGGTTCCAATCGCCCGCGACAACACCACGACCGTTTGCCGCAGCCTCGACGGCCACCGTACCGCATCCGCAAAACGGATCCACGATCAGGTCTCCCTGTCGCGTCCAGGTCTCAATAAGTGATCGGGCCATGGAAGTCTTCATGCGACCGATGTATGGGGCTATCTGATGGAAGCTGTAGTCGTCGGCTGCGGTTGGTTCGGAGGACCAAGGAAGTTCAAAGCGAGCAGCATTGGGGACACGCCGGTTTGGGTCTTTTCTTCCAAAACTGCTCGAGTTCAAAGGTACTAAGGCCACCGAAGCAATCCGCCCGATATTCGAGCCCCCACAAGCCAAGGCTGCATTGACCGTTCACACCTACTGCTAACGCTTGGTGCGATCACCGGACTCGCACGAACTCTTCGGAGTCTATCGTCAGCCAGATCGAACAAGAAAGCGGATTTTTACCATGCCGACGGCGCGTTAGTCGGCTTGGACTCCATGATCCAAATGTCGGCAGCTCTGGTTCTCCGCCCGTTTTCACTCTGGTGGCTGTCAAATGTGGCTGTCAAATGGACTGAAAAACCAGAAAACCTTGGCGTCCCCGACGGGATTTGAACCCGTGTTACCGACGTGAAAGGCCGGTGTCCTAGGCCGAGCTAGACGACGGGGACGTTCGGCATGAAACCCGAAAATACAAACGCGCGCCGTGCGCGCGCCTGACAGCCGAAACTATCAGAGCCGCGAGAAGCGGAGCAAGTCATTCGGTGAACCGCGCCCTGCCCACGATTTCGGACACCGACTTGTGACCTTGCTCAACCAGGAGCGAATCCAGCTCGCGATCGATTCGGCCAATTGCGCCCGCGCCTTCTTTCATCAGGGCCGATCCGACCTGCACCGCCCTCGCTCCCGTCAGGTTCGCGATGTATGCGTCGCGGCCGCTGCTGACTCCGCCGACTGCGACCACGTCGAGCAGATTTTCGCTCTCTTTGAAAAACCCATGCGCCTGCGAGAGCGTGCGCGACGGCCCCTCAATTGCTCCGCTGGCGATGTCGATCGATAGCTCCTTCGGGAGATCGTTGGCGCACACGGCGATCGCTATCCGCATCGATTTGAACAGGTCGGCGATCGCGCGCGGATCGAACGGCGCGCGCGGCGGCACTTTCACGGCGAGCACGCATCCAGTCTCGCCGCGCACTCTGCCGAGCAGGGATTTGAGCCGCTCGAAAGACGCGAACGGCGCCACCGAACTCGTCACATAGTCGTCCGCGAGGTTCAGCTCGACGATGCTGGCGCCGGCGCGATCCAGCATGCGCGCGACGTCGACGAATTCCTCTTCGGTGGCGCCGACCATGCTGGCGATAACTTTTCGGCCGCGAGGTGTCAGCTCGCGAGCGATCGCGGCGAAGTGCTCGACACCACGATTCCTCAGGTTCTCCGGCATCTCCAGCCCGGCGCGATTGCACGACTTGAACACGATCGCGCCGCCGTGCGCCGCGGCCAGCTCAAGGATTTCGTCGCGCTCCGCCGAGCGCGGGCCCGACGCGTTCATCACCGAAGACGCCAGCTCGACGCCGCCCAGCCGAATCGAAGTCCGTTCCATCCCCTACTTCCTACTGCGCGCGATTGCCCGTCCGCAAGTAACGAAACGCGTCGTTGTGTGCCGAATCGGCGACCGATAACTTCGAGACGATGACCAATTCGCCCATCTTGATCGCGGGCGCCGGCGCGATCGGCTCGATTCTCGGCGGACTGCTGCATGACGCCGGGCACGACGTCACCCTGCTCGGCCGCCGAGCGCATCTCGAGGCGATTGCGCGCGACGGTTTGAAAATTTCCGGACTGCTCGGCGATCGAACTGTCACCGGCCTGAAGCTGGCCGACGATCCTGCAAAGCTTGGGCGTCGGTTCAGCCTTGTGCTGTGCACTGTGAAGAGTTACGACACCGAGTCGATCGCGGTGGCGTTGGCTGACCGCCTGGCGGATGAGGGCGCAATCGTCTCGATGCAAAATGGGCTCGGCAACATCGAGTCGTTGATTGAAACGTTCGGAGCGCGGCGGGTATTGGGCGCGCGCGTGATCTTCGGCGCGGAAATGCGCTCGCCGGGCAGCGCTCACGCGACGGTTTTCGCGCAGCCGGTCGCAATCGGACCCGCGCCTGCTCTGCAGCGCGAGGACGCATCCGCGCTCGCATCGCGCGCCCGCGCAGTGGCCGCGATGCTCGACGCCGCCGGCGTGCCGGCGGTCGGCGTCGACGACATCATGCCCGTGCTGTGGACCAAGATTCTGTACAACGTGGCGCTGAATCCGCTCGGTGCGCTTTTGCGACTACACTATGGCGCCCTCGCCGAAGACCCGGACGCGCGGCAGATCATGGATCGCGCGATCGAAGAGGCCTTCGCGGTCGCGCATGCGCTCGGCGTCGCCCTCCCCTTTTCAGATGCGGCGGAATATCGAAAGGTCTTTTACGAGCAGTTGATTCCGCCGACGTTCAGCCATCGGCCGACGATGCTGCACGATCTGCATGTGCGCGGGCGGACCGATATCGGCGCGCTCAACGGCAGGATTGTCGAGCTGGCCGATCGCCTCGGAGTTGGCGCCGACACGAATCGGATGCTCACTCAATTGATCCGAGCGGCCGAACGCGCCACTGGAAAAAAGGAGAATCGATGAAGACCGCATCGATACGCCGCGCGAGCATGGACGCGATCGTCGCGCAGGCCGAGCGCGAGTTCCCCTTCGAATGCTGCGGCTTCCTCATCGGCGACAATTCGGTCGAGGACGTTCGCCCTATCGCCAATATCCAGAACCGCATGCACGCCAAAGATCCGGCGGCCTTCCCGCGCGATGCGCGTACGGCGTTCCTGATGGAGCCGAAGGAGCATTTGGCTGTGATGAACGAGGTGGACGACCGCAAGCTCGCGCTGCGCGTCGTTTACCATTCGCATCCCGACCATGACCCGTACTTTTCGGCGACCGACCGCGCGCAGGCGTGCTCCTTCGATCCGTCGGAGCCGGATTATCCCGACACGGTTTATATCGTGCTGTCGATTCGCGCGGGCAAATTCGCGCGCGCCGCCGCCTTCGCTTGGGACTCGGACAAAAAAGAATTCAGCGAGACAACGCTGACCGTAGAGTGAAACCCGCCGTGGGTTTCACGCTTCCTTGGGCAGGGGTGACCCCTGCACCCAGTGTCCGGAAATGTTTCACGCGCAATGGCGCGTGAAACATTGCGGGATTGTTGAATATGCTATGTGGATGTTGAAGTTTAGCATCAGAATGTTTCACGTGAAACACTTTTAGTTCAGGAGAACAAACCGCGTAGCGGTTCTTGAGGGAACTCCGGCTGGAGCGGACAGACCAGCTCTCGCAGAAGCCCGCGGGTCAGTGCGAGCAAACTGAGACCGCAGATTGGCGGGCGGGTATCCAGGAAGTCGACGGATGCAGGCTCAGACGAATAATCTCGCAGATATGGTCAAAGAGAAACTACAGGCCGCATGGGCGTGGGTGCTGCGACATCAGCCGACGCTCGACTATGCGCGGCTCTATTGGGACAAGCTCATCGCGCAATGGTACGAACACCTATTCGAAACTACCAGTCCGGTCGGAGTCGCTTTCGTCGTTTGGTGGCTCGTCGGGGCGCCACCTGCGACCTTTGTGCTCTGCGCTTTGGTCTGGGTGTTTCTCCTTGCTGGTTACTACGCTTGGCGCGACGAGCACTTGAAAACCTTGACGGACGATCTCAGGGGAGAGATCTATGGCGGCGTCACCGTACTACCGCACCCAGATTCCAAGGATCGGTCGGCGAAAGCAGTTGTGGGTGTGAGAATAATCAATGTTGGTAAGCCGACTTCAATACATACTTGGCAACTCAGCTATAGGGTATCGAATCAACCAGGTACGATGAGTCTCACTGATGGCACTCTATTCGATCGGGACATCACGCCACTGCCTTCACACATACGGGGTGGCAATCTCCACGGCGACACCCGCCTACTCGCAACAGGGGAAACGCGTGATGGTTGGATCGCCTTCGATGTCGGGGACGGTTCCGACCCTGAAATTTTGACTACGGTTTCGGTTGGCTTTACCGACGCATTCGGTAAATTCCGCGAAGCGCTCTCCTTATCGGAGTGGGCGAACAAACGAAAGTGACGACTGAACCGGCTCGCTGCTTCGACGCGCGCAAATAGCGCGCTGTAGTCGGACCCTCACCTTCATCCTCTCCCTAACAGGGAGAGGAGACAGCGTTAGTTAGTTCTCTGAGGTGAATTCTTCTTCTTTGCCGGCCATCTCCAATGACATGCCTCTGGTTTCGTCTATCATGATGCCGAACAGGATTGCGGCGGGGATTCCTACGATTGAGAGTGCTCCCACTACTATTGATAGTCCTCCCATTGCGTTGGCCAGGAGTGCTACTGCGGCGTTGGAAATCACGGCGCCGATGGCGCTGACCAGCGCGAACCATCCGATCATCGTGCCGCGCAGCGGAGTCGGGAACAGTTCGGTTGCCGCTGCGTTGCTGGCGACGGTACCGCCGTTGTCGCATACGTTGAACCAGAAAAATCCCGCCGACAGCCACATCAGCGGCCACGCGAAATGCGACGGCGGTCCCCAAAAGTACCATAGGTGTCCGGCCGTGATTGCGATGCCGAAGACTACTACCGTCGGCACACGGCCGAAACGCTCCGCGCTCCATGCGCCGAGCGGGAAGCCGAGCAATCCGAGTCCGCCGGCGACGATAGTCATCGTGCTGGTGGCTGCAGCCGACTGGCCGACCACCGAAACGGCGTGGTAGTAGCCGAAGGCGTTGGCCCCGGTGGTCGAGATTGCAGCGGCGAGCGCGCAGACGATCATCGTGACTGAGCGCTTGCGATAGAGCGGCTGGAAGACGTCATAGAAACGAGTCCTGGTCGTGATGCCCGACGCGTCGGAAACTTCCCATCGCTCGCTCTCGGGCAACAGCCGCGCCATCGCGGGGAGCATCGCGACGCCCGCGGCCGAGAGCACGAACATCCATCGCCACGACCATCCTTCGGCCACGAAAATCGGGATGAGGAAGACGCAGAGCCCGGCTCCCACCGCGCCGGCGAGGCCGCCGAAGCTTTGGCCGCGCGCGCGACGCGCGATAGGCAGTTCTTCGGAGAGCATCACGACGCATCCGGAGCCGGCGGCGCCGACGACCGCGTAGAGTCCGATCTGGAATATCGCAAACCAAGTCAGTGTGGTCGAGACTGCGCTGCCGATACTGCAAACGGGAATCGCCGTCATGCATCCGAGGATCATGCGGCGGCGGCCGTAGCGATCGATCATGCGCGACAGTGCGAGCGCACCGAGCGCCGACAGCGAGATCCACGCGAACAGGCGCGCGATGCCGGCGCCGTCGAGGTGGAAGCTGGTTCCGATCCACGGCGCCGCGACCGAAACGATCGCGACCGCGAAGCCCTGGTAGAAGAGCATCGCGACCAGCGCCATGACGGTCAGGCGCTCGCGCCCGCCGGAATCTGACGCGGCAGCGAGCTGCTCTGGGCTCGAGGGATCGGTGGTCGGCGCGGGATCGCTCACAAATTAAAAAATGCGCAACCTAAGCGCCTGCCACCAGCTCGAAGACCGGAGTGCGCGACGCGGTGGCGCGAAACGAGTCGGCGGGCGAGCCGGCGGGCACCTCGAAGAAACGCTGGACCTGCGAGGCGAACTTATCGAGGAAGGCCTTGATGATTTCGGGCTTGTCGGCGTCGGCCAGCTCGCGGACCATGAAGGATTCCGTAGCGGAGCCGCGCCGCAAGACGATGTGGCCGGCCGCGCGCGCATTGCGAGCCCATGCGGTCTCGCCGCGGGCGGCGACCAGGTATCGGCGGCCGCTGACGTCGATCAGGTTGACCGGAGTGGTGAAGGTCTTGCCGGATTTTCGGCCGCGGACTTCGAGCAGGCGCATGTAGCCGGGCGCGAATCCGAGCTTGAGCGCGCGGCCCATCAGGCGGTTGAAGAAGCGGTCGAGGGAGCTTTCTTTCTGAAAAGTCTCGGGCACGATGTAGCGG
>Ga0210391_10002332_pt1 | contig 16539 bp, 15 predicted proteins | sample IncBWC12OmetaG_FD_160573 | JGI IMG/M metagenome (GOLD analysis project Ga0210391, IMG submission 160573) | Forest soil microbial communities from Barre Woods Harvard Forest LTER site, Petersham, Massachusetts, United States - Inc-BW-C-12-O ... | reverse complement strand
GTCGACGGCCTGCGCCGCCTCGCGAGCGCGTCGCCTTTTCCGGTCGCCGCCATCGGCGGGATCTCCCTCGCGCGCCTTGGCGGAGTCCGGCGAAGCGGCGTCGCGATGGCCGCGGTAATTTCGGCCGTAGCCTCGGCCTGCGACCCCCGCGCGGCCGCGGCTGCGCTGGTCTCGAGCTGGAACTCGGACGGGTAACGGGCCCGCTTCACAATGGCTCCCATCGTCCTCTCGATTGGCACGACTCACCCGTGGAACGTGGCGGGCGTGGGCCGCGATCTCGTCGTCGGATCGGCAAAGAAGTGCCGCGTCTTCACCGCCGTGGCGGCGGTCAGCGCACAGAACGCGGCCGGAGTGATCGCGCTCGGCCCGGTTGCGCCGGAGCTCTTCGAAGCCCAACTCTCCGTCCTGCCGTGGGAGAGCGCGGGCGCCGTCCGTGTCGGCGCGCTGCCGACTTGCGGCAGCGTTCGCGCGGTGGCGCGGGCCCTCGCGGCGCACCGCTGGCTGCCCGCGGTGGTCGACCCGGTGTTCGCTGCCAGCGACGGCGGCGAGCTGGCCGATCGTGACGCGCGAGACGCGCTTGAAGCCGAGCTTGCGACGCTTTCAAGCGTTATTTTGACGCCCAACCTTCGCGAAGCCGCGGCGCTGCTGCACGTCGAAACGATCGAGAGAAGCGTCCTGTGCGACTCGGCGGTGCGATTGCGAGCGCGCGGCAGCGGCGCGGTGCTTCTCACCGGAGGTCATCTCGAAGGTGACCCGGCGGATGCGCTCGCCACGAGCGGCGGCGTGGAAATTTTTAGCGAACCCAGGATCGCCGGAGCGATGCACGGCACGGGCTGCACGTTAGCGATGGCGCTCGCGTGCGAGCTGGCCTCGGGTACGCCGCTCCCCGAAGCGGTACGCTGCGCGCGCGCCTTCGTTCGCGCTGAAATTGCAAGGCATTGACGGCCGTACGTAACATTGACGCGCGGATGAGCTTGAGCAAACGGCGCGTGATGTCGGGGATGCGGCCGACCGGCGACCTTCACCTCGGACACCTCGTCGGCGTGCTGACGCAGTGGGAGACGTATAGCGAGAACGACGACGCGTTCTTCGAGATTGCCGATTTGCACGCGTATACGACCGAGTTTGCCGATCCCTCGATGGTGCGAGCCGCGCGTGAAGCGATGGTGGCGGTGTGGCTGGCGGCGGGCGTCGACCCGCAGCGCTCGACGATCTTTCTGCAGTCGGGAGTCCCGGAGATCGCCGAACTGCAAGCGTTGCTCGCGATGATTACGCCGGTCTCGTGGCTCGAGCGCGTGCCGACCTATAAGGGACAAATCGATGCGCTGGGCGCCAACATCGCGACCTATGGTTTTCTCGGCTATCCGCTGCTGCAGCTGTGCGATATCGCGGTCGTGCGCGGTCAATACGTTCCCGTCGGCCGCGACCAAGTTGCGCACTTGGAGCTTGGACGCGAGATCGTGCGCCGCTTCAACCACCTCTACGGTGAGGGTCGGGAGATTCTCGTCGAGCCGCAACCGACGCTCTCGGAGTTTCCCGAAGTTCCCGGAATCGACGGCCGCAAGATGAGTAAGTCGTACGGCAACGCGATTCTGATCTCCGACGACGAAGATACGACCACCAAGAAGGTGCGGTCGATGATCACCGATCCGCTCAAGGTCCGCCGCGGCGACCCGGGGCGCCCGGAGGTCTGTCCGGTCTTCGCCCTCTGGCGGTTCGTCAATCCGTTGCGGCTCGACGCCATTGCCGCGGAGTGCCGTTCGGGAGCGCTAGGCTGCGTGCAAGATAAGAACGACTTCGCCGAGCAGCTCAACGTTTATTTGCGCCCCGTGCGGGAGCGCTATGCGCAGTACTGCCGCGATCCGGAAACCGTGCGGCAGATCATCGCGCAGGGAACGGCGCGCACGCGCGAGATCGCCGCGCAGACGCTGCGCGACGTCAAGCTCGCGATGAAGCTTATCCCCTAAAGTTCGGCAGCGTTTTGGCGATCGAGTCTAATGCCCAGTCGATGTCTTCCAGCGACGCCGCATACGAGAAGCGCAGATAGCCTTTGCCGGCCGCCCCGAACGACGAGCCGCCGCCGCATGCCACCCCACCCTCTTCGAGGAGAAACTTCGCAAGCGCGCGGTCGTCCTGCGTGATCTTGGTGACGTTGGGGAACGCGTAGAACGCGCCTTCGGGAAGCAGACACGAGATGCCCGGGATGTCGTTGAGCCCTTTGATCAGGCGATCCCGGCGCTGACGAAAGATCTCGTTCATCCGCAGCACGGGCTCGTCCGGACCCGTCAGCGCGGCAATGCCGGCCATCTGCACGAACGAGGCGACGCAGCTAAACGTGTTGTTGTTGAAGAGGGTCACCGCTTTTGCCAAGCTCTCGGGCAGGATCGCGTAGCCAAGGCGCCAGCCGGTCATCGCGTAGGCTTTCGAAAAACCGTCGACGACGATCGTGCGCTCCCGCATTCCGGGCAGCGACGCGATCGACAGGAACTCGGAGTCGAGGTAGAAGTTGCGGCTATATATCTCGTCGGCGAGAACCAGGAAATCGTGCCGTTCGGCGAGTTCGGCGATGGTCTCCAAATCGCTCCTGGTCAAAACGCCGCCCGTGGGATTATGGGGCGAGTTGATCACGACCAGTTTGGTCTTGTTGGAGACGATGCGGGCCAGCTCGTCGAGGTCCATCCGCCAGTTGCGCGACTCGCGCAACGGAATCGCGTGCACGTTTGCCTGCAAATAGGTGGCGCAGGATGCGTACGCGGGATACGCGGGATCGAAGTAGACGAAATCGTCGCCCGGACCGAGCAGCGCGCTCAGGGTGTTCCAGATGATCGGCTTTGCGCCGGGTGAAACGACGACGTTGTGCGCGTTCCACGGCGGCGACATGTTGCGAAAGCGGCTGGCGTACTCGGCGATCGTCTCTCGCAACGACAGCAACCCGCCCGAAGGCGTGTAGTGCGTGTGGTTGTCGTAAAGCGCATCGACGGCCGCCTTCTTGATTCCGTCGGGCGTATCGAAATCGGGCTCGCCGATCTCCATGTGAACGACGCGACGGCCGGCGGCTTCGAGCTCTCGCGCGCGGGCTAAGATTTCGAAGGCATTCTCCGAGCCCAACCGCGCAACGGCGGCGGCGAGACGGTCTTCGTGAACAGCGAGCATGCCAATCCTCATTCTTTCTCAAAAGCTCAACTTCGAAAACGTCCGTGCGCGCGAGCGCGGGAGCCTCCCTCGCGGCGGCGAAACGTCCCCGCGTCATGCGACCTCTCTCCGAGGTTTTTGCGCCGGGAGCGCCGACGTTACCGGAGCGGCTCAGGACGCTCGTCGTTTCGCCCGAGCGTGAGTTAGAACCTGGGATGACGGTGCGGGCGACGTTCACTTTCCGCAATCACGGCGGCGCGCCGGCAACCGGCGTTCGGATTCGCTTCAACGTTCCCGACGGGCTCGTCTATCTGGTCGGCAGCGGTCTGCTCGATGGCAGCGAGCTCGACGACGAGCTCGGCAACTCGCCCCTGCTTGCGCGCGCCGGCGCTCACGTCGGCGACGTGCTTCCGAACGAAGAGCGACGAATCGAGATTGCATACAGCGTCGCCGGAGCAATCGAAAACGGGACGACGATCGAGTTGCAGGCGGCGGTTGCCTCCTTCGAGCTGCCGTGCATCGGCTCGAACGTCGTACGGTTGGTTGCGCGAAGCAAGCCTCAGCTGGCCAACGCTTTAACCGGTATCGCGATGGAGTCCGTGCGCGACCCGGTTCCCGGCTCGCAGGCAGCGGTGACGGTTCGGATTCACAACGCCGGCGAGTCGACGGCTCGCGACGTCGTCGTCGTCTCGCCGATCCCCGAGCATACGTCCTATATTGCCGGGTCGGCGCGGATCAACGGTCGCGAGACCGAGCGCGAGCTCGGCGCAGCCTTCGACCGGATGCACGCACCCGTGGTGCTGCGCTCGCTGCCGGCGCGCGCTTCGGCAACCCTCGTCTACCGGGTCGTCATCGACGCGCCGCTGCCCGGTGGAACGCAGCTCGTCGCCAAAGCCCACGTGGCTTCGCAAGAGACGCCGGCCTTTTCACTCGAACCTGCGTCGTTAACGGTCGTATCGGCTCCCGATTTCGGCGACGATCGCACGACCTTCTCCGCCGACCCGGCGGACGACGTTCGCCCAGGGCAACCCGTACGGATAACGCTGCGGGCCTTCAATGCGGGAACGGCCGCGGCCGAACGTGTGAGCGCCCAGCTCGAACTTTCCGAGCACCTGATCTTCGTGCGCGGGGCGGCCACGATCGACGGACGGCCGTTGCGCGAGCGGCGCAAAGAGCCGCTGCGATTTGCGCTCGGCGCAATCGACGCCGGCCAAAGCGTAACGCTCTGCGCGCAAGCCGTTCTTACGACGCCTCTCCCCGATAAGAGCGTTGTGAGCGCGGCCGCGGTGCTCGATTGGGAAGCGCCGCCGGCCGCATCGCGGCGCCTGCAGTGCGACCTTCAAGTGTGTTCGGAGCCGTGCTTTCCGCCGCGATACGACGCGCTGACCCGCGTAGGCAGTGCGTCCGCGGTTCCTGGAAGCGGCCTCGAAGCGGCCATCGTGCTTGCAAACGACGGCAGCGCCGATGCTCGGGATTGCGTGCTCCACATTCGCATCGAGCCGGCACTCGACGACGTGGCCGTCTTCGAAAGCGGCCGCCGGCTCGTGCTCGAGGGGCGGTCAGCCGACTCGCCCGCGGACACGGCCGAGCTGGGAACGATCGAGGCCTACGCGACGCGACGCCTTACGGTGAAGGCCCGCGTACCTTCCCCGTTTGCCAACGCGAGCGAACTACGGATTGGTGCCAGCTTGCACACGCGCGAGCTCGGGGAGACGCACTTGACGGACGCGCGTTGGCGCGTCGACTCGCATCCGGCCTTCGACCGCGAAACGTCGCGACTCGAACTGGGCGCCCAATCGGTATTGCGCCCCAATCAGCTCGCCGAGGTCGACGTCGTCGTGACCAACGTTGGTACCGATACGGCGCACAACGTCACCCTGCGCTGCTACGTCTCGCCGGAGGCGCGAATGGAAAGCGTCGACGGAGCGACGCGCGAGAAATCCTCACTGCTCTTCGGAGAACTGGCGCCGGCGGCGCATGCTCGAGCGCGCTTGGGACTGCGGCTGTTGCGTGGGCTGGCCAAGGATTGGCCGGTTACCGTCGACGGGTTACTTACCGCGGACGGAGTGCTGCCGGTGCCGCTGGAGCGCTTGACCATCGCCACGAGCGCCGAGCCGGATTTTACGACCGGCAACTTGCACAGCGAGCCCGCCGATGCAGTCGACCCCGGCGAAACCGTGGAATGGTTCCTGCACGTTCGTAACGGCGGCGACGGAACCGCGCGCGTCGCGCAGATTACGATCGCCACGCCGGAATCGCTGATCTATGTTCCCAACTCCACGACGGTCAACGACGTCCCAATCCGCGACTCGGGAGCGGTCCCGCCATTTGCCGGTACGCGCGGAATCGTTCTCAACGACGTCGATCCCGGGGTCGAAGCAACGATTCGCTGGTGCAGCGTCGTTCACAACGCGTCGCCTGCCGGTACCTCGATCGCGCTCGTCGCGCATATCCGCTACGACGGCGAACGCGACGATGAGATCGCTTCGGCCGAACTACGCGTGCGTGCGACGCCGATCTTTGCCAACGCGATCCCAGGGCTGCCGTTCGGGCTCGATGGAATGCTCGGACCAGCTCTCGCGAGTCACCAGCGCGCGCTTCCGGAGGAGCGGTATCTTCAGCTGCCTCCGGCGACGCCGGTGGCCGACGTAAACGGCGCTCAGCCGCGCGCGCAACTCTCGGCTGGGCGCGATGACGACGTCGACGACTTGCAAATCAAGGTTTTCGAGGCGGCTCGGACCGATGTCACTGGAACGATCGCGGCGTTTACGCCCGAACGTCTCAACCGCACGCTACGCCTCTTACGCGAAGCTCGCTTTAGCGGCTTGATCACGCATGTATTTGCCCTGCGAGCCTTTCTTCCGGAGGGCGTCGGTGACGCCCACTGCCGGGCGCTCGAGCCCGCGCGGGAACTGCTGCGCGAGGAGCTCGATCGTCTCTTCATCAAACTTCGCTTGCCGCTGTACGTTCTTACGGCGCGCGACATCGAGACGCCATCGCTGCACGCCACGCTCGAACGCCTGGTGCGCGAGGCCGGTACCGCGCGCGGCGTGCCGGCCGAGTCTCCGACCGCCGCACTTACTTTGCGCGGCACGTTCGATCCGATGGAACTGCGAGATCTCGCGGAGCGCATGCTCCAAGCCCAACTTGCAACGGCGCTCCCGTGGGCTGCGCTCGCACGGCTTTTGCCCAGCGAAACGCCGTATTGGGCGGACTACCGCGCGCACTTAATCGAAGTCTTGGACGACTTCGAGGATTCCGAAGGCAACGAGTTCATCGATGCGCTGCAACATCGCTCCGATTCGCGGCTCGATGCCGCACTCGATACAATGATCGCTTCGCTGCACTCGACAGTTTAGGCCGTTGGCACTCGCCGCAACACTCGTTCTCGCAGTTCTGATCGCGGCGATCGCTGCGCTGGCCTACGCGCGCGCTCGCCGCCGGCCTCAGGGCGACGCCGACGGGTTGATCGCCGAGTTCGGCAACCTTTCCGACGCGGAGCGTTGCGACTTCATTTTTGCAGTTGCCGCGCTCGACGATCCGTCCTCGTTGCGTTTGCTCGAACGCGCGCTCGACGACCCCTGCGAAGCCGTTGCTTTGGCGGCGGCTCACGCGCTCACGACGGCGGGGAGCACGGTGCCGCTGGAACGCTTCTTTGCGGCGAACCCCGGCGGGCGCACCGATCGTATCGCCGCGAGCCTAGAGCTGCTCGCGTGACCGGCGTTGCTCAGCCGGCTACGGCTTCTTGTTGAAGTACTTAACCAAGATCTGACGCGCGATCGGAGCGGCGACCGTAGCACCGTAGCCCCCGCTGCGGTCGACGAAGACGGCCAGCGCCAGGCGTGGGTGGACCGTCGGCGCCCACGCGACGAACCACGTGGTGTTCGGACCGTTCCCGCCCGCGGTTTCGACCGTGCCGGTCTTACCCGAATACGGTAATCCGTCGATCGCCAAACCATACGCCGTGCCGCCCGGACCGGTCACCTTCGCCATCCCGTCGCGTACGGCGGCAAGCGCCGACGCGGTGACGGGAACCTGGCGAATGACGCGTGGAGCAAATCGAACGACGAGCCCGCCGCTCGGATCGCGCACCTCGCGCACGACTTGCGGCCGGTAGAGCGTACCGCCGTTAATCACGGTAGAGGCCACGTTGGCGATCTGCAGCGGCGTCGCTTGCATCGCGCCCTGCCCGATGCCCAAGAAACACGCATCGCTGGGTTCCATGGGAACGCCGAAGGCCCGCATCTCCCACGCATTTGTCGGCCAGTTCCCCTCGTTCTCGCCGGGAAGATCGATGCCGCTCTTCGCGTCGAGCCCGAACGCCAACGCGTACTTGCGCAAGCGCGTGTTGCCCAACCACCAAGCTAAGCGAAAGAAGTAACCGTCGCTCGAGGCCGCAAGCGCTGGAACGAAGGTCGTGTCCCCGAGGCCGCCGGCCGCGATGTCGCGCGCGTAATAGCCGCCGCAGTCCCAGCCGCCGGTGTCGTCAATGACCTGATCGACTTTTACCACGCCTTCGGTCAACGCAGCCGATCCGGTAACCATTTTGAACGTCGAACCGGTTGGCGTCGCGGCGGCAATAGCGCGATCGAAAAGCGGCTGCGACGAATCGCTCAAATCGAACGTCACGCGCTTCCAGCGATCGCCCGCGAAGTCGTTGGGATTATAGTTCGGATAGCTTGCAAGAGCCAAGATACCACCGGTCCAGGGGTCCTCCGCGACGACCGCGCCGGATAGCCTGCGCCCTCGTGAGGCGGCGCGCAACCCGTCCGAAAGCGCCACCTCGACGATGCGCTGTAGTTTCCAATCGATGTTGGTCACCAGCGTATCGCCCGGCAACGCGGGTTTCGATCCGAGCCGCAGGTTCGACACGACGGCACCGGCCGCATCGACGACGACGCGTTCGCCGCCGGGCGTGCCGCGCAGATAGTCGTCATACGAAAACTCCAGGCCGTCTTTACCAATTACGTCGTTGGGCGAGTAGCCCTTGGATTTGAGGCGTTCGAACTCGTCCTGCGTAATCGCCCCGACGTAACCGATGAGATGCGAACCCAAAGCGCCTTGCGGATAGTCGCGAATCGGCTGAACCTCGAAGTCGACTCCGGGAAGGTCCGCGAGCACCTCCGAGAGCCGGGCTACCGCCGGCACCGGCAAGCCCGTTGCAAGCACGACGGGCCCGTACGGTTCGTTGGCGGCGACTTGCGCAAAACTGGAATAATCCAAACCGCGATGATGCAGCAGCCGCGCCCAGAGCGAGGCTTTACTCAGATGGACGATTTGAGCCAGCGACGCCAGCTCGCCGTCGACGTCGTCGACCTCTGATGGAATCAGCGCAACGACGAACGAGGGACGGCTGCGCGCAAGAACTCTGCCGTAACGGTCGGCGATAATTCCGCGCGGCGCCGCCACTGGAATGAGGCGGATCCGGTTCGCGAGCGCCCGCGCGCGATACGTTGCGCCGTCGACGATCTGTATCTGGACGATTCGCGCTGCCAGTGCGAACAGCGAGATCGCGACGATCGCCACGAAGGCCGCTAGCCGCCACGCTGGAAGACGCCACTCCGGTGCTCGAGGGTCGCGCCGCTGCATCACCGCCGCGCTTCGAAACGACGCACGGCGAGCATGGCCGCGATGACGATCGCGCCGTTGAGGAAAGCTTCGAAGAGCGCTTGACGCAGATGCATCGCACCAAGGCCTGCGGGATATCCGCCCAGCGCCATAGCGGCCCAAAAAATCAGGGCGCGCAGCAGCGTCGCGAGCACCGTGACGCCACCGACCAGCGGAACGGAATCTGAAAAGAACCCGCGCGACAGCATGCTTGCGATGACGGCGCTGATGCCGGTCGAAATCATCCAGGCCGCTCCCGTTCCGGCCGACAGCGCGTCTTCGCAGAGTCCCGCGATCAGGCCGTAAACGGCGGCACGGCGCGCGTCGACGCGGATTGCGTACCAGACGACCACGACCAAGACGAAGCTCGGAGCCACGCCACGAATAGCGAGAGCGTGCACGAACGTGGCTTGCGCGGCGATTGCCGACGCGAGCCATGCCGCCGCCGCGTACCATGGCGGTCCGGCAAACGGCGCGACGTGGGGTTTACTTCGGAACGACGACAACGCGATCGAGGGCGCCAAGATCGACGGAGGTCCGCAACACGACGGTTTGATAGAGCGTCGCGGTGCCGCGCTCAACTTGCGTCACGGTGCCGATCGGGACGCCCGAATGGAACGAGCGGCCTTCGCCGGTCACGACGACGTCGCCGACGTGCAACGGCGCATCCTGCTCGATATAGTCGTCGACCACGCTCGTGAGATTTCCGCGCGCGATTCCCCACCAGCGCCCGCGTCGCACGACGGCAGGTATTCGGCTGGTATAATCCGTGACGAGCACGACCGTGCTCGACATCGGAGCCACGGCAACGACGTGACCGACTACACCGGCCGCCGCGAGGACGCCCTCATCGGATCGGACGCCGGCTAACGAACCCTTGTCGATCGTCACCGCGCGAGCTTCGTTTTCGGGCGGAAACCCGATGACGCGCGCCTCGATGCCGTGGTAGAGGTCCACCACGGGGCGCACCGCACTTTGCGCCGCGTACGCTGCCGCGAGCTCCGAAAGCCGGTCGTTCGCTTCGACCAGCCGCTCGTTGCGGGTGCGCAGCCGCGCCACGTCGCTTTCGAGCCCAGGCAGCGCCACAATCGCCGCACCAAAACTGCGAATGCCGCCGATCATCGCCGAGATTGCGGTCTCCGCCACGCCAAAGAACGCACTCGCGACCGTCGAGATGGGGCTCGCGGTACCGGCACGCTGCGCACCAATCTGAAGCAGCGCGAGCAGCCCTGCGACGATGATGATTCCGATCAGCGCGAAGAGTTTTCGTTCGTCTCTATACGTGAAGATGATTGCTCCGCTTCCCAACCTAGTTCGTGGCGACGGCTATTTCGTGGTTGGAAGCGTAAATCCCAACCCCCGCAGCGCTCGCACTACCCGGGCCAGTGGCAAACCCATGACCGTGTAGAAGTCGCCCTCAATCGCCTCGACCAACGACGCGGCGCGCCCTTGAATGCCATAGGCACCGGCTTTATCCAGCGGCTCACCGGTTGCCAGGTAGTCGGCGATCTCGCACGCTTCCAGCCGATAGAACCGCACGCGGGTCGAAGACCGCTCTTGCACCCATTGCTCGACGCCCGGCACCGCCAGCGCAAACGCCGTATGAACGACGTGCTCGCGTCCCGAGAGCGATTCCAGCATTCGAGCCGCGTCCCGTAGATCGAACGGTTTGCCCAGCGCTAAGCCGTCGAGATCTACCACCGTGTCGGCGGCAAGAACTGGGGCATCGAGCGGCCGGCGCTGCAGCTCCAGAGCCGCGCGAAGTTTCTCGCTCGCGTGATACGAGGCAAGGCCGGCCGGCGAAACGCCCGGCACCGGCAGCTCCGAGTAGCCGCTCGCCGCCACCTCGACGATCAGACCCAGCGAGCGCAGCAGTTCCAGCCGGCGAGGAGATTCGCTGGCAAGGACGATCCGCGAGAGGGGCGTTCTCCCATTCACCGGTTTTTAGTAATACATCGTGCCGCCGACGTCGACGTATCCGTTTTCATGGCGACCGCGCGGGTCGCGATGCGTCCAGTGGATAACGCCGCCGAGCGGATAGTATTCGTATTCGCCTTTAACCAAAACGCTTTGGCCGATCGAGAGCGGGATCGCACCGGTAAAATCGGTATTCGACTCTACGCGCACGACGAGAGCGCAGCCCGAATCGAGTCGAAACAGAAAGCCCTCGTGCGGGCTGCTACGACCGGCTTGGATTCCGAAGATCCGCGTGACCCTACCCTGTGCGACGACTTCGACGCCGGAGCGTTGCGCGGAATACGCCGAGCACACTGCGGCGTCGTCCGGCGCCTGTGCGGTTGCGCACGCACTAAATGACGCGCAGATCAAGGCGGCCAGCAGCATGGGACGGCTATTCACCGGCATCGAATCCGTACAACCGATGGGCCACGATGTACTGCCAGACCGGTTCGGGAACGAGATACCGGATGCTGCGGCCCTGAGAAATTAACGTCCGGACCAGAGTCGCCGACTCCGGAATCTCCGGAAGGTTCAAAGTGCTGACTCGCTCGCGCAGCGGTGCGGGGACCGCGGCGATCACGCGCGCCAGCGCATCGGCTCGGACGCCGGGGCGCGGCGCGATCACGAACCGTTCCAAGGACTGCAGCACCTCGTCGAAGCGCATCCAAGCAGTATTTACCAGCGAGTCCGCTCCGATGACGAACGTCAGCTTGGCCTGAGGGTATTTTGCATGCAGCTGGGGCAACAGATCGGCGGTATACCCCGTCGCGCTCGCTCGCAAATCGGCGTCGTCGAGCGCAAAGCCCGCATTGCTCGCGATCGCGCCCAAGATCATCGCGCAGCGGTGCGCTGCATCGGCACGAGGCTCGTCGCGATAGTGATGATTGCCGGTTGGGACGAACAGCACCCGATCCAACCGTTCCAATATGCGCGCCGATTCGGCGACGAACAGATGCGCGTTGTGAATGGGATCGAACGTTCCGCCGAAGATTCCGATTCTCATGAGTAGGTAAACTCGTACGCCCCGATTCGGACGGTATCCCCCGGCTGCGCGCCGAGTTCGGCCAGACGCTTCTCGACGCCCATCTTTCCCAACACACGTTCGAAACGAGCCATACCCTCATCGGTATCGAAGTCCGTCATCGCCGCAAGCCGTTCGATGCGCTCGCCGGTCACGACGAACTCGCCGCCGTCGCCCCGCTCGATCGAAAACGCGTCGGGATCGCGCAACTCGATGCGCACCGGTTCTTGCGCGACGATCGCCGGCATCGGTGCCGATTCGATCGCGCGCCATACGTCGAGCATCAGCTCTCGCACGCCCGCGTGGGTTGCCGCGCTGATTGCGTGGAGCTGCGGAAAACGTAGGCGCAACTCCGGCAAGGACTCGCGCGCGTTGGGCAAATCGAGTTTATTGAGCACCACCAGCATCGGCTTGTCGATCAGACGTGGATTCCATGCGAGCAGCTCGGCGTCGATGATTTCTTTGTCGGCGAGAATCTCCGGCAACGGCTTCGAACCGTCGAGCAAGTGCAACAAGATGCGCGTGCGCTCGACGTGCTTGAGGAAGAGATCGCCGAGCCCCGTCCCTTCGTGCGCGCCTTCAACCAAACCCGGGACGTCGACCATGACGAACGACTCTTCGTCGGAGATTCGGACGACGCCGAGTTGCGGTTCGAGCGTCGTGAAAGGATAATCGGCAATCTTTGGGCGCGCCGACGAGACGACGGAGAGCAGCGTAGACTTGCCGGCATTGGGAACGCCGATAATTCCGCAGTCGGCGAGCAGGCGCAGTTCGAGACGCAAATGCGCGCGTTCGCCGGGTTCGCCGTGTTCGGCAAATCGCGGCGCTTGACGAACGCTCGTGGCGAAGTGCTGGTTGCCCAAACCGCCGCGACCGCCTTTGGCTACCACGAGGCGAGTGCCGGCCTGCGCCAAATCGGCGAGCAGCGCTTCCGGCGCGTCGCCGAGCCGGCGGTAGACCAGCGTTCCAACCGGAACGGCGATCGTCAGATCGGTCCCGCTTCGGCCGGACTTCTTCGAGGTTCCGCCGGCCTTCCCGGATTCGGCCGAGAAACCGCGTCTGAACCGGAACTCGACGAGGGTCGAAAGCTCGGGCGTGGCTTCGAGGTAGATGCTGCCGCCGTGACCGCCGTCGCCGCCGGCGGGGCCGCCCTTCGGAACGTATTTCTCGCGACGCCAGGCAACGATGCCGTTGCCGCCGTCGCCCGCGGCCACTTCAATCTCGGCCTCGTCGATGAACTGCACGGCGCTTACCTTCGCCGGAAAAAGAAAAGGGGCCTAACGGCCCCGATGCACGACGGGCGGACGGCGTTACGCGGCCGGCAGCACCGAGACGTGCTGACGGTCGCGGCTGACGCTAAAGGTGACAATCCCATCAGTCAGGGCAAAGAGCGTATGATCGCGGCCCAAACCGACGTTGGTGCCGGGATAGAACCGCGTTCCCCGCTGGCGGACTAAAATGTTTCCGGCGATCACGTGCTCGCCGCCGAAGCGCTTGACGCCCAGCCGCTGGGAGTTGGAATCGCGGCCGTTCCGCGTCGAGCCGGCGCCCTTTTTCGAGGCAAAAAGCTGAAGATCTAACTCGAACATAGCCGGGCCATTGTACCAAAGGCCGCCCAAAAAGCAAGGCTGGAACTACGCGCGTCTGGTTTGAGGGCGCGGCCAGGGGAGCACCGGAGGCTGGCTTGCGCAGGCACCTAGGCATGGAAGAGTTACAACACCGCTCCCTGAAGGCGAGGCAAAATGCGTGCGAGGGGCGACCCGGTAAAGCGCGGTTTTATCGCTGCAGCGATGGCGGCGGTATTCATTTGTGCCTTTTTCTTCGGATGGGGATTGCGGTCTCATGCGGTCTGTGGCCTATTTGCGGCCTTGGTTGTGCCCATCTTGGGATTCGTCGCCTACTGGTTCGCAATCGTACCGATCCTCCTGGTCGCCTTCGGGATCGGCTATCTCGTCCGCTTCAGACTCGACCAGTACGCAAACGGAACGGTGGCCCTGCTACTACTAGGCTTGATCCTCTGGATCGGCTATCTGCTCGGCCCCGAGTTCACTCCTTGCGCCCCCTAGCCCAACTCAACCTGAGCCTACCCTTCCTCTCGGTAGCGGTCCCTTTTGGTGCTGGGCATCGAAACCTGGAAAGCGTCCGATCCGTAAGGAGGTCAGGCAGGTAAGGAGGTTACTATGAGCTTGCCGACCGCCATCGTTGTCGCTGTGGGAATGATCTGCGGGACAACGCTTCTCGTCGTCCTGGCAGCTTTTATTTGGGCAACGACGCATCACTACCGCTAATGCGGCACTGAGAATAAAGCGGGCCAAAATCCGCGGAAACCTGTTTCAGCAAGCGATCGACCAGGTAGCATCCGAGCCGCGAGAGCCAAAAGGCCCTGAATAAAAGGGGCCGCGACCCTTCCTCTCCACACCTGTGGACAGGCCTGTGGAGAAGCCCCTTTTCCACGGTCCTCCGGCGGGGTTGCGAGCCATATGGCGTCACGCTTATCTCGCCTCTCGACGCGGCCGACCGGCCCGGTTCATATTCCGGAAAAATCGCGGAAAAACCATTCCTGGCGATCTGTGGATAAGTGTATAAGATCGTGCATAAACCCCAGAGGAGCGCGGCTTGATTAAGCCAACCCTTTGGCCCCTCACGGGGGTGGCGCAGAACAACGTAAAGAGGGCAGATGATGGCGCTTGCGGTCAATTCGGACATCTCCAATGAGCTCTGGCAATCCGCACTCGATACCTTGGAACGAACCTTTTCGAAGCCCGTCTTCGAAATGTGGATCAAACCCATTCGGTTTATCTCCTTTCACGGCAACGAGCTGCACCTCGCGGTGCACAGCAAGTTCGCTCAAGACTGGATAGGAAGCAAGCTACGTCATCAGATGGTCGGGATGCTGAGCGAACTGTTCGGCACCGATATCGAGTTGCGGCTCTCGGTCGCCGATCCGGCGGAAAACACCCGCGGGGCTGCGCCTTTTGCATCGCATCCGCTTGAGGAGTTTCGAACAGCCAACCTTAATGCACGTTATACTTTCGAAGAGTTCGTCGTCGGGAACTCCAACCGGTTTGCCCATGCCGCCGCGCAGGCGGTCGCCGGCGCGCCGGCTCACGCGTATAATCCGCTCTTTCTCTACGGCGGCGTCGGTTTAGGAAAGACCCATTTGATGCACGCGATCGGTCATCGCGTCATCCAAGATAACTTGGCTTCAAACGTCGTGTATCTCACGTGCGAGAAGTTCACCAACGAGTTCATCATCGCGTTACAGAACAATCGGACCCCCGAGTTTCGCAATCGCTATCGTCAGGTCGACGTGCTGCTCATCGACGACATCCAGTTCCTCGCCGGCAAGGAGACGACGCAAGAAGAGTTCTTTCACACGTTTAACGCACTGCACGAATCGGGCCGCCAGCTTATCATCTCGTCGGACCGTCCGCCCAAAGAGATTCAGACGCTCGAAGCACGCTTGCGCTCGCGATTCGAGTGGGGTTTACTGACCGATATCCAAGCGCCCGATCTCGAAACGCGCGAGGCGATCCTTCGCAAAAAGGCGGAGAGCGAGAACATTCCCGTACCCGTCGAAGTGACGTCGTTTATCGCTAAGGTTATTCCGTCCAACATTCGAGAGCTCGAAGGCGCGTTGATTCGGGTGATCGCTTACGCGTCGCTCACCAAGGCGCCGATTACGACCGACCTTGCGGCCGACGTCCTCAAGAGCGCGGTCGCGCAAGTACCGCTGCACCGGATAACGATTTCGAAGATTAAGGAAACCGTTTCGGGCGCGCACGGGCTGACCGTTAAAGAGATGGACAACGGGCGGCGCGATCAACGGCTGGCGGCGCCGCGTCAGATCGCCATGTACATCGCAACGGAGCTGACGAACTACTCCTTGCCGCAGATCGCACGCGACTTTGGCAAGAAGGACCACACCACGGTCATGTACGCGCGCGACAAGATCAAGGACCAGATGCAGCGGGACGAAGCTTACCGGAACAAGATTCGCCAGCTGATCGCAATGTGCCAAAACCCCTGACCTAGGGACGCAGGGGACAACCGTGCACAGGTTCGGGGTACCCACAGGGATAAATCACCCGTAGCTTAGGTGTCGTGGAAAAGTGCACGGTTCGCCGCGTCCGGTCCACAGCTTATCCCACGCGAAAAACCCGCGCCACGTAAGGTTAAACCGGAGTTCTCCCCAGATTACACCGCACTACTGCTGCTGCGTCTCTTGTATTATTCTACTAGGAAAACGCCCTCACACGCCCAACGGTGGAACCAATGAGATTCGCCTGTACCACAAAAGACATCGCCGCGGCCGTCGGAGCCGCCAGCAAGGTCGTCAACGCGCACACGACGGTCCCGATCCTTTCGAACGTCTTGCTGCAAGCCGAAGGCGAGAAAATAGCGGTACGCGCGACGGATCTCGAGCTGACGTTCGAACACGCCTTTCCGGCCGAGGTGACCGAGGGCGGCGCGGTGACCGTGCCGGCGAAGCTCTTTGCCAGCTATCTCGGAAATCTCGCTCCCGGTACGCTCGAGGTAACCGGCACGCCGACTCGAGCCAGCGTGAAGTGCGACCGCAGCAACTACGACTTCCACGCCCTGCCCGCCGACGAATATCCGCCGTTGCCGGCCGCCGCTCGCGGATCGCACTTTACGATTGCCGGCAAGCGGTTCCGCGACGGCATCGACGCGATGATTTTTGCCGCGTCGAGCGAAGAGGCTCGAGGTGCGGTGCTGATGGGTACTCTGCTGGAAGTGGAGGGTAACGCGCTGACGATGGTCGCGACCGACGGGTACCGGCTTGCGAAGTTCGCCACGAC
>Ga0210391_10002331_pt1 | contig 16553 bp, 14 predicted proteins | sample IncBWC12OmetaG_FD_160573 | JGI IMG/M metagenome (GOLD analysis project Ga0210391, IMG submission 160573) | Forest soil microbial communities from Barre Woods Harvard Forest LTER site, Petersham, Massachusetts, United States - Inc-BW-C-12-O ... | reverse complement strand
CGACAGCACTTTCCTCATTGCGTCCGTCCGCCCGGCTTCGACACCTGGGGTTGCTGCGCGGGGAGCGCGCCCTACAACGGCGCAAGCAATTGCCGGTTTTCTTCGAACCTGCCGTCATGCCCGGTCTATCAAGCCGAAGCGACGGTCGACGGCGGCCCGATGCGGATTGACGAATGCTTGCCGGTATCCCTCCCTACGACGGCCAATGAGCCGGTCTGCAGCGTGTTCGTGGCCCGTTTCCCCGCCACGGCGGGAACCGCGCCGACACCGTCGACGATCGCCGATTGCCGCCGCTGCGCGGAACCCGGCCTCTCGGTGCCAATCGACAATGAGCCAGCGATGCTCATGGATGAGCACTACGGCTGCCTGTGCGAAATAGTGCCATTGCGCGATTGCGCCGAAACGTCCGGTTCGACAGCCTCATGGTGCTACGCAGACGCCGATGCGGGCACCATCGCAACATGCCCGGAGGCTTCGCTCGACATCAACGTCCCTTCGGGACTCGCGGCGGACCTCTATATCGCATGCTTCGAATGAGCCGGAGAGCCGGCGTCCGAGCTACACTCGGCGCGAGTGACTTCCGAAGGCCTCTTGCGGGATCGCATCGCCGCCCTGTTCGACGCGCCGGTGGCCGTCGTGCACGGGGCCCCCGCAATCGTCGCCGGCGATCTGTTCCCCGAGGAGCGCGAGCACGTTCGCCGTGCGGTCCCGAAGCGGCAAGCCGAGTTTGGTACGGCGCGCGTTTGCGCGCGGATTGCCCTCGCAGAGCTCGGCTACGCCGCGCAGGCGCTGCATCCGTGGCCCGATCGCTCTCCGCGATGGCCCGAGGGCGCGGTCGGCACCATCACGCACTGCGACGACTTCTGCGCGGTCGTGGTGGCGCGGGCGGGCGAGGCGCGGGGGCTCGGCCTCGACGCCGAGCCCGACGCGCCACTCGAAGCCGCGCTGGTGCCCCTCATCTGCACGCCGCGCGAGCTCGCGTGGCTGGACACGCGGCCCCCCGCGGACCGAGGGCACCTCGCGAAGATCGTCTTCTGTGCAAAGGAGGCCTTCTACAAGTGCCAATACCCAACGACACGCGCCTATCTCGATTTCCTCGACGTCGCGATCGATCTCCAGCCCGGTCCGCGGCGATTCTCCGTCCGTATCGTCGGGCGCGAGGTCCCTCATGCGCGACTTGCGGAGGATGCGCGAGGCCGCTTCGACGTCGCGGACGGTCGGGTCCTCGCCGGCGCCACGCTTTGAAAGGATCGCGCACGGCCGTCAAGCCATCAGCAAGAGCCCTCCGAGCATCCCCGCGGTGGCGACGAGGCGCACCGCCTCGAGCTTCCATCCCCAGCCCTTGCGCTCGAGCAAAGACCCGTGGGCTTGGCCGCCGACGAGGAGAACGAGCGCCGCGATCGCGAGCAGCGGGCGCGCCGTGGCCGACTCCCACCACAAATACGCCATCGTCGCGGCCGCGACGAGAACGAACGACGCCGTCACGTACGCGACGGCCGATCGCGACACCTTGGGGTCATAACGCGGGTGCTCGCGCGGATTCGCGGGTTGGGGCGCCACCGGGCCGCCCAGATCCTTCGGCCGCCACTCGGGCGGCGCAAACCACACGCGAATCTTGTCCGCGCGATTGCGCGTGCGAAGCGACATGGCGACGAGCTCGAGCCAACCCGAGAAGTTGACCCAGGAGGGGTCGAGGCTCTTCGACTCCTTCACCGTGCCGTACACCGGCTCGCGCCCTTCGGGTTCGAACGTCCCGAAGAATCGATCCCAGATGATGAAGATCCCCGCGTAGTTCTTGTCGAGATACGCGGGGTCGATGCCGTGGTGCACGCGGTGGTGGCTCGGCGTGTTCAGTACCCATTCGAGCGGGCCCAGACGTCCGATCGCGCGCGTGTGGATCCAGAACTGGTAGAGCGTGTCGATCGTGATGGCGCCGAGGAGCATCGCCGGCGAGACGCCGACCACCGCGAGCGGCAAGTAGAAGAACGGCGACACCAGCGTTTGAAACCACGGCTGCCGGAGCGCGACGGACAGGTTGTATTCCTCGCTCTGGTGGTGAACCGCGTGGATGGCCCACAAGAACCCCACGCGGTGGCACGCGCGGTGGAACGTGTAGTAGGCGAGGTCGGCTCCGAAGATCACGAGGACCCACGCGATCGGCGAGCGCATCGACACATTCATGATGCGCGCGTGCTCCCAGAGCCACGCGTAGGGATAGAGCGAGATGCCTTTGAGAAAAGGCTCGAGCACCTGCTGGCCGACTCCGCACGAGAGGTTCGTGATGGAGTCGGTGAATCGGTATGCGCGGCGGATCCCCTTGCGCCGGAGGGCGATGGCCTCTACCGCCATCAACAAGAAAAAGAAGGGAATCGCCAGGGCGACGTACTTCTCGTCCATGCCTTCATTGTGACTCTTCGAAGGGCCGCCGGACGAAGGCTTGTGCGCTCCGGCTGCGCGCCAGGTCGCAGAAACGGCGCCCAAGTCGGGTATTCACCCGTGTCCCGGCGCCCGCTTCGGGTGCGCGGCTCCGCCCGCGAGGATCGCCCGGAGCGCGCGACGCGACGCGCGAATGTGATGCACGAGGCTTCTCTTCTTCGGGTCCTCGAGCCACCGCTCGAAGGCCATCTTGAAGATGGAGACGCCCATTTCGGCGGCGAGCGTCGACGCGGTGGCGGGGCTGCCCCGCTTGCGAAGCGCTTCGCCCACGGCGGACGCCAATGCGGCAAGCTTGTTGAGCTCCCGCTCCTTGAGCTCTGGATGCACCATGATGAGGGCCTGGCGCGCGCGCGCGAATTCGCGGCGCTCCTCGAACATCGGCGACGTGGCCTCGAGCGCCGCCATGACGACCTCGATCGGAGCCGCGGCGTCCGGCGCGGCGGCGACCCCGCCCACCATGAGCTCCTCGAGCTGGTGAGCGCCCCAAAAGAGCACCTCGCGCTTGTCGGTGAAGTAACGGAAGAACGTCCGCTCGGTGAGCCCGGCCCGTTCGGCGATGTCGGCCACGGTCGTCCCGTCGAAGCCCCGTTCGCGGAAGAGCTCCATCGCCGCCTCGGCCAGCCGGCCCCGCGCATCGGGTTCCCATCGTCCCATCGGCGCCAGTGTACGCGCGGATCACGTCAGTCGCTGCCATCAGCGAGCCCCGCGCGGAGAGACCCTCGGCGCGTGGGAGCCGCGCGAGCGCCGACGCGACTCAACGCCCGGGCCGTGCGACGAGCGCCAGCATCGTCTCGATGGCCGCCTCGAGCTGCGCCTTCGCGCGCCCGGCGCGCGCGGTCGCGGCGATCCCCTGGAGCAACACCGCGAGCATCCGCGCCACGGCATCCGCATCGACCTCTTGCGTGAACTCGCCGCTCTCCTGCCCCCGCCGCACGAGCGCGATCAGCGCACGCTCGAGGCGACTCGTGTATTCGGCATACGCGTCGCGCGCCGCGCGCGGAGCGTCCCCTCCGACCGCGGTGCTCAGCAAGAAGCAGCCGCGCGGCCCCGACCTGGGCGACGACTTCGTCACGAGCATGCGGAGGAGCCGGCCGAGCGCGGCGCGCGCCGACGGGTCGTCGTCCACGGTCTGGAGCACATCGCCCATCCGGGCGCAGTAGCGCTCGACGGCCCGGCCGAAGATCCGCTCCTTGTCGCCGAGAGCGCCATAAAGCGACGCGCGCCCGAGCCCCGTGGCCGCGACGAGGTCGTCGATCGACGTCCCCTCGTAGCCGTGCTCCCAGAACGTCGTCAGCGCGCGGTCGAGGACTTCGTCTTCATCGAACTCGCGCGGCCTTGCCACGCCCTTCATTGTAGCCGATTCGAGGCGGTTCTATCTTTGCGCTTAAAGTGGCCCGATGCCGCCGTCGACGGGGAGGTCGGCGCCGGTCGTGAACGTCGCGTCGAACGCGAGGAATACCGCCGCGCGCGCGACCTCTTCCGGCAAGCCGAACCGCTTCATCGGGACGCCCTCGCGAAACTGCTCGGCCATCGCAGCCCGCGCCTCGGGCGGCACGTTCGATTTCTCGAAGATCGGCGTCGTGATGGGCCCGGGGCTCACCACGTTGACACGGATTCCGCGAGGGAGAAGCTCCGTCGCGAGCGTGCGCCCGAGCGAGCGAAGCGCGGCCTTCGAAGCCGCGTACGCCGTCGTCGCCGGGAATCCCTTGACGGCGACGACCGACGCGTCGAGAACGACGGCGCCGCCTCGGGGCACGAGCGGCACGAGCTTTTGCACCGCGAAAAATGCGCCGCGCACGTTGATGTCGTGCTGCTCGTCCCAGAGGCGCTCGTCGACCGCTTCGAACGGGGCGAACTTCGCGATGCCCGCGTTCACGAAGATGAAATCGATGTGACCGAGGTTGGTCCTCGCCAGATCGACGACGCGATCCAGATCCGCGAGCTTCGACGTGTCGGCCGCGATCGCGCGCGCGCCGGCACCGAGCTCTTTTTCCGCCGCTTCGATCGTCGCGGGCGTGCGGCCCGTGACGATGACCTTCGCGCCTTCCGCGACGAGGAGTTTTGCCGTCGAGAAGCCGATGCCCGTAGTCCCGCCCGTGATGACGGCGGTCTTTCCTTCGTAACGACCCATGGTCGACGTCCTTTCTGTGCTGCCACCAATTATGTACCGTTCAGTCCATAATCGATGCGGGCGGCGGTCGGCCCGTTGCGCGCCCCCTCGAGGCCGCGTGCGCGCTCACCCCTGGCGAGCGCCCGCGTGCGCGGGCGACCAAAAAATCGTACCGGTGGATGTCGAGAACGGGGCTTCGGCTCCGACCTTCGGGAAACGCCGGGAAAGGCCCGGCCGAAACGACGGAGACCGACCATGACCACGACGATCACGACCTTTCTCACCTACGACACCCAGGCCGAAGAGGCCGCGCAGCTCTACACCTCGCTCTTGGGCGGAAAGATCATCGAGACGACGCGCTACCCGGTCAGCGGCCCCAAGCCCGAAGGCGCCGTCATGACGGTCACGTTCGAGCTCCTCGGCCAGACGTACATCGCGCTCAACGGCGGCCCCTCCTTCACCTTCACGCACGGCTTCTCGCTCATGGTGAAAGTCGACACGCAGGCGGAGGTCGACCGCTTGTGGAAGGGCTTGCTCGCGAACGGCGGCAAAGAGGTGCAGTGCGGGTGGCTGGTCGACAAGTTCGGCCTGTCCTGGCAAATCGTTCCGCGCCAGCTCATCGAGATGATCGGGCACCCGGACAGGACGAAGGCGGGCCGTGCGATGGAAGCGATGATGGGCATGGTCAAGATCGATCTCGCCAAGCTGCAATCCGCGTTCGAAGGCAAATGAGTCCCTCGGAAGGAGAACGCCGATGAAATTCATGTTGATGATGCATGCGCCGCGCGGCACGGGCGAATACCAGTTCCCCGGCTGGAAGCCCGAGGAATTCCAGGCCCACATCCAGTTCATGAAGGACCTGAACAAGGACCTTCGGAGTTCCGGAGAGCTCGTCGGCGCGGAGGGCCTCTCGCCGCCCGGGCAGGCGCGCATCGTTCGGTCGAAGGGCGACGGCGCTCCCGAAGTGACCGACGGGCCCTTCGCCGAGTTCAAGGAGTTTCTCGTGGGCTACTGGCTCGTCGACGTCGAGAACGCGGATCGCGCCTACGCGATCGCCGGCAAGGCGTCGACGGCGCCAGGGCCGGGCGGCAAGCCGATGGGGCTCGCGATCGAAGTGCGCCAGGTCATGAGCGGACCGCCGGATCTCTTCTTGGACGCACGCGGATGAAGAAGGACGGCGAGCCCCTGCTGCGTGATCTCGCGCCCCGGGTGCTCGCCGCCGTCGTCCGCCGGTACGGCGATTTCGACACGGCGGAAGACGCGGTTCAAGAGGCGCTCACCGCCGCGTTCTACACGTGGCCGCGCACCGGCGTGCCCGAGAATCCTCGCGCATGGCTCATTCGCGTGGCGGCCCGGAAGCTCACGGACGCGGTCCGATCGGAGTCGGCGCGGCGCCGCCGCGAAATGAAGGCCGTCCGGGAAGCGTCGCCGGAGGAGGCCGTCGCGCCGCCACCGGACGAAGCGCCGCTGGACGAGGTGGAAGAGGACGACGCGCTGGCGCTCCTCTTCATGTGTTGCCATCCGGCGCTGACCCGCCCGTCCGCGATCGCGCTCACGCTGCGAGCGGTCGGCGGCCTCACGACGGCGGAGATCGCGGGCGCGTTTCTCGTGCCCGAGCCGACGATGGCCCAGCGAATCAGCCGCGCGAAGCAGGCGATCAAGAGCTCGGGGATCGGCTTCGCGATGCCGCCTCCCGAGGAGCGCAGCGCGCGCCTCGGCCCCGTGCTCCACGTGCTCTACTTGATTTTCAACGAGGGCTACGCCGCGAGCGCCGGCGTCGAGCACCAGCGCGTGGATCTCGCGGCGCAGGCCATCCGCCTCGCACGCGCGATCCACGCGCTCGTCCCGGACGACGGCGAGGTGCGCGGCCTGCTCGCGCTCATGGTGCTGACGGACGCACGGAGGGCGGCGCGCACCGGCCGGAACGGCGAGATCATTCCCCTCGACGAGCAGGACCGATCGCTCTGGGACAGGGAGGCCATCGCCGAGGGCGTGGAGCTGGTGACCGCCGCGATGAACCGGGGGGCGGCCGGCTGGTACTTGCTGCAGGCCGCCATCGCGGCGGTGCACGACGAGGCTTCGCGGGTCGAAGAAACGGATTGGCGGCAGATCGTCGCGCTCTACGGCGTGCTGGTCCAGATGTCCGACAACCCGATGGTGGCGTTGAACCGCGCGGTGGCGGTCGCGATGGTGGACGGGCCCGAGCGAGGCCTCGTGCTCGTCGACGCGATCGAGCGCGACCCACGCGTCCGCGGGCACTACCGGGTCGACGCCGTGCGTGCCCACCTGTTGGAGCGCGCCGATCACACCATGGCGGCGGTTTCCTACTATGAGGCCGCCGCGCAGAAGACCGCGAACCTTCCGGAGCGGGACTACCTCCTCCTGAAGGCGGCACGGCTTCGTTCGGTCGTATCCTGACGTGCTGATGCGTCGTCGCCCGTCGCCACGCTCGCCTGCGTCGCGGCCTGGTACACCGACTTCCGCCAATGAACCGCTTCGCGCCGATCTCTATCGGTATTGCCCGGCACCTGACGCGCAGCGCGCGGGACGCGGAGGACCTCGCGCAAGACGCGCTCGCACGCGCGTTCGTCACACTGGGGCAGATGGGGGAACCGCCGCCGAATCACGAACGCGCGGCCGTGAAAAGCTGGTCGAACCGCAGCCGAGCGAGCCGCGCGTGCCCGCGCCGGGAGTGCTCTTCGGCAGCGCGCACATGGCCACGGCGGACCAGCACGGAGGAAGCGCTCTGGACCGAATATTGCTACGCGTGGGGCCCGAAGGCACCGAGGTCGAAATGCCGTTGCACGAACGCGATCGATACAAGGGGATTCTCGCGCGCGAGATTCGTCCGAACGAGGAAGCGCTCGACGCCGCTTACGAAAAATATGCGCCGAGCAATCCTTTCCTCCCGATTACTCATTTCGTCGACCACGCGACCATGGGTCCCGAAGCCCTGGTTGCGCTCGGGCTCGGCGGTCACGTCGGCGCCTGGATTGCCCGTCACGAGGTGCGGACCTACACGCCGCCGTCGACGGGTATCGATCTCGACACGAACTGGACGGCCGCGCTCGGCCGCGCGGAGTGCCACGGCGATTGGCTGATGCAGCTGGCCCATGAGCTCCGCGTGCACCACTTCGAGGACGTGCTTGCCCGCTGGGTCCCGCGGTTCGTTCACGAGGTGGGCAGCTGGATGTTCCACGGTCTGATTCGCACGGCGCATGCCGTCCGCGCGCTCGAACATCGGGACACACCTGCGCGCCGTGGCGAGCTTGCACGAGGCCTGGCGCTTTGGGCCACAGGGGTGAAGACGCCTCCGCCAGGCCGGGGCGACCCGATCGAGAGCGGCGCCCTCGCGCGCGACATCCTTCAACTGGCCCGCGCCGGCGCGGCGGCCTTCGTCAAAGACCCCTCGATTCCGGCGGTGCACTGGGTGACAGGCCCGATGGCGTATCTCCTCATCGCGCACCACGTCGATCCGAGACTCCACCCGGTCGCCGTCGCGAGCTTCGCCCGCACGCACGCGCGAGTCCTGGAGGATTTCGGCGACGCCAAACGCAAGGCCGAAGCGGCGCCGATTCCGCGTCTCGACGAGGCTCAACTCGAGCGCCTGGCGAAGGAGGGCGACGCACACCCGATCAAGCTGACCGAAGCGGCCTTGCGCGCGTACGACCGGACGGACGACGACCTGTTCTTGCGGGCGGCGGGCCGCATGCAGGATACAACCGCGGTAGGCCGCGCCTTGCGTACGGCGAGGCGGCTGATCGTCGGCCAGTTGCATCGACGGCATCCGGCAATCTGACGGGGCGGGGACGCGCGAGAGAATCAGCGCCTCCCGCAACCTTCGCGAGCCCCTCTCGAGAGGCTCGATGTCGAGCCGAAGGTCCTCGGTGTTCACACCGCATCCGGTCGTGAGGTGACCGCGGAGAGCTGCTGATACGTACCGACGAATCGTCGAGATCCACGGCCGACTGGCTTGTATTTGCACAGCCGTATCACAAGATTACGCGTGCCCAGCTCTCCCGCGCGCCTGAAGGCGCGTTCCCCTCGCCTCTCCTCTTTCCACGTTCTCCTCCGCGGCTCGCTGGCCGTCGTCGCTTGGGGGTCGCTCGTTTTCGCGACCGCTTGCGGCGGCAACGGAAGCACCTTCGGCAAACCGGGAGACGCTGTCGACGCCTCCTTCCAGCCGAACCCGGACGCCTCCGTCGGGGGCCACATCCTGACAGGAAACACCGGCTCCGACGCCGCCACCGGAAACGGGTGTGTGCCCAAGACGTGCACATCGCTCGGATACACGTGCGGCATGAACGGCGACGGGTGCGGCGGTGCTCTCGACTGCGGCAGCTGTCCGGCGGGCCAGGTCTGCGGCGGCGGAGGCAAGTACAGCCAGTGCAGCGCCGGCTCGGCGACGGCGGACGGCGACGGCGGCGACAGCGACGGCGCAGCGACCGTGAGCTGCGTCGCCGAGACCTGCCAGGGCCTCGGCGTCGAGTGCGGGTACGCCGGCGACGGATGCGGCGGCGTCCTCACGTGTGGGACTTGCGCCAACCCCGAGTTCTGCGGCGGCGGCGGTTACAACAAGTGCGGCGGCAACAACGGCCTGCTCGTCGACGGCGGGTCGTCTACATGCACGCCGACCACGTGCGCAGTCCTCGGCTACACGTGCGGCTTCGCGGCCGATGGCTGCGGCGGCTTCGTCAATTGCGGAACCTGCGCCAATCCGCAGTTCTGCGGTGGCGGCGGCTACGACCAATGCGGTGGCAACAACGGCCTTTCGGCTGACGGTGGCCAGCCCGCCTGCACGCCGACGACGTGCGGCAACCTCGGTTACACCTGCGGCGTCGCGCCGGACGGTTGCGGCGGCGTTCTTCAATGCGGGAGCTGTACGAATCCCGAGTACTGCGGCGGCGGCGGCTTCAGCGTCTGCGGCGGCGACAATGGCCTGAACGTCGACGGCAGCGTCGCCTGCACCCCACTCACTTGCGCCGATCTCCACTACACGTGCGGCGTCGCCGGTGACGGATGCGGCGGCACGCTCAATTGCGGAAGCTGCGCGAGCCCCGAGTTCTGCGGCGGTGCGGGCTTCAACCTCTGCGGCGGCAACAACGGCTTCAACGCCGACGGCGGCGTCGCCTGCACTCCGCTCACCTGCGCCGCGCTCCATTACACGTGCGGCATCACCGGTGACGGATGCGGCGGCACGATCGACTGCGGCACCTGCACCGATCCGGCGTACTGCGGCGGCGGCGGCTTCAACACGTGCGGCGGCAACAACGGCCTCAACGCCGACGGCGGCGTCGCCTGCACTCCGCTCACGTGCGCGAGCCTCGGCTACAACTGCGGCCAGGCCTCGGACGGCTGCGGCGGTCTTCTGAGTTGCGGCACCTGCACCAACCCGCAGTATTGCGGCGGCGGCGGCTACGACACGTGCGGCGGAAACAACGGCTTCACCGCGGACGGCGGCGTCGCTTGCACGCCGAAGACGTGCGCGGACCTCGCGTACACCTGCGGCGCGGCGGGCGACGGATGCGGCAACTTGCTGCAATGCGGCACCTGCACGGAGCCCCAATACTGCGGCGGCGGCGGCTACGATCAGTGCGGCCCGACGAGCATCCCGGTCTGCGAAGCCGGTGCGGTGACCACGGTGTCCGGATTCGTCTACGACCCGGCCAACAATCTCCCCATCTACAACGCGCTCGTGTACGTCCCGACCGGTGCGGTCCAGACCCCGCAGACCGGCGTCAGTCCCGCGGTCTGCGGTTGCACCGCCCCCTCGGCTTACGCTTCGGCCTACACGGGCGTCGACGGAAGCTTCACGCTCACCGTGCCGAGCGACTCGAACCTGTCGCTCGTCGTCGAGCTCGGCAAATGGCAACGCGTGTTCTCCGAGACGATCACGCCGTGCGGCCCGAACCAGCTCGGGGCGCACCTGACGCTCCCGTCGACGCATCTCCAGGGCCACATTCCCCTCTTCGCGGTCGACACGGGCGCCGTCGACACGATGGAATGCGTCCTCCTGAAGATGGGGATCGACCCACACGAATTCGTCGACCCGGCCCTCTCGAGCACCGATGCGGGCGTTCCCACCGGCGCCGGCCGCGTGCACCTCTACCAGGGTGCCATCGTCGCAGGCGGAGCGGTCATCGACAACGCCACGCCGAAAGAGTCGGCCCTCACCGAGACGGCGAGCGTCATCAACTCCTATGACGTCGTCCTCTTCCCCTGCCAGGGCGGAGAGAAGGACTACACGTCGAACAACGGCTATCCGAACACGCTCACGAACGTTCTGAACTTCGCGAACGACGGCGGCCGCATGTTTGCGACGCACTACTCGTACGGGCTGCTTTACAAGAACGGCACCGCGAGCACCGGATTCAAAGCAAGCGCGAAATGGACGGTCGGCAACGGTAGCTGGCATGGCCCCTTCACCGGCAACATCGATCATCCCGCGTCCTTCCCGCGCGGTCAGGCGCTCGCGAGCTGGCTCTACGACAGCATGGGCGGGTTGCCGGACGGCGGAGCGGGGGACGCTGGGGACGCGGGCACGTACGGCCAGATCCCGGTTGAAGTCATCCGCAACGACTTCTCGAGCGCCGTGGCGCCCGCGCAGGAGTGGCTCTACACGACCAATCCTCCGGACGACGGTCTCACCCATATGGATATCCACTACACGTTCGACACGCCGTTCCAGACCGACGGCGGCGGCGGAACGTGCGGGCGCGTCGTCTTCAGCGACTTCCACGTCGAGGACGCATCGAACGACAAGTCGACGGGGAAGGACTTCCCGACCGAGTGCACCACGGGCCCGATGACTCCGCAGGAGAAGCTCCTCGAGTTCATGCTGTTCGATCTCACGTCGTGCGTGACGCCTCCGACGTGCACGCCGCGGACTTGCGCGGAGCAGGGCCTCACCTGCGGCCCCGCGGGCGACGGCTGCGGCAATGAGCTCCAATGCGGGACCTGCCAGGCCCCCGAGACCTGCGGCGGCGGCGGCGTGGCCGGCGCGTGCGGCTATCCCGACGGCGGCGCTTGCGCACCGCAGTCGTGCTCGTCGCAGCACATCGCTTGCGGCCCGGCCGGCGACGGCTGCGGCAACAACCTCGAGTGCGGATCCTGCCCGTCGCCCCAGACCTGCGGCGGCGGCGGCGTCCCCGGTCAATGCGGTTACCCGGACAGCGGCACCTGCCAGGCCCAGACCTGCGCCAACCAGGGGATCAACTGTGGCCCCGCGGGTGACGGCTGCGGCCACTTGATCCAGTGCGGTTCCTGCACCGCGCCGCTCACCTGCGGCGGCGGCGGCACCCCCGGCCAATGCGGCTACCCGGACGCAGCGACCTGCGCCCCCGTTTCATGCGCGACCCAGGGGATCCAGTGCGGTCCCGCGGGTGACGGCTGCGGCAACGCGATCCAGTGCGGTTCGTGCACATCGCCGCTCACCTGCGGCGGGGGCGGCGTCGCCGGCCAGTGCGGCCAGCCTGACGCGGGCGGCTGCAAGCCGCGCTCGTGCACGCAACAGAACATCGGATGCGGTCCCGCGGGCGACGGCTGCGGCAACGAACTGAACTGCGGCAGCTGCACGGCTCCTCTGACGTGCGGAGGCGGTGGCGTCCCCGGTCAATGCGGAGCGCCCGACGCTTCGTCCTGCGCGCCGATCTCCTGCCAGGCGCAGGGAATCGCCTGCGGCCCGGCCGGCGACGGCTGCGGCAACTTGGTCCAATGCGGCACGTGCCCCGACGGCCAGACCTGCGGCGGCGGCGGCGTCAACGGCCAGTGCGGCGCGCCGGACTCCGGATCCTGCGTGCCGACTTCGTGCTCGGATCAGGGCATCGCATGCGGTCCCACCGGGGACGGATGCGGCAACCTGCTCCAATGCGGCTCGTGCCCCGCGGGCCAGACCTGCGGTGGTGCGGGCGTCGCGGGCCAGTGCGGTGCACCGCCTCCCGCGTGCGTTCCGCTCACCTGCCAGGACCAAAGCATCAGCTGCGGTCCGGCCGGGGACGGATGCGGCAACTTGCTCCAATGCGGCACGTGCCCCGACGGGCTGACCTGCGGCGGCGGTGGGAAGCCGGGCGTGTGCGGCAGCCCCACGATTCCGCGGTGACACATCGGGGGGCCAAGCCCCTTGCGACCCGGGTGCAGGATCTCCGAATCACGGCACCCGGAATGGAAGTCCGTGAACCGGAGGTTCGGGCCCTCGAACGCCGTAACGCTTCGATCTCGGACTGACACGGCACCGCGAACTCCTGCGCGTGGAGCCAACCGTTCGACACCGTGGCGACACTTCGTCATGGGATCATCGGACCCGAGCGACGGCCTCCGAGAGTACGGCGGATATCGCGGCAGCCGCGATCGCGGCACGACGCTTGCGTTGGCGGCACGAACAGGGAGCGGCGGCGATGAACACCAAGATCATGCTGATCGGTGCGGGAATTGTGACGGCGCTCACGGCGCTGGGTGCCGGGGTGGCGTTTTCCTCGCCCGACCGATACAGCCTCTCCGTGCCCGGCGGCCTCGCCTTCTCCGAATTCAGGGGATACGAAACCTGGCAAGTCATCTCGATCAGCCACGGCGGGATGCTGGCCGTGATCCTCGGCAACCCCACGATGGTCGACGCGTACAAGGCGGGCATTCCGGCGAATGGCAAACCGGTCCCCGACGGGGCCAAAATGGCCAAGATTCATTGGACCACGAAACAGAACCCGGCGATTCCAGGGCAGCCCTTCCAGCCGGACACGCTCCACGACGTCGACTTCATGGTGAAGGACAACAAGCGATTCGCAGACAGCGGCGGCTGGGGATATGGCGCATTCGAATATGACGCGGCGTCCGACGCGTTCCGGCCCGGCAACGTGACCGACAAGCCGCCGCAGAACAACGACGCCAAATGCGGTTTTGCGTGCCACACGAAGGCCAAGGATCGCGACTACGTTTTCACGGAGTTTCCCAAGCGATAACGCCGTCCCTGCCGCGCGAGGATGCGACCGTCGGGCACGAAGCCACGGAGGTCCTCCGCGACGGCCATCTCGACCATTTCGGCCGCGCCCCATGCCACCGGGTCGCGGTTCCAACGCGGACGGAACTTCCCGTTGTTCTCGCGCGCAAAAACCGCCTTCTCGTCGCGGACGACGACCAAACCCACCCGGCCGTTCGTGAACGACGAGCCAGCCGCTACTATCCGCCGCCGAGGAGTACGCATGTTCCGACGGCATCAAGAGCTTATGAATCGCTTTCTCGTCACGCGAATTTCCGGCTTCCGAAGCGTTGCGCCGCTTCGGGTCCTGGCGGCGACGGCGGCGACACTCGCGGTCGCGGGCGCCTGTTCGTCGCGGCCGACGGGCGTCACCGGGTCCTCCGGCAACGGGTCGTCGGACACGGGATCGACCGGCAGCGGCAGCGGGTCGTCCGGTGGGAGCGCCACGGGCAACAGCGGATCGGGCACTGGTTCGACCGGTAGCGGTTCCACCGGCAGCGGTTCGTCCGGCAACGGTTCCACCGGCAGCGGGTCCACCGGCGGCGGCGCCGGTTCCTCCGTCACCGGTTCTTCGGGCGCGGGCAACTCGGGCAGTGGCGCGCCCGACGCCGGCGGCGGCGGGCTCCAGGGCCCCGCGGCGTGCAATCCGGATACGTCCGCCATCGAATCCCAAGTGAGCGCGATGCTCGCCAGCATGTCGCAAGCGGAGAAGCTCGGCCAAATGGTGATGGCCGACATCGAAGTGACGAGCGGGATGACGACGTCCATGGACTTGCCGGACGTGACGGGGCTCCTTCTCGGAGGCGTCCTCGCGAGCGGCAACGACGGCAATACCAACAAGCCGTCGGACTGGCTCAACATCACCGGTCAATACCGCACGGCCGCCTCGCAAACGCCCCATAAGATTCCGCTCATCTTCGGCATCGACGCCGTTCACGGAAACGGAAAAGCCGTAGGCGCGACGATCTTTCCGGAGACGATCGGGCTCGGCGCGACGCGCGACCCGGCCCTCGTGCAGCAAGTCGCCGCGGCGACGGCGGCCGAAGTCGCCGCGATGGGCTTCACGATGACGTTCGCGCCCGACTCCGACGTCGGCCAGGACGAGCGCTGGGGCCGCACCTACGAGAGCTTCGGCGAAGACCCCACGCTCGTCGCGCCGCTCGTCGGCTGGGCCTTCAATGGATTCCAGAACGGCTGCTGGAACAACAGCGGTCCGACGATCCTCGGGTCGGCCAAGCACTTCATCGCCGCGGGCGGCACGACGTGGGGCACGGGGACCGAGAGCGCACAGACCGGCTTCGCGGGCATCGACCGAGGCAACGCCATGCTCGACGACGCGACCCTTCAGGCGGTGCACCTGCCGCCGTTCCAGGCCGCGATGAACGCGGGCGCCATGGCGATCCTCGTCTCCTACAGCTCGCTCAACGGCACTCTGATGATCAACGACTCCCAGTACCTGACGGACGTCATGAAGACCCAGCTCGGCTTCAAGGGATTCATGTTGTCGGACTGGGACGCGCTGCCGGCGTCGAGCAGTGCGGCGGCGATCGCGACCTCCATCAACGCGGGCATGGACATGATCATGCTCTCGAGCGGCGCGAGCACGTTCATCAACACGCTCTCGGGCGCCGTTCCGGGGATGATCCCGCAGTCGCGCATCGACGACGCGGTGACGCGTATCCTGCGTGCGAAGTACGTCGCGGGCCTCTTCACGCAACCCGCGCCCACGTCGGCCGGCCTCTCGGTCGTCGGCAGCTCCGACCACCTGAAGCTCGCGAGCCAGGCGGTGCAGGAGTCGCTCGTCCTTCTTCAGAACAACAACAAGCGACTGCCGCTCTCCAAGAGCGCGAAGGTCGTCGTCGCGGGGCTCGGCGGCAACGACATGGGCGTGCAATCGGGCGGGTGGACGCAGGGCTGGCAAGGCGCAAAGGGCCTGTCCGGCATTCCAGGGACCACGATCTTCGCGGCGATGCAGAGCCTCGCTTCGTCGTCCTCGAATGTGACGTATTCGTCCGACGGCAGCGGCGCGAGCGGCGCGGATGTCGGCGTCGTCGTTCTCTACGAGAACCCCTATGCCGAATATTGCGGGGACGTGACCAGCCCCGACTTCAACCTCGCGATGGTGACCCGGCCGCAGTATTCGCCGTGCGGGCAGGTCTACGACGACAACGCGGCGTCGATCGTCTCGAACATGCAGAAGGCGAACATTCCGCTCGTGCTCGTCCTCGTGAGCGGCCGGCCGATGCTGATTCAGAGCTATCTGCAGACGTTCGATGCGGTCGTGGAAGCGTGGATCCCCGGGTCCGCCGGCGATGGCGTGGCGAACGTGCTCTACGGAAACGCTGGCTTTACCGGGGCGCTTCCCAAGTCGTGGCCGACGGATACCCAGTCGCTGCCCATTTCGTCGCTGCAGGACGGCGGAGCGGCGCCGCTGTTCCCCTATGGGTTCGGGCTGAAGCAGTAGCCGCACGCGTCGACCATCTGCATCAGCTTCTCCCGGCTGGTCGCGCCCAGCTGCCGGGCCTGCTCCTTCCCGGCGGCGAACGCGATCACCGTCGGGTAGCCCCTCACGGAGAACCTCGCCGCCAGGGCCGGGCACGCGTCGCCGTCCACGCTCGCGACGCGCACCCGGCCCTCGTTCTCCGCGGCCAGCCGCTGCAGGATCGGCGCGATCACGCGGCACGGCGGGCACCACGCCGTGGCAAAGTCGACGAGGACGGGGACGGGCGACTCGAGCACCTCGGCTTCGAAGTTCTCTTCGGTGATGGGACGGACATGGTTCGCGGGCATCGGATGGCTCCTTCGCCCGATCAGGTTTTCGCCGAGGCGTTCATTACGTTCCGCAGGCTGTAATGTTTGGCGTCGTCGAGACCTCACCCAGGGCAACCCCCGACCGCGAGGACAAGCGTGGAAGAATTTCTCGAGCGGCTGCCCCGCCTCATTCGCCACCATCGTTCGGATCTCGTCGGCCTTGCCCGCGCCGAAGGGATGACGTCGGCCGACGCCGTCGACTGCCTCCAGGAGGCACTCTGCACGCTC